>Ga0209415_10001690_pt1 | contig 41982 bp, 36 predicted proteins | sample PeaSoiSIISIP2007_FD_187696 | JGI IMG/M metagenome (GOLD analysis project Ga0209415, IMG submission 187696) | Peat soil microbial communities from Weissenstadt, Germany - SII-SIP-2007 (SPAdes) (version 2) | ecosystem: Environmental > Terrestrial > Soil > Wetlands > Peat | place: Germany...
GTCTTGAATGGGATCGTCGGTCGCGGCGAGTCCAGGCAAAACGGTTTCTCTCCCACGGTGCGCATCATGGGGTTGAAGCGGAACAGCGGCCAGTAGCCGCTTGCCGCCGCCAAGTCTTGCTGCTGCATGCCGTAGCGCAAATCGAAGCCGTGTGCGATGCAGTGGCTGTAGGCGATGATCAGCGATGGGCCGCGATAGGCCTCAGCCTCTCGAAAAGCGAGCAGGGTCTGCTGCGGGTTCGCCCCCATCGCCACTTGGGCGACGTAGACGTTTCCGTAGGCAATCGTCTGCAACGCCAGGTCCTTGCGCGCGATCCGCTTGCCCGCCGCGGCAAATTTTGCTACCGCACCCAGCGGCGTCGCCTTCGATGATTGTCCCCCGGTATTGGAGTACACCTCGGTATCAAGTACCAGGATGTTGACGTCCTTGGTGCTGGCAAGGATGTGGTCGAGTCCGCCGTAGCCGATGTCGTACGCCCAACCATCGCCGCCGACGATCCAGATGCTGCGCCGGACCAAGTGGTCGACGACGGAAAGCAGGTCGCGGGCCGTCTCGTCGTCGAGTCGCATGAGCTGCAGCGTCAACGCATCGACGCGGGCCCGCTGGGCGCGAATCTCCGACTCGCGCTCCTGCGGCGAATCCAAAATCGCGCGCACGACATCCGCGCCCAGACGCGGTGCGAGCCGCCGCAACAGCGTCGTTGCCGACTCCAACTGCTTGTCGGCAGCGAGGCGAAATCCGAGGCCGAACTCCGCGTTGTCCTCGAACAGCGAATTGGACCACACCGGGCCGCGGCCGGCCGCATCCTTGGTCCACGGCGTGACCGGGAGGTTGCCGCCGTAGATTGATGAACAGCCGGTCGCGTTGGCGATTTGCAGGCGATCGCCGAACAGCTGCGAGAGCAGCTTGAGATACGGCGTTTCACCGCAACCGGCGCACGCGCCGGAGAACTCGAACAACGGCTCGAGGAACTGCACGCCGCGCACGTTGGAGAAATCCACGCGTGCCCGGTCGTTCATCGGGATCGTCTCGAAGAATGCGATACTACCCCGATCGGTTTCGAACGCCGGTGCCTTGTCCGCTAAATTGATCGCCTTTCGATCCGGCTCGTTGGGATGAATCGCCGGGCAGACTTCGACGCAAATGCCACAGCCGGTACAGTCTTCGACGTAGACCTGCAACGAAAACCGGACGTCCGGATTGCCCCGCGAATTGACCGGTGCCGACTTGAAGCCGGCCGGGGCGTGTTCGAGGGCATCTTCGTTGTAGTACTTGGCCCGGATGACGCTGTGCGGACAGGCCAAGCCGCATTGGCCGCATTGAATGCACAGGTCGGGTTCCCAAGCCGCAACGGCGTCCGAGATGTTGCGCTTCTCGAACGCTGCGGTCCCTGAGGGGAACGTTCCGTCCACGGGTAATTGGCCGACGCGAATCTCGTCGCCGCGACCGGCCATCATCAGCGCGGTAACCTCGCGCACGAAAGCCGGTGCCGTCGCCGGTACGATCGGCGCCCGCTCGAACGGGCTGGTCGCCGTCGCGGGAATCGGCACCTCGAAGAGATGCGCCAATGCCTGGTCGACGGCGGCGAAGTTCATGCGTACGACGTCGGCACCCTTGTCGCCGTAGCTCTTCTCGATCGACTGCTTGATGCGCCGGATCGCCTCGTCTCGCCGTAGTACGCCGGAAATTGCAAAGAAGCAGGTCTGCAGCACCGTGTTGATTCGCCCGCCCAAGCCGGCGTCACGCGCTACCCCGGAGGCATCGATCACGAAAAAGCGCAGCCGCTTCTCGAGAATTTGCAGCTGCACCGAGCGCGGGAGGCGATCCCATATCACTGCGGGCCCATACGGAGTGTTCAGCAGGAACGTGGCGCCTTCAGCAGCCACGCGCAGCACGTCGATACGGTCGAGAAAGTTCGCTTGATGGCAGGCGACGAACTCGGCCGATTCGATGAGGTACGGCGCCCGGATCGGTTGTTTCCCAAACCGCAAGTGCGAGATCGTTTGCGCGCCGGACTTGTGTGAATCGTAGACGAAATAGCCTTGAGCATACATCGCCGCATCCTCGGCGATGATTTTCACGCTATTCTTGTTCGCGCCGACCGTGCCGTCCGAGCCCAATCCGTAAAACACCGCGCGCACGACGTCCTTGGGCTCGATCGAGAAGGCCGCGTCGACCTCGAGGCTGCCGTGCGAGACGTCATCCTCGATGCCGACCGTGAAACCGTTCTTCGGATCGGGTTTCTTCAGCTCATCGAATACGGCTTTGACCTGGGCGGGACTGAAGTTCTTCGAGCCCAAGCCGTAGCGGCCGCCGATCACGCGCGGCATGACGGTGCGGGTTCCCGCCGCGATCGCTTGGGCCAGGGTCGTCACGACGTCCAGATAGAGCGGTTCGCCCGGTGCGCCCGGCTCTTTCGTCTGCTCGATGACGGCAACATCGCGGCACGTTTGCGGCAGCGCGGCGAGGAAGTGCTGGGCCGAGAACGGCCGATACAGCCGCACCTGAAGGACACCGATGCGTTCTCCGGCGTCTTGCAAGAACGCCGCGGTGGCCCGCGCCGTCTCCGCTGCCGACCCCATGAGTACGATCACGCGCTCGGCGTCCGGGGAGCCTTCATAGTCGAACAGCGTATAGGTACGACCGGTCAGCTCCCCAAACCGATCCATCGTGGCTTGGACGATCGCCGGCACGCGTGCGTAGTAGGGGTTTACCGTTTCGCGCGCTTGGAAGAACGTGTCGGGATTGTGCGCGGTCCCGCGCACGACCGGGTGCTCCGGCGTCAGAGCGCGAGCCCGGTGCGCGCGAACGGAGTCGGCGCGAATCATGGCGCGGATCTGCTCGTCGGAGAGCAGGGTCAGCGTGTTGACTTCGTGCGAGGTTCTGAAGCCGTCGAAGAAATGCAGGAACGGAACTCGCGTTTCCAACGTCGCCGCCTGCGCGATCAACGCCGTATCGTGCGCTTCCTGCACCGAACCGGATGATAGCAGAGCGAAGCCGGTCGTGCGTGTCGCCATGACGTCGGAATGATCGCCGAAAATCGAAAGTGCCTGCGTCGCTAACGCGCGCGCCGCCACGTGAAAGACGGTCGCCGTCAGCTCGCCGGCGATCTTGAACATGTTGGGGATCATCAGCATGAGGCCTTGCGATGACGTAAACGTCGTCGTCAACGCGCCTGACTGCAGGGCCCCGTGCACTGCGCCGGCCGCACCGCCTTCGCTCTGCATTTCTTGTATCACCGGGACGTTGCCCCAGATGTTGGTCAACCCTTGCACGGACCATTCGTCGCACAACTCCGCCATCGTTGAAGACGGCGTGATCGGGTAGATCGCGCAGACTTCGTTCGTCCGGTAGGCGACCTGTGCAACGGCGGTGTTGCCGTCCATCGTACCGGTTTGCACGGTCAGACCGCCCCGGGTTCCGGGATCATCTCGATCGCGTGGCACGGACAGCCTTCGAAGCAGATCGCGCAACCCGTGCAGCGCTCGTAAAGGTAGCGGTACCGGTGGCCCGGCCCGAGCTTTTCGATCGCCTTTTCCGGGCAGCCCGCATAGCATTGGTCGCACTCAAAGCAGTTGCCGCACGAGAGGCAGCGTTGCGCCTCATACGCCGCCTGCGCTTCGGTCAGCCCGGCAACGACTTCCGCGAACCCGGTCGCACGCGTGGCGGCCGCCAGCCGCGGCTGCTCCCGGCGCTCGGCGTCACTGTACACGGGCAGATGGAGCATCTCGAACGCCGCGATCGGGTGCTTCGCCGAGGGCGCATCCGCCGTGCCGCGCAGCCACGCATCGATCGCACGCGCCGCCTTCTTGCCGTGGCCGACGGCGGAGGTGATGGTGCGGTCGCTCGGCACCATATCACCGCCGGCGAAGATCCCCGCGTAACCGGTCATCATGTTCGTCTCGACGACGACGGTACCGTCGGACCGGCATTCGATCCCGGGAATCTTCTTGAGGAAACCGCTATCGGTTTGCTGGCCGAGAGCGAGCACGACGGCGTCCGCCTCGAGCGTCTCGAACCGGCCCGTCGGCTGCGGCGTGCCGTCCGGTCCGAGTTCGACGACCTCGAGCGTCAGCGACGAACCGGCGATCTCTTTGATGCTCGTCAGCCATTTGATCTTGACGCCCTCTTCCATGGCTTCATCGGCTTCGAAGGCATGCGCCGCCATATGCGCGCGGTCGCGGTGGTAGACGACCACGGTCTCGGTAGCACCCAGGCGTTTGGCGGTTCGTGCGGCGTCCATCGCGGTGTTGCCGCCGCCGTAGACCACGACGCGCCGGCCCAGCCGCGGCCGTTCGCCACTGCCAACATCATGCAAGAACGTGACCGCATCGAGGATCTGGGCTGCATCGCGAACCGGAATATCGATATGCCGGGCAACATCCGCCCCGATCGCGGCGAAAACTGCATCGAAGCGCCCGGCCTCCTTTTCGGCCAGTACGTCCTCGACCTTATGGTTGAGAACGATCTTGACGCCCATCCGTTCGATTCGCCGCACCTCTTGCATGAGTTCCTCGCGCGGCAGCCGGTAGGCCGGAATACCGAAATGCATCATCCCCCCGGGCAGCGGACCCGCATCGTGGATCTCGACCGCATGCCCGAGGCGGGCGAGGTGGTAGCCGGCGGAGAGGCCGCTGGGCCCCGCCCCGACAACCAGCACGCGCTTACCGGATGACGGCGCCGGCAGCGGCAACGGCCAGTTCTCACGCAGCGCCACGTCGCCGAGAAAGCGCTCGACGGCATGGATGGAAACCGCGCTATCGAGCTGTTCGCGGTTACAATCCGACTCGCACGGATGGTAACAGACGCGCCCGTGCACGGCCGGCAGCGGGTTATCGTTGACCAACGTCAGCCAAGCTTCGTGATAACGGCCGGCGCGCGCGTCGGCAAGCCAGGCCTGGATATTCTCGCCGGCGGGGCAGGCCTGGTTACAGGGCGGCAAAAGATCGACGTAGAGCGGACGGCGCTCGCGCACGGGGCCGGTTCCTCGCTCCGCAACCAAGTCGATGATCGAGGTGAAATCGGACTGTTTCACGATTATCCCACGGATCGTAGCGAGCCGATGATGCAGCCTGGTGAACGGGCGCTTCATCGAGCCTTCATACCTTGGAGATTATAGATGCGTAGTGGAACTGGGTAAGGTTCGGCTCGATCCCGCTGCCGCTATCCGGGACGCCGTCGCGATGGTCGGCCGGGACAAGACGCGACTACTGGACGTCATCCTTGCCGTACATTCCCGGCTCGGCCATCTCTCCGAGGATGCGCTGCTCGCGATCGCTTCGGCGCTGGAGATGCCGTATGTCGAGGTCGTCGACACGGCGAGCTTTTATGCATTCTTCTCCCGGGAGCCACAGACAGGGTGCCGGATTCGTTTCTCGCGCACGCCGATCTCGCTAATGAAGGGTGCCGCGGAGGTCATGCGCGCATTCGAGCAGGCGATTGCGGCGCCGGACGCCGAGGGCAACAGCGCTGACATCACCCTGAGTTGGACCAGCGACCTCGGCATGGCCGATCACGAACCCGCCGCTCTGATCGACGGGATGGCGTTCACGGATCTGGTCCCCGCCGACGCGGCGCCGATCGTTGGGGAGATTCGCTCGCTGCGAGCCACCGGCGCGCGGCCGATGTTCCCACGTTCCCCCAAGGCGGGCTGCGTGTCGAAGATCGTCCAAAAAGGGCCCGTCTTCTTCGGCGCGACCGAGGCCGGCGCGGGGCTGCGCCGAGCGTTGCAGATGACGCCCGACGAGGTCGTCGATGAAATTGCGCGTTCCGGATTGCGCGGCCGCGGTGGTGCCGGATTCCCGACCGGCCTCAAGTGGCGTCTTACGCGACGAGCTCAGGGAGAGGCACATTACATCATTTGCAACGCCGACGAAGGCGAGCCGGGAACGTTCAAGGACCGGGTGTTGCTCAGCGACGCCCCCGATCTCGTGTTTGAAGGCATGACGATCGCCGGCTACGCGCTCGGTGCAAAGACCGGATTCATGTATCTGCGAGCGGAGTACGCCTATCTCTTCAGCGATTTGCAACGCGTTCTCGCCGAGCGCCGCCGGCTCGGATTTCTCGGGGAGCGGGCCGGCGGCTGCGCGGGGTTCGATTTTGACATCCGCATTCAGATGGGCGCCGGCGCCTACATCTGCGGCGAGGAGTCAGCGCTGATCGAGTCGCTCGAAGGGAAACGCGGCGCACCGCGCGACCGGCCGCCGTATCCAACCGACTACGGTTACCTGGGGCAACCGACCGCGGTGAACAATGTCGAAACCCTCGCGTGTGCGGCGCGCATCCTCGAAAGCGGAGCGAACTGGTTCTCCCAATACGGTACGTCGGAGTCGAAGGGGACCAAACTCATGTGCGTCTCGGGGGACTGCGCCAAGCCGGGAGTCTACGAAGTCCCGTTTGGCACCACGCTCAACGAGCTGCTCGATCTCGCCGGTGCCGGCGATGCCGAAGCCGTACAAGTCTCCGGAGCGGCAGGCCAATGCGTTGCTCCGAAAGACTTCGGCCGAGCCCTCGCATACGAGGACCTCTCGAGCGACGGTTCGACGATGGTCTTCGGCCCGCAGCGCGATATTCTGCAGGCCATGCTGCAGTTTGCGGAATTCTTCGCCGACGAGTCGTGCGGCTGGTGCGTTCCGTGCCGAGTGGGTACGGTGCTCCTCAAGGAGAATCTCCAACGCGTGCTGAGCGGCCGTGCGACGGAAGCCGACCTCGCTGCGTTGGAGAGACTTGCCGGCTCGGTCGGCAAGTTGAGCCGTTGCGGGCTGGGTCAGTCGGCGCCGAACCCAATTCTCAGCACGCTGCGTAATTTTCCCCACCTCTACGAGTCGAAACTCATTGCCGCCGGCGAACCCCGCATCGACGTGAGCGCGGCACTGCAGGAAGCACCGTGAGCGCTGAGACCGTTCGCTTCACCGTGGACGGCGTTCCGCTGACCGCGCAAGCCGGTCAGAGCATCATCCAAGCGTGCGACGACGCCGGCATCTACATCCCGCGTCTTTGTTACCGGTCCGATGTCCCGCCCGGTGGAGAGTGCCGGTTGTGCACTTGTACGGTCAACGGGCGTTACGCGGCGGCATGCGTGACGCCGGTCGCTCCGGCCATCGTCGTCGAAAATGGCACAGCCGAACTGTTGGCGGAGCGCCGGACGATCGTCGAGATGCTGTTCGTCGAGGGAAACCACATCTGCCCGATGTGCGAGAAGAGCGGGGACTGCGATCTCCAGGCGATGGCGTACCGGCTCGGACTGCCGGCGATGCAGCTTCCGTATCAATGGCCACGGCGGGACATCGACGCAACCCATCCGCAGATTTTCCTGGATCGAAACATGTGCATTCTCTGCGGGCTGTGCGTTCGCGCATCACGCTCCGTCGACCGCAAGTCCGTGTTCGGGTTCGAAAACCGCGCGGCCCAAACGCGCTTGGCCGTTAATGCTCCATCGGGCCTGGGCGCGACCGGCGTCGAGCCCGGCGATCGCGCGGTTTCCGCCTGTCCCGTAGGTGCGATCGTGGTCAAACACAGCGGCTACCAAACGCCGTACGGGAAACGCCGCTTCGACGAGCAGCCGATCGGCTCGGATATTGAAGGCAAGCGTGGCTAAGCCGAAACTCGCCACGTGTTCGCTGGCCGGGTGCTTCGGCTGTCATATGTCGTTGCTCGATATCGACGACCGCATCCTCGAGCTGGTGGAACTGTTCGAGTTGGACCGGTCGCCGTTAAATGACAAGAAGACCTTCGACTCGATCGTCGATGTCGGCTTCATTGAGGGCGGGTGCGCCAGCGAGTACGATATCCGCGTACTGTGCGATTTCCGAAAGCAGTGCCGCGTCTTGATCGCGGTGGGGGCATGTGCGATAAACGGCGGCGTCCCCGCGATGCGCAATCCCATCAGCCTGCGGGAGTGCCTCGAAACGACCTATCTCGGTGCATCAACTGACGGCGATCACCGCATCCCCGACGATCCCGTGCTGCCGCGGCTCTTGGATCGCGTCTACCCGGCGCACGAGGTCGTGACCATCGACTACTTTCTGCCCGGTTGCCCGCCATCCGCCGACGCGATCTGGGCCGGTTTGAAAGAACTGCTCGCCGGCCGGCCACCGAGCCTCCCGTACCAGTTGCTGCGTTATGACTAGTCAGCCGACGCGCCGGATCGTGATCGACCCGATCACGCGCATCGAGGGGCACGGAAAGGTAACGATTCGCCTGAACGACGACGACAGCATCGGCGAGGCCCGCTTTCACGTCGTCGAATTCCGCGGCTTCGAGCGCTTCATTCGGGGCCGGCCATACTGGGAAGTCCCGATGATCGTCCAGCGCCTGTGCGGCATTTGCCCGGTCAGCCACCACTTATGCGCCGGCAAGGTGATGGACGTGATCGCCGGCGTCGACCGCTTGCCGACGGCGGCCGAAAAGGTGCGTCGCCTGATGCACTACGGCCAGCTTTTGCAATCGAACGCCGTCCATTACTTTCATCTCGCCACGCCCGATCTGTTGTTTGGATTCGAAGGACCGCCGGAGCAACGCAACATCATCGGCACGATCGAGAACTATCCGGAGGTTGCGAAGTGGGCGATCTTCATTCGGAAGTACGGCCAGGAAGTCATCAAGGCGGTCGGCGGCAAGAAAGTTCACCCGAGCCTGGCGATCCCCGGCGGCGTGAACCAGAATCTCTCAGTTGCAGACCGAGATGCGTTGCGGGGGAACATCGACCAGATCGTTGCTTGGAGCCTCGATGCGCTCGAGCTTTGCAAGCGCCTCGTGCATCAGGACGCGCAGCGGCTGGCAGCGTTCGGTACGATCGAGTCCAACTATGTCAGCCTCGTGGGCCAGAACGGGGCGATGGACTTGTACGACGGCACATTACGCGCCATCGACCGCAACGGAGCAACGATCTTCGACGGCGTCTCGCCGCAGGCGTATGATGACTATATCGGCGACGAAGTGCGCTCCTGGAGCTACATGAAGTTTCCGTATATCCGTTCGCTGGGCAAAGCGGACGGCTGGTATAGGGTCGGGCCGCTCGCCCAGATCAATTGCTGCGACTTCATCGACACGCCGCTGGCCGAAGGCGCGCGCCGCGAATTTAAACAACCTACCGGCGGGAAGCCCGTGCATTCAACCCTCTACCAGCACTGGGCGCGCGTCATCTGCATGGTCCATGCGGCGGAGAAATTGCGGGAGATGCTGTACGACGATGACTTGCAAGGAACGGACCTCGTGGCGCACGGCGAGCGCCGGCTGGAGGGCGCAGGTTGGCTCGAAGCGCCGCGCGGGACGCTCTTCCATCGTTACAAGATCGACGAAAACGACCAAGTGACCGATGCGAAGCTGGTCGTCGCCACCGCAAACAACAACGAAGCGATCAACCGGTCGATACAACGGGTCGCAATCGACTATTTAGCGGGACGCGAGATCACCGACTTGGTGCTCAACAACATCGAAGTTGCGGTGCGCGCCTACGACCCGTGCCTCTCGTGCGCGACCCATGCGCTCGGAGAGATGCCGCTCGTCGTCACGCTCGAGCGAGCGGATGGAGCAGTGCTTGCAAGCCGTACTCGCGGTTGATGCGCCGGTTCTCGTTCTCGGCTACGGCAATCCCGGACGCCAAGATGACGGGCTTGGATGCGCGGCTGCCGAGGCCATCGCGGATCTGAGGATCGCCGGCGTACGGGCGAGCGCCAACTATCAACTCACGATCGAGGACGCCTACGATGCGTCCGAATGCGCCGCGGTGATTTTTGTCGACGCTTCGACGTCGGCGGCCGAGCCATTCTCGGTCGCGCCCGTATTGCCGAGCATGGAACTGACGAGCTTTGCAAGCCATGACGTGCGCCCGGAACTCATCATCGGTCTGTGCCGGCGCGTTTACGGGTGCAGCCCCGATGCCCGTCTGATCGGAATCCGCGGCTATGCGTTTGGCTTCGACGAAGGCCTGACTAGCCAGGCACAAGCGAACCTCATGCAGGCGCTTGTGTATATCCGGAGCGTACTGCGCGGGCGAGCCGCATGCGCAAACTGATCCTCTTGATCTCGCACGATCCACATGCGCGGGCGATCCTACGGCGCGCTCTCGAAGCTGAGGGTTTCTCGGTTGGTGAAGCCGCCAACAGCAAAGAGGGAGAGCGCACGATTCGACGAGTGCAGCCGGACGCTTCGATTGCCGACCTCCAGATGGAGATCGTCGAGCTCGGCGAGCCGATTATCGAAAGACTCCGCGCTGCCGGCCCGCGAAGCTTGTTCTATCTGGCGACGACCGGAACGGGAGCCTTATCGGGGGAGTTTAACCTGCACCACCTCGGGGTGACGGGCGTGTTCCTGAAACCCATTGATGCGGCAATTGTTACGCAAACGCTGAAATCAGCGCTAACGTGACCGTCTAGTCAACAGCGTGCGTCTTCTGGATGTGCCGTCCTTGGAGTCCCAGCACGAGCATCGAGATGCCGCTCACGAGCGCGAGCGCCGCGATCTCGATCGCCGGACCCATCAGGAAGAGATGGACCGGGTCGTGTAGCAGCCAGCCCCCGAACGCGAGGGCGGCGACGCCGACGACGCCGAGCAGCCAAACATGCGGAAGCTGCGCGCGCGCGGCAACGGCGATCACCAATGCGACCGCACCCAATCCGAGCGCCCAAAACGCAACCACGTAACCAAGAGTGAAGGCGCTCGTCAGCCAGTGCAACGTCGCGATACCGCCGGCGATCCAGATTGCCCCTTCGAGGAACATGATCGCGGCATGCGTTGCCTGCCCCGGGCTCCGAAAGGTCGCCACGATATCGATGGCTCCGTGAACGATCGCGTAGAGGGCGAACGCACCGACGATCAGGATCGTTTGGGACGGAAACGCTAGCGCTGCGAGCCCCAACGCGATGACGACGATGCCGCGGAGAACGAGCGAGCGCCATGCGCCGGCAATAGCGGATATCACGCCGTGGGCGTTCGGCGTCGCCGCATCCGGTAGCCTTCCAAGAAGCTCCGGCTGCGCTGCGCGCACAGTCGCGCGCGTTCGAAGATCGGCGCGCCGGCGTGCTCGGCAGCCGGAATCTCGATCTCGATGACGACGTCGGCGGGCGCTGCCGCCAGCAGGTCGTCGAGCGGCAGTTCGCCTTCGCCGGGATAGCGGCGCCGGTTGACCGACTCATCGCGCAGCAGCTCCGGCGGAGGCCCGAGGGCCGGCGCATCGCACAACTGCAGGACGGCGATCCGGTGTGGGTCGAGAAGGCGCAGGTCGGCGGGCGTCCCGCCGGATCGCGCGAGATGCAGCGCATCGACGAGCACGTCGAGGTTCGGGGCCGCAACGGCGGCGAGCACGCCGGCGGCTTCGGCGACCGTGCGCACCGCGCTGTACGGCATGAACTCCAGCGTCACCGCGATCCCGTACGTCGCTGCGTCGGCACACAGCACGGCCAGATTCGCGACCAACCGCGCCCGGTCAGCGTCCCAGCCGACGAGCGAGACTCGCCGCGTTCCGATCTGCGCCATGCTGTCCAGGACCGGCCCCGTCGCCGACGGATCGAAGGCGGGCGACAGCCAGCCGCACGACGCTTCGAACACCTCCACGCCCGTCGCCGCGATCCGCCGGTTGATCTCGCGAATCAACCGTGTGTCGCCAACCACCGGGACCATCGTGCCGCACTTCACGGTGAAGGCGGCCATCGCCGGCGGCGGAACGAGCCACATGTTGACCGAGTCGAATCCCGCCTCTGCGGCCGCGTCGAGGAGTTCGAGCGGGCCGGCGTCGGCAACCGAGAGGTTCGCGAGGCTAAGCTCGTTCAAGTCAGCACCTCAAGAAAGTGGGCGAGCTATGAGCGTATCACGTGGCAGTTTTATCGCGGCGCTTACCGCGACCGGCGCCGGGTCGGCGATCGGCCGGCTGGCCGGCGCCGCCGTGCCTTTGCGTCGTATTGATTTCCATCACCACTTCATGCCGAACCAGTATATCCTCGACGAACAGACGCGCTTCGGCGAACCGCATGGAAATTCTGCCGAAGCAGCGTGGAGTGCCGAAGGCGCGATCGATGCGTGCGACCGAGCGGGCGTCGATTTTGCGTTCGGCTCGATATCAACGCCCGGGGTGTGGTACGGCGATATCGCGCTCGGGCGAAAGCTCGCGCGGCAATGGAATGAGGCGGCGGCCCAAACCGTCCACGAGCATCCCACGCGTTTTGGATTTTTCGCGCCGATTCCCTTGCCGGATATCGAGGGTTCGCTCAACGAGATCGAATACGCGTATTCAGCACTTCATGCCGACGGCGTCAACCTCTTGTCGAACTATAGCGGCAAGTGGCTGGGTGACCCGGCATTTGCGCCGGTGATGGAAGAACTCGAGCGTCGCAAAGCGCTGGTTTACGTGCACCCGACCTTTGCCCCATGTTGCACCAAGAGTATGGTTCCCGGCCTGATCGCTCCGATGCTCGAATTTCCGTACGATACGACGCGCACCATCGTGAGTCTCGTGACGAGCGGCACGACGACGCGCTTTCCGAACATTCGATTCGTGTTTGCTCACGGCGGCGGGGCGCTGATGGGATTGTACGGTCGCGTTGAAGACTTGGGATCGGCACCGCAGTTTCGTGACAAGTTTCCGGCCGGCATGGCGGCCGAGTTGCGCAAGCTGTACTACGACACGGCCAGCCTGAACGCTCAGACCACGCTGCCCGCACTGCTCAGCGCGGTTCCGTCAACGCAAGTGCTGCTAGGCAGCGACTACCCGCTGGCCGGCGCTCCGCCCACCAACGTAATGATTGCACGCGCGGTTGCAGAGTTCGAGGCCTACAAGCCTTCGCCGCAACTCAAAGCGCTCGTCGAGCGCGATAATGCGAAGCGACTCGTGCCTCGTATTGCAAATCTCTAATGAAATAGAACGTTATGCGCCGGCCATGATCTCCGACGTCGTCACGAGACGATCCGTGAGTTTCGCGCGCGCGGCGAGCTGCAGGGGCGGCTGCAGGTATGCGGGATTCAACGTTGTGTCGTAGGTCGCGCGCGCCATCCGGATTGCGACGTCGTTGCTGATTTTCGAATACTTCTCGAGAATTGCGGCGGAATCCGGCTGATGCGCGTTCGCCCAGCGAGCCGTCTCGTAGATGGCCGAGGCAAATTGCCTGGCGACGGAAATGTGACTCTTGTACCAATCCGCAACCGTGAACCAACCACTGATGTAGAAACGCTTTGCGATCGCATCGAACACGTTTGCGAACGGTCGCGCGTAGCCCGCGCTCGTCGCCGCCGTCAGCGACGGTTCGGAGATCAATGCCGCGGCAATGGTACCCTTCTGCAGGGCTGGTCCCATTTCGGCGAAGGCGATCTCGACGAACTTGACCTTCGAAACGTCGGCGCCGTGCGCGGCAAGATAGCCCTGCGCGCCGAGGCCGCTGATATCGGCGAGGGCATTGAGGGCGATGGTCTGCCCCTCGAGGTCCTTGACGGTCTTGAGCGGCGAGTCTTTAGCGACGCACAGCACGGTTGTGGGAAGGTCCGAATTATAGAGCGCTCCGCCGGCGAAGTAGACGAACGGCAAGCCGTGCGTGATCGCGCTGGCCAATTGCACCGGATTCGATACGCCGACGTCGAGCGCGCCGGATGCGATTCCCGCCGCGACTTCGGAGCCGCTACGCAAGGTCGTGATGGTGACGTCGAGGCCGGCCTTCGTGAAAAACCCCATATCCTGCGCGTAATACGCTTCGGCATACGTGTCGTTTGCCGTCGCTCCGACGCGCAGCGGAACGAGCGCCGCTTGCGCCGGCAACGCGGCGGCAACCGATGCGAGCGGGAGGGTCCAGAGGAACGATTCGCGGTTCACGGCTACGAGTTTACCGTCTTATTCACCGGTGGTCCTGTGAGCGCGAGGAAGCGCGCGCGCAGGTCTTCGACCAGCTTCGTGTCGATGAGGAACTCGCGGTAACGCGATGTTAGCGTATACCCCGAGAGCGGTTTCATCCCGACCGGGGGCGGAACATCGCTGCGAGCCGACCAGTTCTGGGTCTTTATCTGCTGCTCGCGCGACAAAAACCAGCTCACGAAGAGTTTGGCGGCGTTCGGATGCGGGGCGTCGCGCAGAATTCCCACGGTATTGTAGAAGATCGGTGTCGGATCGTTTGCGGAGAACACGACCTCGAGCGGCTGGCCCGCCTTCTTCATGTCGGTCCCGGTGTGGACGGAACAATCGAAGGTTAGCGCCTTGCGTCCCGCGACGATCCACTGGAGTCCGCCCAGATGGCCCTGCACGAACGCCGGCTCGGTCGCCATGTAGCGCTCGACGAACGACCAGCCGTACTTTTCAGCGAGCGTGTGAAACAGAAACAGGGTCGCGTCGTCGTCGGCCGGGTAGCAAGTGACGACCTTACCGCGAAACTGGGGCTTGAGAAAATCGAGCGCGGACGCCGGGACATCAGGCGCCGCAACGAGCGTCGTATTGTAAGCGTACGACAGCGGGTTGACGTTGGTCGCGACAAACGCGCCGCCCGCGTCCTTGAACTCGGGACCGATCGTCTCAAAGCCGTCGGGCTTGAACGGCTGCAACGTCCCCATCCGCTTCCAGCGAACAAAATCCTGAACGGTCTGGAGGCTCGCAATGTCGGCGTCGATCCGCTTGTCAGCTAGCTGGCGGTCGATCTTCGAGTCGGTGACGTTACTGTAGTCACCGGTGACGGTAAGCGCGATTCCCGGGAAGCGTGCATTGAACGCGGCGATCGTACCGGCCGAGTTCGCCGCGACGCCGCCCGTGTAGAGGTGCAGGGCGCCCTCGCTGCGGGCACGCTCGTAGAGCGCATCGACCTCCTGGGCGGCGGCTGAGGTGCGACCGGCGAACAGCGGCGAGACAAGCGCCAGCGCAAGCATCGTGCGACGATCGATCAGCACTGGGCGTTCACGAGAGTCCGAGCTCCTTCCAGCGCGACGCCGCGCCCGCCATGAGTGGCGCGCGGACCTTGTTGATCCGCGGAAAGGCGACGTCTTTGAAGTGGAACGTTGCGTCGATCCCGAGGCCACAGCTTGGCGCATCGAAGTCGATCTCGTCGGTCCGCCGTTTGCGGCGGTCGTGGATCTTTCCCTTGACCACGTGCTTGTCGGGCTCGACCGTGGAGACGACGCGCCACATCACCTCATCCCAGTCGCGGACGTTGCAGTCGTCGTCGACGACGATGATCCAGCGCCAGGACTCGCCGCTCTCGTACCAGATCCCGTCCATGATCCGGCGCGGATCCTCCCGCTCGCGAATCGTCGCCGAGACGATCAGCATCCCCATCCGTCCGACCTCCGGGAAGTAGACCTCCTTGATGTTCGTCAGCCCGGTCTTCTGGATCACGCGGGCCTGGATCGATCCCGAGCGCAGGAGCTGCCGCGGGTAGTCCTCGACGCGCTGGCAGATCAGCCCGTAGTGTACCGGATCGCGACGGTGCGTGATGGCGGTGATGTGGATGACCCGCGCGTCCTTGTTTTCGCCGTAGAATCCGGTCGACTCGCCGTGCGGGCCCTCGACCGTCCGCTCGCCCGGGTGAACGATCCCTTCGACGATCATCTCAGCCTGCGCCGGAACCAGCAGATCGCTGGTCTCGCACTTCACGAGCTCCGTCGGTGCGCCGCGCCACCCGCCGGCGACCTCGTACTCCATCGACCCTTCAACGCCGTCGGCGCCGGGCGCGGCGGGACTCCCCGACGCCAGCGTCAGGAGCGGATCCATCCCCAAGACGATCGCAATCGGCGTCGAGCGCCCGGCCTGCTCGTTGTCGAGGATGTGGTCGCCACCGCCCGAGCCGGTCGACGAGTTCCGGCCGCGCAGTCCACCGGACATCGAGAGCGTCTTCTTGTCCTTGATCATCACCCGGTACGAGCCCATGTTCAGGTAGCCCGTGAGCGGATCGCGCGTCACGATCCCGGCCGTCGTCCCGAGGTATCGTCCGCCGTCGAACTCGTGCCAATGCGGGGTCGGGATGGCGTCGATGTCGACGTCTTCCTGTGCGATGATGACCTCTTTGCACGGACCGGCCGGCAGCGTTACCGATGCGATTCGGCCCATCATCCCCTCGACGACGCGCTGGTGGAGCGTTTCCTCGTCGGCGCCGGTTCCGAAAGCGACGGCGAGCTGCGGCCCGGTCGAGATGATGTTCGTCACCAGCGGCATCCCGCGATAGCCTTTGATGTTGTCGAACCACAGGGCCGGGCCTTTGCGCTCCAGCGAGCGTGCCGTGATCGTTCCAAGCTCGTTATCGGGGTCGACTTCGGCGGTGATGCGGTGCAAGAGCCCGCGGTCTTCGAGGAGGCGGAGATACTCGCGCAGATCGCTGTATCCGACGCGCGTACGCGGTTGATCGATCATGGCAACACCTATGACAGGAAGGCGGCGAAGAGGCGGGACGCGGGAAACGCCTGCGGGAGAAATCCGTAGTGCGCGCTCGCGTCGATGATCGGCTGGATCAGCGCCGCGTCGAGATGTTCGGCGTACTCCATCCGGGTGAGCTTGGAGATCGTGTCGGGCGACATCTTCGAGTACTTCTCGAGGATCACCGCGGTGGCGGCCCGATTGTGGTTGGCCCAGACCGCGGTGTCGTGGATCGCGGCGACGAGGCGTTGGGCGACCGCCTTGTTGGCGTCGATCCAATCGTTGCGGGCGATCCAAGCCGTGGTTTGCAACCGCCGCCCGAGCACGTCGTACGGTTTGGTGAGGATGCGCGCATCGTCTTGGGTCGCAGCCGTCGTCCAGGGCTCTGAGGTCAGGGTCGCATCGACGCGGTGCGACTTCAGCGCCGGCAGTTGGGCGGGAAGCGGCGCCTCGGTGTAGTTGACGAGCAACGGGTTCACGCCGTTTTTCTCGAACCATGTCATCACCGCGGCCTGCTCGGTGTCGTGGAGCGTTGTCATCGCCATCGTCTTGCCGATCAGGTCCTTGGGCCCGCGGATCGGCGAGTCTTTGAGGACGAGCACGCAGGTCGTCGGCGGCGCGTCGGCCGAGTAGATTGAGCTTCCCGCGATCACCGAGATCGGGAGCCCGCGGAAGTAGGCCTGCGCGATCGACGCGGTGTTGCTGATCGTCACGTCGAGCGCGCCGCCGCCGAGGGCCGCGGTGAGGGCGCCGCCGCTGCCGAGCGTGAGGATCTGGGCGTCGATCCCGTAGCGCTGGAAGAAGCCGCCGTCGTTAGCGAAGAGCGGCTCGCCGAAGTTGTCGCCGATCCCGGCGCCGATCCGCACGCTCGCGGTCTGCGCCGCGGCGGGTGGCAGCCGCAGCGCCGCGATGGCGAGCGTCATCGAGGTGAGGCCGAGTGCCTGCGATCTCTTCAACGAACGACCTCCTTCCACGCCTTACGGTTGATAGATGAGGTCGGCTGCGGAAACCGGTCGCGCGATCGCCCCGTACTTCGCCGCTGCATCGAGAAACGGCTGGATATCCGAAGCCCGCAGCTGGTCGGCGAGTTGCGCGCGGTTCATGGAGCGAACGAGATCGATATCCAGTTTCGAATACTTCGCGAGGATCGCCGCCGAGTCGGCATGATGGTCGTTCGCCCACCGCTGGGCGTCGTAGATCGCGCGATCGAAGCGGCGGATCAGTTCGGGATTCTTTTGCGCAAAATCGCGCGTCGAGAACCAGCAGGAGTTGAGGTAACCCCGCCCGATCGCTGCGTCGAGGTTGGCGATCACCACCGTGGCGTTCTGTTTGAGCGCCATCGTCAACGCGGGTTCGGTGAACAACGCCGCGTCAACCGTACCGCGGACGAGCGCGATTGCCATTTCAGAAAATTTCGTTTCTGTCAATTTTACTTTCGATATGCTGGAACCGTTCTCTGCGAGCCATACATTCAGATTCACTTCGGCGCCGCTCCCGAGGGCGTTCACCGCAATGGTCTTGCCCTCGAGGTCTTTGGCCGTTTTGATCGCGGAGGTCGTGGAAACCCCCACCACGAGCGCAGGCACCTTCGGCGTACTCAATGCCCCGGCAGCGACGATAACGAACGGCAAACCGCGGAGGTAGGCGACGGCAAGCGTGATCGGTGTGGCCACCCCGATGTCGACCGCTCCACCCGAGATCCCGGCTGCGATGGCGGCCCCGTTGTTCATCGTCTGCAGGTCGACGTTTAGGCCGGCCCGCGTGAAGAATCCCATGTCTTGTGCGTAATAGGCGGGAGCGTAGGTGTCGTTGGCCGTTGCCGCGACGCGCAGGTTCAAGAGCGATGTTTGCGCCGCTGCGGGCCGCGGCAGCGTCGCCGCGACAAGACCGAACGACGTCATGAGAAACGATGAGCGAATCATTCAATTGCTCCTAGCCGTTAGTCTCGAGATGACCAGGCCTTTCGACGCTCGAAGCTACATTCCGGGGGAAGCGCGATGACGAGCACCGGCACGGCCCCGCGCACCGGCGGGGCGCTGATCGATGGAGACGAGATCCGCGTCGACGGCCGCGCCAAGGTCAGCGGCGAAGAGAAGTACACCGCCGATTTCCGGCCGGCGGGATTGCTGTGGGCAGCGTTTACGATCAGTCCGCACGCGCACGCGAACATCCTACGTATCGACACGAGCGCGGCGAAGGCCGTGCCGGGCGTGCGCGCGGTGCTGACGTCGGCCGACATCGGCCCGGGCAAGCGCCACGGCCGCATGCTCTTCGACATGCCGGTGCTCGCCTACGATCGCGTGCTCATGATCGGCGATCGGGTCGCCGCGGTAGCGGCCGAGACGCGCGAGGCAGCCGAATCAGCCGCGCGCTTCGTGCAAGTGGAGTACGAAGAGCTGCCGGCGGTAATCGATCCGTTCGAGGCGCTCAAGCCTGGTGCACCGGTGCTGCACCCCGAGGCCGCGACATATCACTACAACGGCAAGCAGCGGCCGAAGCTGCGCCACCCCAACATGCAGGGCGCCTTTGAGGACCGTCGCGGCGACGACGTCGAGGCGATCTTCGCGCGCGCGCCGCACGTCTTCGAACACCGCATTCGCACGCCGCGCCAGCACGCGGGATTCATCGAGCCACACGCGACGGTGGTGCGGATCGACGACGACGGCACGGTTCACGTGCAGACGCCGAACAAGGCGCCCTACAACTTGCAGCGCTTCATGGCCCACGTCACGGGCCTGCCGGCCGAGAAGATCGTCATCGAGCCGGCGGCGATCGGCGGCGACTTCGGTAGCAAGGGCTTCACCAGTGCCGAGTACCCCTGCTATTACCTGGCAAAGGCGACGGGGCGGCCGGTGAAGCGCGTGGAGAGCTACACCGACGAACTGCGCGCGAACGCCGTGCGCCATGCAACCTGGATCAAACTGCAAACGGCGGTGGACGCGGTGGGCAACTTCCTCGCGCACCGTTCGAGCGTTACGTACGACGGCGGGGCCTATGCGGCGGCCAAGCCGTCGGCATTTCTCATGCCGGGCTTTACCGGTTATTCGGGCGTGCCGTACCACGTGCCGCACGTGGAGATCAAAGCCCGCACGATCTACACCAACACGATGCCCGGCACGCACGTGCGCGCGCCCGGGAACATGCAAATGTTCTTCGCCTGGGAGCAGCACGTTGACCAGATCGCGGCGGCGCTCGGCATCGATCCGTTCGCGCTACGCCGGCGCAACCTGGTGCGCGACGGCCAAGTGACCGTGGGTGGCGACCACATCGTACGCCCGGCCGCCGTGGCCGTGCTCGACCGGCTGCAGGCCGAGGTGGAAGCGAAGCCCGCGCCGCGCGGCCACGCCTGGGGCATCTCGATCGCCTTCCGCCACACGGGCGGCGGCAAGACATCGCTTGACCTAACCCTGCGCCCCGACGGCAACATCGAGCTGCTCAGTGGCTTGACCGATCAGGGCGGCGGTGGCTACACCGTTGCGCAGCGCGTGCTCGCGGCGACGCTCGGCATTGCGCCGGGGCGGATCCGCGTGCGGCGCGGCTCGACGGCCGAGGCGCGCCAAGACCCGGGTGCCGGCGGCAGCCGCGTGACGCACATCGTGGGCCGTTGCGCGCAGATCGCCGGTGCGGAGTTGCGCGAACGGTTGGAAGCCGCAACCGGCATGACGCTGCGTGACGACCGTTTCGCGAAGCCCGACGGGCAGACGATCTCGTTCGAAGCCGGTGTCGAACGCGCGACCGGCGGCGACTCCTGGCATGTCGTGGGCACCTACGACGGCACCCAGCACGGACCCGACCACCCCGGCGACTTTTCGTTCAGCGGCTACGCGATCGAGGTTTCGGTGGACCGCGAAACCGGAGCGTACACGATCCACGACGCGGTGCTCGTCGCCGACATCGGCGCGATCATCAACCCGGTGGCGCACGCGGGCCAGATCGAGGGCGGCTTCGCCTTCGGCCTAGGCGGCGCGGCACTCGAGGAAATCGTGCTCGATGAAAGCGGCAAGGTCACGAACCCGAGCCTGGCCGACTACAAGCTGCCGACGATCCGCGACGTTCCTCGGCTACGCACCGTGCTGCTCCAGACGCCGGGTTTCAATGGCCCATTCGGCGCGAAGATGGCCGGCGAACTGAGCAACACCGGTGTAGCCGCTGCCCTCGGCAACGCAATTGCGAACGCAGCGAGTATCCGGCTAAACGAGCTGCCGCTGACCGCGGAGCGCGTTCATCGGGCGATCCATCGCTAGAGAGGCGCGCCGCCCGGTCGCGAGACCGGCACGAATTTTTGCGTTCCGGCGGCTTGATATTTCACCCACACGAGATCGGCGTCGGTGAGGCCGTGATGGTCGCCGGTGCGGAAATCGTAGATGCCGCTCGCGCCGGCGAAATCGTGCAAGTTGCCGATGTAGTCGGCTACCCCCTCGCCCGTTGCGTTCGGGCCGAGCGTGCGGAGCGCGGCGACGACGATTTTCGCCGGATCCCACGCGGTGCTTTCGGGCGAGGGCGCTATACCGGCCAGGCGATACGCGCTGTAGAACTCGTCGACCGCGGCGCGAACGGCACCCTTGCGATCTTGCGGGCGCGCGTAGAATTGGGCCGAGTTGAAGACCATCTCTTTGGGTGAGAAATTCTCGTACTGTTTGAGCTGCTCTTCGCTCATGTTGACGGCCGAGGTGATGATCGGCACGTCGAGGCCCGCGTCCGACATCCCGTGCAGCACGGTTCCGAATGCGCCGCCGGTCGCGATGATGACGAGTCCCTGGGGATTGGCCGCCTTGATCCGCGCCATCTGCGCGCTCACGCTGATCTCGGTCGGGGCGAGATGTTCGTAATCGACGATCGTCATGCTCTTGAATTCCGGCCGCGACATGACTTGGGCACTCATCACGTCGTGACTCTGGCCGGTCGCGTCGGTCGCGGTGATGACCGCGATCCGCTTGTAGCCGCGGTCGCGCATGAACTTGTAAATCGCCGGCGCGATGTACGTCGTCGAAACGGCGGTCGCGAAGACGTTCGGCTCTTTCGGGTTCAAGCCCGGAGACAGACAGAATTCGACGGTGTGGCTCTGCACGACCGGGGCTTCCGCCGCGCAAGCCGCTTGGTAGGACGAGCCGAGAATGACCGGAACGTTCTTGGCGACGATCAGGTTGGTCAATTGAACGGCGACCTGGGGCTTCGATTGGTCGTCGTGAAAATCGAAGTGAATCGGCCGCCCGTTGATGCCGCCGTTGGCGTTGGCGTAGCGCTCGTAGACCTGCAGCGTCTGTTGATGGATAGCGCCGGAAAACGCTTGCGCCCCGGTGAGCGGCAAGATCACGTCGATGTTGACCGGCGTTCCGGTTGCCGGGGCCGCAGCAAGCAGCGCAATCGACGCCGCGATTGCGGCCGGCGCACGAGCGAACGCCATCACCACTGCGTTCGTCCCTGACGTTCCTCTTCGGTGTCGGTGCGTTCGTTGAAGCCGTACGTAGCCGGATGGAGATGTCCGCACTGGGCGCACGTGCGTTCGGCCAAGGCGTTGAACTCCCGCGCGCGATCGGTCGTTTGCTTCCAAAACGCGCGCAGCCCGAAGCGGCGCGCTTGAAAATCGACGGTCCCGAGCGCCGTACCGCACTTCGGGCAGTACCACGCGATCGTTTCGACCCCGATCTTCGTCGTGGCCACGATCATCGTGTAGTCGACGGCGTCGCCGATCTCGGTGCGCAGAAAGAGCGTATCGTTCGAGCTCTTGTGCCAGAAGCCGAAGAGATGCTCGACGTGGTAGGGCGTGCCCGCCGGCACGCGGTGCATGACGCGCGGTTGCTCGGGAACGCGCGCGATGTCGCCGGCGTGCCGTTCGAGCAAACTCAGCGGCGCTGCGTTCAGCGGAAACTTCCGGGTCCAGACGTGATAGCGGCTCGCCGCTTGCCACTCACCCTCGCCCTCACCGACGTAGATGTCGATGGCGGGCGTATACGGCGTGCTCACCAGGCCAAGCGCGCTGCGGCCATCTCCGGCGTATCCTTGGCCACGTCCCATGCGTATCCGAGCGGGTTGTCGTGGCCGCACTCGGGGCAGTGGCGCAGCTTCGGATCCGAGTTGTATTGACGGATCGCCTCGTCATTGGCGGCGCGCATTCCGGCGAGTCCGTACTTGCCGGCTTCGTACACGAGCTCGTGCAGCATCGTCAGACACTTCTGGCAAAATTGCGCGAAGCTCTCGGACTCCTTACCGCTGGGAGTCTGCATGATCGTAATGAAATGACCCAGCGATTCTCCATCGCACGCCGGCACGGGCAGATACAGCTCGTCCATGTCGTTTATGTGCCAGAAACCGAGGCTGTGCTCGACGCGATGCGGGACGCCGCCCGGCGTAATGTGAATCTTCAGTGCTTTGTGCTGCTTGGAGATGAAGCCCTCGGTGGTCATCGTGATCGAATTGAACTGACCCTTGACCGGATCGATGATCTCCTTGAGCGTGATTTCACGCCGCCGAATACCGATGATGTTTTGTCCGACCTCGCCCCAGCTCGCGAAGCGCTTCACGACGACGTCGTCGAGGTAATCCCAGTCGTCCATGATCTTTTCGATGGGAATGTCGATGCCGACCGTTGCGAACATGGTATTCCCCTTCTCCTTGATTACCGGCAAGTCTTTTTCGCGCATTCCGCTAGACGGTGGCGATCAAGTCTCGAGCAGCAATGGGGCTCGCCAGCATCTTGTAGCGATACGCTGCCTCGAGAATAGGTTCCATGAGCCGCGGGTCGAGCGAAGTCGCCCAGCCGACGCGGTTCTTTTTCTGCAGCTGTCCGAGATCGAGCTTCGTATGCGCCGCTAGCATCATCGCGGTCTCCTTCGGGTGCGTGTTGACCCAGCGCCCGGTATCGTAGACGGTGGCCGTGAAGCGCCGCGCTAGTGCGGCATTCGTCGCCAGCCAAGCCTTACTCGCGAACCAACAGCCGAAGTAGAACTGCGGAGCAATTGTATCGTATGGTCGTCCGAGCACGCGCAGATCGACGCCGGAAAAACTCAGGAAGGGCTCTCCCATGAACGCAGCTGCGATCACGCCCTTGCCGATCGCCGCGGGCATCTGCGGGAACAACATCTCGATCAGCTTGACCTTGCTGAGATCGGCCCCGTTCTGCCGCAACCACTCCTGCACCGCGATCGCCATGATCGAGTTGAGCGTGATGACGCCGACCGTCTGCCCCTCGAGATCGCGTGCACTCCGATACGGTGAGTCGTTTGCGACCGCGAGTCCGAGCGACGATGCAAACGCGACGCTGTAGATGCTGCCGCCCGCAAAAATCGCGAGCGGCACCCCGCCGCGTGTAATCGCGTTGGCAAGCTGCATGACGTCGCCCTGACCGGTGTCGGCATTGTTGCTCGCCACCGCTTCGACGACGGTCGCAACCGTCGGCTGCGTCGTGAGTTCGACGTCCAGCCCGGCCCGCGCAAACGTTCCGAGATCGCTCGCATAGTACGGCAACATGTAGGGCTCGGTGAGCGAACCGGCAATCCGAAGCGTGGCCGCGCCCTGCGCGCGTTCGGCCGGCGCGGCCGCCAGAGCTGCAGCTCCGGCGACGAGGAATGGACGACGCTTCACCGGGACGATCGTTCGGCGCGCCTGCGCCAGGACCCACGCCCTTACCCGACGCCGCCGATCAGGATCCCGGTGAGAAACACCAACACCCCGCCGACGACCACCTGAAAGGCAGCGTTGAGCAGCGGCGTGTCCATGTAGCGGTTGCGGATCCAGGAGATGGTGGCTAACTCGAAGAGCACGACGATCATCGCGACGGTCAGCGCCGCTCGAAAGTCCGGGATCAAGAACGGCAGCGTGTGACCCAATCCACCGAGTGTGGTCATCGCGCCCGTGACCGCGCCGCGCAGCACCGGACTCCCCCGGCCGGTGAGGCTCCCGTTGTCGCTCGCCGCCTCGGCGAACGCCATCGATATCCCGGCGCCGATCGAAGCAGCTAGCCCCACCAACAGCGCGTCGTGGGAGCGGTGGGTCGCGATCGCCGCCGCAAAGATCGGTGCGAGGGTCGAGACGGAGCCGTCCATCAGCCCGGCCAGCCCCGGCTGAATGATCTGCAAAACGAACAGCTTGCGCTCGGTCTTGCCTTCTTCTTCGCGAACTTCCGGCGTGAGGTGTTCGGCGACGAGCTCCTCGGCTTTCGCCTCGTGCCGGCGCTCCTCGGTGGCCAGGTCGTCCAGCAGTTGCCGTAAGGACGCGTCCTTGGTCTGACGCGCGGCCCGGCGGTAGAAACGGAGGCTTTCCATCTCCATCGCCTCGACCTGCTCGCGGATCTTCTCCAGACCGAGCGGCTGGCCGAGCCAGATCGAGGAGCGCGGCATGAAACCCCGCACGTCGGTACGCCGAATGAGCGGGATGAACTCCCCGTAGCGTTGGCGGTACAGCTCGATCAGCCGATGCCGATGCCCGCTCTCTTCCTCCGCCATGACCCCGAACACGGCGGCTGACTCGGGATATGACGCTTCGAGATAGTGCGCGTAGTTGTCGTAGGTGCGCTCGTCGTCTTCCTCGAGCGAGATCGCGAGGGCAAGCACTTCCTGTTCGTTAAGCTCGGAAAAATTGCGCACTACCTCTGCTCCCGGACGAGTTTTACGATCCGTTCCAACTCGGTGATGAGGAGCCCCGTGGCGGGGTGCTTTGACGAGAGCGAACCCACGGGTGTATTCTTCCCATATTATGGCAACGACGCAAGAGCAGAACGAACGGCTGACGCAGATCGGCCCCGGCACCTTCATGGGCAACCTGCTGCGACGCTACTGGCAGCCGGTCGGCGTGACCCTGGAACTGGACCAAAACCCGGTGAAAGCCGTGCGGGTTCTCGGCGAAGACTTGACCCTCTATCGCGATCGCAGCGGCAACTACGGCCTCATCGGCCGGCGCTGCTTGCATCGCGGAGTGTCGCTCGACCGCGGGGTTCCGGAGGCCTGCGGGCTGCGCTGCGCCTATCACGGCTGGGTCTACGATGCGACCGGACAGTGCATCGAGCAGCCGTTCGAGGATCGCGTCAATCCCGAAGCACGCTACAAGGACCGCATCAAGATTGCCGGCTACCCGGTCCAGGAGCTGGGCGGGATGCTCTTCGCCTACCTCGGGCCGCTCCCGGCGCCGCTACTGCCGCGCTGGGATCTGCTCGTCGAACCCGATCTCGATCGCGATGTAAACGTTTTCCCGTTGCCGTGTAACTGGCTGCAGTGCATGGACAACTCGGTCGACCCGGTTCACTTCGAATTTCTGCACGGAGTGTTCGGGAACTACGAGCTCGAGAGGCAGGGCAAACCGCCCGCGATGTTTCCGGCCCAGCACGTCAAGATTGCCTTCGACGTTTACCGCTTTGGGATCATGAAGCGCCGTCTGCTCGAGGGCGAACCTGAAGATTCGGACGACTGGAAGACCGGCCACCCAATGATCTTCCCGTTGATCCTGGCGCAGGGTTCACAAGGCGCTGCGTCGTTGCAATTTCGCCTACCGGTTGACGACACGCACACGATCCAAACGTTCTACCGCACGAAGAAGCGCGAGCCGGGAGCGACGCCCAAGCCGTTCACGATGACGTGCGAGCGGCTCTTCGACTCCGGCGAGATCGTGCCGGGTGACAAGATTCCGAACCAAGACTTCATCGCGTGGGTCTCTCAGGGTCCGATCTCGGACCGAACGGCCGAGCACTTGACCGCCGGTGATACCGGCGTGATCCTCTACCACAAGTTGCTCATCGAAAACGCAAAGAAGGTCGAGAACGGTGAGGACCCGCTGGGCACGATTCGTGACCCGGCCGAGAACGAGCCCTGGATCGAGATCCCGCGCGAGAAGCACGCGCTGGTTGCCTTCCACATCAACCGCGAACACGAAGACCGGAGCTTCGACCGCCCCCAGGATCGCGAACTCGCCGCACCCTGAGAACATTGGAAATCTAATTCTTCTGTAGCTTCAGCGGAATCCGAGCGAAACTGCGTAACGAATTGTTATAATGAAGTACCGGGTCGCCGGCGAGCGTAATCGAACCCACGCGCCGCGCGAGCTCGCTCAACAGAATCTCACCTTCCAGCTCAGCGAGCATCTCGCCGACGCACCGATGGATTCCCATACCAAAAGCGACGTGGCCTCCGGTTCGGCGGCGAACGTCGAAGACTTCTGGATTATCCCACCGTGCCGGATCGCGGTTTGCCGAGCTAAAGAAAACGAGTACCTTTTCGCCTTCCTCAAGCGCGACGCCGGCGAGTTCCGCGGGTTTGGTGGTCGTCCGAAAGAAGGCTTGAACGGGAGATTCCAGCCGCATTGCTTCATCGAAGGCGTTGCGAACAAGTTGTGGATCGGTGCGCAGGAGCTGCCACTGGTCCGGAAAGCGGGCGAAGCACCAGAGTGCGTTGCCGAGCGCCGCGATTGTCGTATCAAGCCCAGCTGATAGGAGCGAGCGAACGAGCATTCCGGCCTCTTCCTCGGTCGCCTCGCCGGCGTCAACAGCAGCATACACGTTAGCCCCGATGCCGTCGGGCGCCAATACTGCCCGAGAGCAAGCGTTCATGATCCATGGAACGACGGTGCCGGCGTCGGCAAGTGCCGCCTCCAAAAGTGCGTTCCGCGGGCCGATTGCGTTGAACACCATGTTGCCGTAGGGCAGAAGATTATCACGCCCTTCGACCGGCAAACCAACCGCATCCGGGAACACCTTCAGCGGATACGCTCGAGCAAGGTCTGCGATCGCGTCGATCTGCTCGCGTTGGAGCAACTGATCCACCAGAATCTTCGCTTCTTGCTCGAATCGCGGCCGTAGCGAGCGCAGGGCCGCCGGTGTCATGACGCGTGCCAGAATTCGATGCGTGCGCGTGTGCAGCGGAGGATCGGCCTCAAGGATGATGCTCGGCGCGCGCCAGGGCTTCTCTTTCCGGAAATCCGCGTGCCCCACGCCGGCAGCCGACCCATACGTTTCCCAGGCCATCAGAACAGCACTGACCTGTTCGTAGCGTGCGATCGCCCAACAATTGTAACGCTGCAAGCGAACGATCGGGCCAAGTTGCCGCAATGCGTGGAGATGCGGGTAGGGATCGTTCATAAACTCAACCGTGAATGGGTCGAGATCGGAGAGGGGAGCCGTCATATGAAGGTATCTTTCGCTGCGCAATCGAGGTAATACTAGCATGAGCCGGTTGGCCTTGATGAAACGCTTGATCGCGCCGGTTGCCGCGTGTTTGCTGGTGCTCCCGAGCAGTGCGACGGTCGCGCAGAATCTTCAAAAGATCACGATTACGTACGCCTCGAGCGATGCGAATCAGAGCGGTCCGCTCGTTGCGCAGCAAAAGGGCTACTTCGCCGCCGAGGGACTGGAAGTCGAACTTCAGTATGCCGGTGGGGGCACCGCGACGCCGGCGCTCATGTCCGGCAGCATCCAGGCAAGCGGTTCCGCTGCGTCAGCACTCACGGCAATCCTCAAGGGTGCCCAGCTGCGTATCGTCGGGATCATTGCGGATAGCCCGACGTACAGCATATGGGTCAGCTCCGACATCAAAACCGCTGCCGATCTGAAGGGAAAAACCATCGGTGTCGCCTCGCGCGGGGATACGCTCGAAATCGCATCCCGATTGTACTTGCAATCAGTCGGCATTTCGCCGGATTCCGTCGGCTATCAGCCCCTGGGGCAGCCGAGCGGAATCGGTGCCGGACTCGAGACCGGCGCGCTGTCCGCTGCGGTCATCGCGGCCACCGACGCAGAACTGATGCTCGATAAGGGCCAGCTCAAGAAGGCGCACGTTCTGGTCGACTTGACGAAGTACAAGATGCCTTACGCGGGCCTCGCCATGTCGGAGAAAACGCTCTACGGCGATCCGATTCTGGCCACGAAGATTTTGCGGGCCGTCATCAAAGGCTTTCGTTATATGAAGGCCTTCAGGCCGCAGACGTTGGCAATTCTCGAGCAGACCCACCAGACCACCGACGTAGGTGCCGTCGAGAAGGGCTACGACCTCGCCGTAAAAGCGTTTACCCGCGACTACACGGTGAGCGATGCCGTGATCCTTCCCGATCTTACCGTTCGCGCCGGCCTTCTCGGTATACCGAAAGACCAGATCCCGCCGGTGAGCAAGATCTACGACTTTACGCTGGCTCGTCGCATAAACGCCGAACTCGACGCGAGTCACTGGAAGCCGGCACCGTAGTCCTCGGTTCACGAAGGAGTATCATGGCGATCCGTACGTTTGATCACTCGGGCTTCATCGTCGAAGACATCCCTCGTGCGCACGCGTACTACGAGGGGCTGTTCGGAGCGCGACCGCTGTTTATCGCCAACCTCAAGACGCGCACGTACAGCGGCTGGCCCATCATCTCATTCGTGGAAATGGGTAAGCATCGTTTCGAGCTTTGCCTCGCCCGGCATCCGCTTCCACCGGTGGAGAAGTCTCGACCGGTGCCGCGCATCGGCTTCGCGGTGTCGGGTGACCAGCTGTCCAAGCTTCCGGAGCGCCTGGGCGAACTGCAGATCGCGGTCACTCCGGTTCCCGCTTTGCCCGAAGGTCTTGGAATCAGCGAATGCTTGCGCTTACGCGACCCCGACGGCAACGTCGTCGAGCTGGCCGTTTGGGACGGGCACGCGCCCAGCGACAAGCACGCAGGCAGCGGCGCCGTGCAGGTTACCGATGTGTGCCATGTTGCGCTCGAAGTCAGTGACCTGCCCCTAGCGGAAAGGTTCTACACCGAGGCGCTCGGCCTGACTCTCCTCCATCGGGATAGGGGTGAACTCAGCGGGGGGCGCACGATCCTGCGGAACGGGCTGGGGCAGCTGCTGTTTCTGGAGGCGGTCGACCAGCTTTCCGAACGATCGCTGTTCTGTGGTCCCGACCCCTCGACTGCACCGAGGGTCGGCAACGGGCGCCCGCACGCGGGCGCGCACATTGCGGTCTCGGTTGCCGACGACGACGCCTACGACGAGATTGAAGCCAAGCTACGCGCTTGGAAGGTAACGACGGACGGCGACATACGCGCCGCCGAACGTCCGGCCGGAGAGCGCAGCGAGTACTTCTACGATCCGGCCGGGAATCGGCTTCAGCTCATCGTCGTAAGCCCATGATCGAGGTGCGGAGTTCTGCCAGCGCTTCCTCGACCGATCGGCCACTGGTGGAAACCTCGACATCGGCTCGCTGGTAGAGTGCGGCACGCCCTTCGAGGATCCGTCGCAGGTCGTTCAGCGCTTCCCGGTTGCCCGCCATCGGGCGCATGTCTCCTTGTGCGATAACGCGGTCCATGTGCTCCTTCGGTGTCGCACGAAGCCACACCGTAAAGCAGGTCGCAAGCAATCGTTCGAAGGTCAATGGTTCCGAGACAATGCTGCCGCCGGTAGCTAGTACGAACGTTTTTTCACGTTCAAGGACGCGTTCAAGGCTGTCGCGCTCGAGCCGGCGGAAGCCGGATTGCCCGTAAAATTCGAAGATCTCCGAGAGCGGCGCGCTCGCGTCACGCTCGACCTCACGATCGAGTTCGATAAACGGCACGTGCATGTGTTCCGCGAGCAAGCCTCCAAGCGTAGACTTTCCCGCGCCACGTAGGCCGATGAGCGCAACACGGTGGTTGCGCGCCCCCTCGTCGCCCTGCGCGAGCGTGTTGCGCAATAACCGATGCACGGTGAGCAGCTGCTCCGAGCTCATGTCGCGGACTGCCCCAATGATCGTCTCCGCAAGCGGCGATACACGACTGTCTACGATCAAAACGTCCGGCGCAACGCTGAAGGCCCGCGCGAGGGACCGAATGACGCCGATCGTCGGATTCGCATTGCCGGATTCCAGCTGTGCGAGATAGCGCTCCGAGACGCCGGAATCGTGCGCCAAGGTACGACGCGTCATGCCGCGCTGTGCTCGAAGCTCGCGTACACGGTCGCCGACCAGCCGGAGATAGGCATCGTCCTCGGCGGCGCTCAAAACCGAATCGCGCCTTCCGGCAGGGCGTATAAGATGGCCGCCGCGCCACCCGTGACGGTCGGGGCGTGCGAGCTGCCGGGACCATAGACCACCCACCCCGCGCCGTGTCCATCGAACTGAGCGCCGGGGTCGAGCGGGATGACCATGTCGATCTCGCCGTTCGGGTGCGTGTGCTGCGGACCGACGACGTCGTGCATGAGGACGACGTCGATGCTGTAGGCGTTGGTTTCCGGGCTCGGCTTGATGACCCGGCCGTACCGCAATGGCGGGGCACCGCGGGATCCGAGCCAGCCATCCGCGAGGCCGTCGCGACACGCCTTGGCGAGTTCTGCAAAAAACTCGCCGTCCGGTGGGAACGCTGCAGCCAGCTCGCCGGCGAGCGGCGGCGAAAGCGTTCGACCACCAAGCCAATCGGTGAGTTTTCGAGTGAGGGACGTGAAGTTCTCAGGAATCGTTGCGTTCATCGGAAACCGGCCTCGGATGGAGCGAGCAGCGACGGGTGCGGCGCGAAAGCTGGGTTGACGCGGGCGAGCTGTTCGAGGATCGCGGCGACACGATCGCCTCCGATACGCTCGAGCCAAGCAAATGGACCGCGGGGGTAACGCACGCCCAATTCGAGCGCAAGATCGATGTCCGCAGCATCCGCGACGCCTTCCGCGCAAGCGTAGCATGCCTCATTGATGATAGAGGCAACCGTGGCCCCGACATAACGGCCCGGGATGTCCGCTATTGCGATCGCTTGAGGCCCGGCGACGAAGAGGGGTGCCAAGAGCTCGACGGGGATCGATCCGTCAGGAGATTCCACCACTTCGAGAACGCTTTGGTCCTGGAGCGAGCCCAAGATGCCGATGCCGGCCGCCGGCGCAGAAAGCCGCCGCACGTCGCCGTCGAGGAAGCGATACGCGTCGTAGACGATCGGCAGATGCAACGCACGCGCCTCCTCGATCGTGGCCACCTCATGTATGACGAGACGTTCGCGTTGGGCTCTTTCTACCAGCGGCATCAGCACGCGGTCGGGGTCGAGCAATCCGAGCGCCTCAGGCCAGCCGCTCCTCGGAAATGTCACGACCGCCGGGGCCCCGGGCACGATGTCAGACCCGTAACGGAAAAAGCCGCCCGCGGTTTTGCGGCCGAGTTGCCCGGCGTCGATAAGCCGCGCCTGCAGCGGTTGCGGCCGCAGTCGCTCAGCGCCCGTTCGATCGAAGATTGCTTGCGAGACCGCAGCGTTGACGTCGATCCCGATCAAATCCATGAGGGCAAATGGCCCCATTGGAAAACCTGCACCGCGTGCCAAGGCATCCAGCGATGCCGCATCGGCAACGCCGGCATCGAGCGCGCGCAGTCCCTGAAGATAGAACGGCCGCGCGACCCGGTTGACGATGAAGCCGGCCGTATCGGCCGCAACGATGCCACGCCGTTTGAGCGCTGCCACGAATGCTTGCGCGGAAGCGAGCGCCTCGGGCGACGTTTGCGGACCACGAACCAACTCGACGAGTTCCATGGCCGCGGGCGGATTGAAGAAGTGGATGCCGAGGAAGCGTCCGGGCGTGCGGAGGACCTGCGCGATATCCGCGATGCTGAGGGCCGAGGTGTTGGTGGCCAGCAGCGTAGCGGCGCTTACCTCTTCCTCGAGCGAGGCAAGAACGCGCCGTTTTAGCGCCAAATCCTCGGGGACGGCCTCGATGACGAGCGCTGCGCCGGCCAGCGCCGCGAATTCGCCGGCAAAGGCGACGCGAGCGACGACCGTGGGGTCCTCGACCCGCTCCGCATCCCGAATGATTCGGGTGCGGGCCGTTTCCAGAGCCGCCCGCATCGCGTCGACGAGGACCACCTGATATCCCGAGCGGGACGCAAGAAACGCAATTCCCGCACCCATGGTCCCGGCGCCCACGATGCCAATCGTTGTGCTTTTCGGCTTGTGCATTATGGCTCTTGCGATTCATATATTATGCACTATAATGCTACAAGCCTTGTGTAGGAGGTTTACATGGGTAGCGCTCTTGCGTCACCACTCCAAATAGAGACGTACAATGCAGCCGTCGAACTGGTAGAACGGAATCTGCCGGAGCGCGCAACCCATCCCGCGTTCATCGATGAATATCGCACGCTCACGTACGCGCAGCTGTCCGCGGCCGTCGACCGGGCCGCCGGGGCATTAACCGCGCTTGGAATTCACGCCGAACAGCGCATTGCCGTCGCGCTGCTCGATACCGTCGATTTCCCGACGGTCTTCCTGGGCGCGATCAAAGCCGGCATCGTGCCGATTGCCATCAACACGTTGTTCTCGGCTGGCGACTACGCCTACATGTTGACCGACTCGCGCGCGAAAGCGATCGTGGTATCCGCCGAATTGCTGCCGAAGATGCAGGAGGCGATCGCGGCGGCACACTGGTCCGGCCCGATCATCGTTTCCGATCCGGGCGCGACCGGAACGCACGGTTTTCCGGAACTCCAAACGGTGCTCGCAAGCGCGACGCCGCTCGCGGCGGCTTATCCGACCCACGCGGACGACCCGTGTTTCTGGCTGTATTCTTCGGGCTCCACCGGCCGGCCGAAGGGCACGGTTCACGCGCAGACGAGCATGATGCAAACCGCCGAGCTGTTCGCGCAAGCCGTGCTTGGCTTCAACCGCGACGACGTCGTGTTTTCCGCGGCCAAGCTCTTCTTTGCCTATGGCCTCGGGAACGCGCTGTCGTTTCCGCTGTCGGTCGGCGCGACGAGCGTGCTGTTCTCCGGGCGCGTCACGCCCGACGTCGTCTTCAAAACGATCGCCGCGCATTCGCCGACGATCTTCTGCGCCGTTCCGACGCTGTTTGCGGCCTGCCTCGTCCACCCCGATCTGCCCGCTAGCAGTGCTCACTCGCTGCGCTTGTGCACGTCGGCCGGCGAAGTCTTGCCGCAAGACATCGGCAACCGCTGGACGGGGCGCACCGGGGTGGAGATCATCGACGGCATCGGCTCGACCGAAATGCTCCACATTTTCGTGTCGAACCGGCCCGGTGACGTCGTCTACGGGACGACGGGGGTGCCGGTCCCGGGCTATGAGGCGCGCATCATCGACGAGTTCGGCGGCGTTGCCGCGCAGGGCGAGGTGGGCGAACTCGAAGTGCGCGGACCGACGGCGGCGCTCCATTACTGGAACAACCGCGAGAAATCGCGCCACACGTTTGCCGGCGAGTGGACCCGGACCGGCGACAAGTTCTTCGTCGACGAGCGAGGACGCTACGTGTACTGCGGCCGCACCGACGATATGCTGAAGGTCAGCGGGATCTGGGTCTCGCCGTCCGAGGTTGAATCAGCGCTCATCTCACACGAGGCCGTGCTCGAATGCGCGGTGATCGGCTGCGCCGATGAGAACGAACTGATCAAACCCAAGGCGTTCGTCATTCTCAAGCCCGGCGTGCGCGCCGAACCCCAACTCGAGGAGGCGCTCAAGGCGCACGTCAAGGCGCTGCTCGCACCGTACAAATATCCGCGCTGGCTGGCGTTCGTCGACGAGTTACCCAAAACGGCGACCGGCAAGATTCAACGCCATATCCTACGAGCGCGCGAGGAAAGCGGCGGATAGCTCGGCGACCGTTTCGGGGTGCGTGCGGTGCGGACTGTGGCCGCTGCGGTCGAACAGATGGATGTCCACCGACGGCAGCGCCGCCGCGATCGTATCGAGCTGCAGCGTCGTACCGTACTCGTCGTCGCGCCCTTGCATGAGGAGCGCCGGGACGGTGATGCGCCCGAGGCAATCGCGGATGTCCCAACCGCGAAAGTCCGGATGCAGCCAAATATCGTTCCAGCCCCAAAACGTCTTGGCGGCGTCGGCGTGGTAGCGGCGCAGCCGTTGAACGACGTCCGTTTCCGGCAGGGTTGCTTTCACGCGCGCGATGCTCGCGACGGTCACCTCTTCAACGAAGACATGCGGCGCCTCGAGGATGAGCGCGCTCGCGGCTTGCGGATAACGAGCCGCAAAGATGAGGGCGATCGACGCGCCGTCACTATGTCCGAACAGGACCGGCCGTTGGAGTTCCAGCTCGGCGATGAGCGCCAACAAAACGGTTTCGCCCTCGTGATGCATGTACGCCGGCGTGCGCGGTTCTTGGAGCGGCTCGGAGCGGCCGTGACCGTAGCGGGAGTACGCCACCACCGTGCGGCCCGTGCGCTGCGCCAAGAGCTCGGGGAAATCGCGCCACATCGCGACCGACCCGAGGCCCTCGTGCAGCATGACGATCGCCGCTTTGTCCGCATCGCCGGAGATCGTCTCGACTTCGATGCTCCGCCCGGCAAGCTCGACGACGGCGCCGGCGCGATCAGACAAGGCGAACGTATTCGTACTCGACCGGCTTGTCCTTGATGCCTTTCTCCGGTGGGGCGATCCAACTCGCCATCTTCCCGGGTTCGTACACGGGTTTCATCAGGCTGCGAATGAACTCGCGGTCGGCGGTACTTGGGAGCCACTCGTCACGGCGCGCTTCCGCCTGCAGCGGGTCGATCGGCTCGCCGTCGGGCGTCGTCGGGATGCCGGCCCAACTTCCGACGGATCGATTGAAGCGCACGCTCGGCAGGTGCAAGCGATACGCGTGCCCGGCGCGCTCGATCCACTTGTTCCAGCGGCCCAGGCCCCGTTCGCAGTCGACGAGGTATTCGCGGCGCGAGACCTCGTTGAGCGCGTTGCGGTAGGGCACCCGTTCGACGCCGATCGTTCCGTCTTTGAGCACGTCGAGGTCGTAGGTCGTTTCGCGCTCGAGATGATCGCCGAACTTGGCCTCATCGGGCCGGCCCTTGAGGCCGGTCGCGAAGTACGCCGCGGCATTCGACGAGGTGTCCGCGCCGAAGAGATCGAGCGACGAACTGCACCAGAAATTCAGATAGCGTTGAACCGTCGGCAGATCGACGGCGCCGGCCCGCCGGATCGCTGCCGGATCGTCCGTGCCGAGGTCGCGCATCACTTCGAGGGTGCGGCGCACGACGCGTTGGATGCCGGTATCGCCGACGAACATATGATGCGCCTCTTCGGTTAACATGAAGCGGCAGGTTCGCGCCAACGGGTCGAACGACGACTCGGCAAACGACTTGAGCTGAAACTTTCCGTCGCGGTCCGTAAAGAACGTAAACATGAAGAACGAGAGCCAATCCGTGATCGGTTCGTTGAACGTCGCGAGAATGCGCGGGTTGTCGGCGGACCCGGAGCGGCGCAGCAGCAGATTGTCGGCCTCTTCGCGGCCGTCCCGGCCGAAGTAGGCGTGGAGCAAATAGACCATCGCCCAGAGATGGCGTCCCTCTTCGACATTGACTTGGAAGAGGTTGCGGAGATCGTAGAGCGACGGGGCCGTCTGACCCAGCGCCCGCTGCTGCTCGACGGACGCCGGCTCCGTATCCCCTTGCGTCACGATGAGCCGGCGCAGCGTGCTGCGGTGTTCGCCCGGAATCTGCTGCCATACCGGCCGCCCGTACTCGTCGCCGAAGCCGATCGTGCGCCCGGCCTCGGGTTCGGTCAGAAAAATTCCCCAGCGGTACTCCGGCATCCGCACGTAGCCGTAGTTGGCCCAGCCCTGACTGTCGACGCTGATCGCCGTGCGCAGATACACGTCGCTCGCTTGAAAGGCCGTCGGCCCCAGTTCGTGCCACCACTCGAGAAAGCGCGGTTGCCACTGCTCGAGTGCGCGCTGCAACGTGCGGCTGGATGCGAGATCGACGTTGTTCGGAATGCGGTTGGTGTAGTCGATCGCCATGCTGTTAGACGCGCTCCTGATCGAATTGCGGTTTGGATCCGGTGCCGTAGACCTTCAGCGCGCCGCTTTTGCCGGTCGCGTTCGGGCGGATGAAGATCCAGTTCTGCCAGGCCGAAAGACGGCCGAAAATCTTCGTTTGCAACGTCTCCGGGCCGGGGAAGCGCAGATTGGCTTCCAGTCCGGTGAGCGCGTCGGGGGAAAGCGCAACGCGCTCCTCGATCGCAAGGCGAATCTCGTCGTCCCAATCCAGTTCGTCCGGCGCGGCGGTCACGAGGCCCGCAGCGAGCGCCGCACCGGCGGTCAAGCGCGCGCCGATCTGCGCGCGCAACGCGTGCATTCGCTCCGCGTCATCGCAGAATCGCGTGGCCAATCGGGAGCGTTCGCCGGCGGTCGGATAGGCCCCGAAGTTCTGCTCGGTGAGCACGATTTCGGGCGCGTCCTCGTCGACGTCGAGCATGTAGCTGCGGTCGGCGGCGAGGGCCAGTTCCAGCAACGTTCCAACGAAGGCCGAGCCGCGATCGACGAGCGCGTACATGCTGCGCGAGGTAACGTCGAGACGCGCGAACGTCCGGCGCAGCAGACCCACGGTTTCGCGAACGAACCAATGCTGCGGATACGCGACGAGGGATCGATCGACGTCGAGCACGTGCTTCGGATTGCCTTCAGTGCGCAGCAGAAGCAGCCCGAGGTTGGGTTCGTTTGTACGCAAGGTCAGCAGTGCGTCATCCAGTTCGCGCGCGAGCACCAGCGGCCACCACGCGTCCCCGGCGGCCAAAATAGCTTCGAGATGACCGGGCGGTTCGGCGTCAGGAGCCCGAACCAGCAGCGTCGCGGTTCCGAACTCGCGGTCGAAGGCAACATCGACGTAGCGATAGTGCAAGCCGCGCTCGTCCATCGAGCGCTGGAGCACGTTCAACCTGACCCCGTCGGCATCCGCCGGCCGTTGCGACATCGAGGCGAGCAACGCTGCGCGTTGCCGCACGACCTCGGCAAATTCCGTCGGCGGCGCGATTGCATCGACCAAACCCCATTCCAAAGCACGCACCGCTTTTACACCATCGGCGCTGGTGCAAAACATATCAGCGATATCGCGGCGCACGTGGCGCTTGTCGACCAAGCGCGTAAGGCCACCGGTCCCAGGAAGGACGCCGAGCAAGGGTACTTCGGGCAGACTGACGGCGGTCGATCGATCGTCGATCAAAACGATTTCGTCGCACGCGAGCGCGAGTTCGTAGCCTCCGCCGGCGCACGAACCGTTCACAGCGGCGATGAAATGGAGGCCGTCGTTTCGTGACGAGTCCTCCATCCCGTTGCGCGTCTCGTTGGTGAATTTACAGAAGTTGACTTTCCAAGCGTGCGACGACGTTGCGAGCATATAGATGTTCGCGCCGGCGCAAAACGAGCGGCCGTTCTCGCTTGTGATGACGACGGTTGCGACGCGGGGATGTTCGAACCGAATGCGCTGCAGCGCGTCGTGCAGCTCGATATCGACGCCGAGGTCGTACGAGTTGAGCTTGAGCCGGTAGCCCGGCCGCACCGTCGCGTTCTCGTCAACGTTCAGATGAAGGGTCGCGATGCGACCGTCGACCGAAAGCCGCCAGTGCCGGTACCGGTCCGGGTGGGTCGCGAAATCGACGAAGTCGGCGGCGACGATGGGCATGGAGCACCCCGCGCATGAGGTATGTATTTTACTGCATATTTTGCAGGGCAGATGCAATATCCCGCATAAGCGAGGTTGACGAACGAACGCTTCTTCAATGAGAAGAACGGAGGTTTTCCAATGAATCGTTTGCGTGTGTATCTCGGCGCGGTGATGTTGGCCGTTCTATGCAGCTCGGCGGTGATGGCGGCCGACCCGGTGCCGATCGGCTTGATCACGACCCTGTCCGGCCCCGGCGGGTACACCGGCCAGGACGTCCGCGACGGCTTCGCGCTGGCGGTCGAACAGGAAGGCGGGAAGCTCGGCGGCGTGCCGGTGAACGTCACCGTCGAGGATGACGGCCTCAACCCGGCCACCGGACGCGCGATCGCGGACCGCTTCCTGCAGCAGAACAAGGCCAAGATCATCACCGGGATCGTCTTCTCGAACGTGATGGCCACGGTCGCCCCCGACGTCCTGGCGGCCGGAGCGCTGTTCATCAGCCCAAACGCCGGTTTGTCGACGTTCGCGGGGAGTGACTGCAACAAGAACCTCTTCGTGACATCGTTTCAGAACGATGCGGCAAATGTTCCGGCCGGCGTCTTTGCCGGTCAGCACGGCTACAAGAAGATGATGTTGATGGCGGCCGACTACGTCGCCGGCCGCGACATGATCGCCGGGTTTAAGATGTCGTACAAGGGCGACGCTCAGGAGATCTACCCGAAACTCGATCAGACGGATTTCTCGGCGGAGATCGCCCGGATTCGCGATGCGAATCCGGACGCGCTGTTCTACTTCTTGCCCGGCGGCGCCGGCATCAACTTCCTCAAACAATACGCCCAGGCGGGCGTGAAGGTCCCGCTGGTCGCCACCATCTTTTCGCTCGATTCGCAAATTCTGGCGGCGACCGGTGACGCCTCGGCCGGCATGTCGGTCATCGGTCACTACAACCTCGATTTCCCGAATGCCGCAAACAAGGCGTTCGTGAGCGCGTTCGTCGCACGCTACCACCGGCCGCCCACCTTTTACGCAGCCGACGCGTACGATACGGCGCACGCGATCGGTACCGCGCTGCGAGCGGCGGGCGGTGATGACTCGAAGATCGACGTGATGCGAACCGAGCTGCGCAAGGCGGACTTCAAATCGGTTCGCGGCAACTTCAAGTTCGGCCCGAATCAGTACCCCGTTCAAGACTGGTACCTCATGCAAGTCGAGCGTGGCGCCGACGGCAAGCTGGCCGTCGTCACGAAATCGAAGGTCGTGTCGGACTACGGCGACCCGTTCGCATCGAAGTGTAAAATGTAGGTGCAGCTCTTCGTCGAGCAGTCGATCAATTCGCTGCAGTTGGGCGTCATGCTGTTTTTGCTCGCATCCGGCTTGACGCTCGTCTTCGGCATCATGAACGTGATCAATCTCGCGCAGGGCTCGCTCTACATGATCGGCGCGTTCGGCGCGGCGACGGCCGCCGCGCACGGCGTACCGTTTCCGCTCGCACTGGTCTTCGGTGCGGCGTGCGGCTGCGCGGCGGCGGTGGTGCTCGAGGTCGCGCTCGTACGGCGGCTCTACGAGCGCGACCATCTCGACCAAGTCCTGGTTACGTTCGGCGTCATCCTGTTCGTCAACGAACTCGTCGCGATCGTCTTCGGACGGTCGCCGGTGTTCATGACGACCCCGGACGCGCTGCGCGGCTCGGTGAACCTGCTCGGCGTCCCCTACCCGGTCTATCGGCTGGTCATCATCGGCATCGGCCTCGCCGTCGCCGGCGGGCTCTACGGGTTGATCGGGCACACCCGCATCGGTATGCTGGTGCGGGCCGGCGCCACGCATCGTGACATGGTGGAAGCGCTCGGCGTCAACGTCGCGCTGCTCTTCACGTTCGTCTTCGCGCTGGCGGGAGTACTCGCCGGGCTCGCCGGCGCGACCGTCGGCCCCATTTTCTCGGTCAGCGTCGGCATGGGCGAGCAGATCCTCATCACGACGTTCGTGGTCATCGTCGTCGGAGGCTTGGGGTCGGTGCGCGGTGCGTTCGTCGCCGCGCTGCTCGTTGCGACGATCGACACGTTCGGCCGGGCCTACATTCCCGGATTGCTCGCGCATGTGTTTTCACCGGTGACGGCGGAAAATCTCGGTGGCGGCTTGAGCGCCATCTCGATCTACGTCTTCATGGCAATCGTGCTCGTTTGGCGGCCACGCGGACTCTTCCCGATTGCCACGCGCTAAGCTCGCGGTCGCGCTCGCGGTGCTGATTCTGCTCGTGCTGCCGGTCGCGGCCACGCTGGCGAACCAGCCGTTCTGGGTGACGGTCGCAACCCGGATCCTCATCTTTGCCCTCGCCGTTGCGGCACTCGATTTGATCGTCGGCTACGGCGGCATGGTCAGTCTGGGTCACGCCGCCTATTTTGCGATCGGTGCCTACACCGTCGCGGTCGCCGCGAACAACGGGCTGCACTCGGCATTGGGCAACTGGGGACTGGCCGTCCTCATCACCGCGCTCTTTGCGCTGGGGATCGGCGCGGTTTCCGTGCGCACGTCGGGCATCTTCTTCATCATGATCACGCTGGCGTTCGCGCAGATGGTGTACTATCTCGTCCTCGGGATCAGGCCGCTCGGCGGTGACGACGGTTTGCCGTTCGCGTCGCGGGATACGCTGCCCGGGATCGATCTTGCCAATCCGGTGGTCTTTTATCTGGTCGTGCTCGTTCTGCTGGCGGCCTTCGCCCTTTTTTCCCAACGCGCGATCTACGCCCGGTTCGGAACGGTGCTGCGCGCAGCGAAGCAGAACGAACGCCGCGTGACCGCCCTGGGCTTCGACGTCTATCGCTATCGCCTCGTCGCGTTCACGATCTCGGGCGCCGTGACCGGCCTCGCGGGCGCGCTCTTCGGCGAATTTCAGCGCATCGCCGGTCCCGATTCGGCGAACTGGGTGCAGTCCGGCGACCTGCTCGTCATGCTGATCCTCGGCGGAGCGGGAACCCTGTTGGGCCCCCTCTTCGGCGCGGCGGCGTTCCTGCTGTTGCAAACCGTGTTGATCGGGCTCACCGATCACTGGATGCTCATCCTCGGGCCGATTCTGATCGCCGTCGTCCTCTTCGGAAAGCGTGGACTCGCCGGGTTGATCGCGGGCAGCGATGCCTGAGCCGAAACTCGCGACGCGCAATCTCGCGAAAGCCTTCGGTGCGCTGCGCGTTACCGACGACGTGTCGCTGGCGGTCGTGGCGAACGAGCTCCATGCGATCATCGGGCCCAACGGTGCGGGGAAGACAACCCTGCTCACCCAGCTGAGCGGCGAGCTCCGGCCCGATCGGGGGACGGTCCATCTCGACGCGCACGACATCACGCCTATGCCGCCGTACGAGCGCGCCCGGCTGGGCATCGCGCGCAGCTTCCAGATCACGACGCTGTGCCTCGACTTCACCGCCGCCGACAACGTGGCCCTCGCCGTTCAAGCGCGGGAACCGCATAGCTTCAAATTTTGGCGATCGGCGAAGCGCGAGGGCGCGTTGCGCGAGCCGGCCCGGGCGCTCCTCGAGCGCGTCGGGCTCGGCGCACGCGCGGATCTGCCGGCCCGCGTTCTTTCGCATGGCGAGCACCGTCAACTCGAGGTCGCCGTCGCGCTCGCGCTCGCACCGCAGGTCCTCTTGCTCGACGAACCGCTCGCCGGCGTGGGGATCGACGAGGCCCAGGCGTTGATCGAGATCTTACAATCGCTCAAGGGAACGATGACGATCGTTCTCGTCGAACACGACGTCGCGGCGGTCGAAGCGCTCGCCGACCGCGTGACGGTGCTCGACGGTGGTCGCGTGATCGCGAGCGGCACCTTTGCCGAGATTCGCAACGACCCCACGGTCCGGCGCGCGTATCTCGGAGACGTCGCGTGACGACGCTGCTCGAGCTCGATGCGGTCGATGCGTACTACGGATCGAGCCAAGCGCTCTTCGCCATGAGCTTGGCGGTCGGTGAAGGTGAGGTCGTCGCGCTGATGGGGCGCAACGGCATGGGGAAGACGACGACGATCCGGACCGCGATCGGGCTCGTCCGCGCGCGCAACGGCTCGCTGCGTTTCGGCACGACCGAGATCGCGCGTTTCGCCGCGCATCGCATCGCCCGCCTGGGCATTGGCCTAGCCCCCGAAGGCCGGCTCGTCTTCCCGACGCTCACGGTGCGGGAGAACCTCGTCGCGACGAGCGCGAACTACGGACGGCGTTCCGATCCGTGGACGGTCGAGCGCGTCTACGACCTCTTTCCGCGGCTCGCCGAGCGCGACCGCAGCCTCGCCGTCACCCTCTCCGGCGGCGAACAGCAGATGCTCGCGATCGGCCGTGCGCTGATGCTCAGCCCGCGCTTACTCTTGCTCGACGAAGCCACCGAAGGTCTGGCTCCGCTCGTGCGTGCGAC
>Ga0209415_10001691_pt1 | contig 41970 bp, 43 predicted proteins | sample PeaSoiSIISIP2007_FD_187696 | JGI IMG/M metagenome (GOLD analysis project Ga0209415, IMG submission 187696) | Peat soil microbial communities from Weissenstadt, Germany - SII-SIP-2007 (SPAdes) (version 2) | ecosystem: Environmental > Terrestrial > Soil > Wetlands > Peat | place: Germany...
CCACGAAAACAAGGTCATCACCTCGAGCTTTGTGGTCGTTTCCAAACAGGTCAAGCCAAAGAAGACCGGAGAGCCTTATCTGGCGCTGATCCTGGGTGATCGCACCGGCCAAGTCGAAGCCAAGATGTGGGATAACGTCGAGGATGCGATCGACGCCTTTGAGCAGGACGACTTCCTTAAGGTCAAAGGCCTGCTCAACAAATACAAGAACCGCTTCCAGATCACGGTTCACAAGCTGCGCCGCCTGGGCGACTCCGAGATCGATTTCTCTGATTACTTGCCCAAGACAACCAAGGACATCGGCGAGCTGTGGCAGACCTTGGCGGCTTTCGTTGCTTCCTTTCGCAATCCCCATCTCAAATCGTTGGTGGAAGCATTCATGGCTGACCCGGAGATTGCCGAGGCCTACCGCAACGCCCCGGCCGCCAAGACTCTGCATCACGCTTACATTGGCGGATTACTCGATCACGTGGTCTCGCTCTGCCGCTCTTGCGACCTCATGTGCCAGAACTATCCCCAGATTAATCGTGATCTGCTTCTTACCGGTGCTTTCCTCCACGACATCGGCAAGATTCACGAACTCACTTATAACCGCTCCTTCTCCTACACCACCCGCGGCCAGTTGCTTGGCCACATGATCATCGAACTGGAAATGCTGCAAGCCAAACTTGCCCGGCTCCCCGACTTTCCTCCCGAACTCAAGATCCTTGTCGAACACCTCATCATCAGCCATCACGGAGAATATGAATTCGGCTCGCCCAAGTTGCCCATGTTCCCCGAAGCCCTGATGTTGCATTACCTCGACAACCTCGATTCCAAGATGGAAAGCATGCGGGCGCACTTCGAACGCGAAGTCGGTTCCGAGGGCCCGTGGACCGGCTACAACTCGTCTCTAAGCCGCCCGCTGCTAAACTCGGCAAAGTTTCTGGAGAAGAAGCCTGTTGTTACGGCCGCGAATTCAAACGTCGCTGCCCCCACATTGCCTGAACTGGAAGTGCCGGCCATGGAGCCAGCAACCGAGCCGCAACCGCTGGAAATCAAGGAGCGGTAGGCCCTCGCTGAGAACAGAGAACCGCGAACTGAGAACTGATTTCCCCAATCTCCCATGCTCGACCTGACTCGCTTCAAAGTCCTGACCTTCGACTGCTACGGCACCATGATCGACTGGGAAACCGGCATCTTCTCCGCCCTGCGCCCAATCCTTGCCGCCCACGGCAAAAAAATTACCGACTCTGCCCTTCTGGAGTTGTACTCAGAACTGGAAGCCTCCGAAGAAAAAGGAGAATTTCTGCGTTATCGAGACGTCCTGCAATCCGTAGTGCGTGGCTTCGGTGAGCGCCTCGGGTTCTTGCCATCCGACGCCGAAGCTCGTTCACTGCCGGAATCCATAGCGAACTGGCAACCTTTTCCTGACACGGTTGAGGCCCTGCGCAAACTCAAGGCCCGCTACCAACTCGCGGTGATCTCCAATGTGGACGACGACCTGTTCGCTTCCACTGCACCCAAACTCGGAGTAGCCTTCGACCAAGTAATCACTGCCCAGCAGACCCGATGCTACAAACCGTGCATAAGAATGTTCGAACTAGCGGAGGAGCGCATCGGCGTAAGCCGCGAACAGTGGCTTCATGTCGGCCAAAGCATCTATCACGACGTAATTCCCGCGCAGTCATTGGGCATTGCGACGGTGTGGGTGAACCGGCCTTCACCCCGCCCCGGCGCAGGGGCCGCCACAGCCGCCGCCGGGAAGCCGGACCTGGAAGTCCCCAACCTGCGTACCTTGTCCCACCTTGCGGCTGCAACCTGAACCGTCTGGCGGCATCCGGCACGAGCTTTGTATGGCAGCGTTCCCGTTGGCTGTGTCCCGGGATTAAACTGATTGCTGCTGGTCCGTGCGACGTCCGCTTACGATCGCGATTTTCACAATCGGAGACCACATGAAAAGCGCTTGCGATGCTGCCTTCGCCAATCTGTTTCTTCGGGCCTTGTTCTTATCAGTTCTTCTTGTGAATATCAGCTCCGCACCTGCGTTGTGCCAAAACGACAAGGTCGATACATCATCCAAAGAGGAACTCGCCAGGGTGGTCATCAGGATGGACAAGCGGACATTCAAGCCCGACGAAAGCATCCCAGTGTACGTTGATCTCGAAGCCCAGGGTGAAGGTGTATATATCGCCCGAGAATGGGGAGAGGCCGGATCGAATATTCCCGGCTTCTGGATCAGTCTCAAGACAGAGGATGGCCGGCCAGCTCAGTCCTATGGCACAGGCTCAGAGGCTCTTCCCGCCGGACTGCCGCCCCCGTCTGAAGTTTTGGAAAAGGAATTCTTTCTTTTGGCCGCGGGACATTCCATCGGCATTGGCCATGACCTCCCGTGTGTACGGCCAAATCCCGGCCGATACCGAGTCGAGGCAAGTTATCGTCCCAACTATCCTCAGACCGCGGAAGTCGCTCGGCTGCCGCAAGCTCGCGGCCTCGTGCTCGACCACGTATTGAACGCGGTTCCTATTACAATCGAAATCAGGTAAAGACAATGACAACCGCTACCACTCGCGCGAACCCGCTCTCTTATCTCACCGACCAACTGGACGACCTCAAGGCCAAAGGCACGCACTTCCGTCTCCGGGTGCTCGACGACGAGCAAGCCCCGGTCTGCACCTTCGACGGCAAGAAGGTTATTAATATCGCCTCCAACAATTATCTCGGCCTGACCACGCATCCCAAACTCCGCGAGGCTGCCCTCGAAGCCACACGCAAATACGGAGTGGGCTCAGGCGCCGTGCGCACCGTCGCCGGCACCATGAAGATCCACATGCAGCTCGAAGAAAGAATCGCGCGCTTCAAGAACGTCGAAGCCTGCGTAGTCTTTCAATCAGGATTCGCGGCTAATGCGGGTACGGTCTCGGCCGTCCTAGGCAAAGACGACTTCATCATCTCCGACCAGTTGAACCACGCTTCCATCATCGACGGAGCCCGTCTATCGCGAGCCAAGATCCTCGTCTTCGAGCACAAGAACGTGGCGCAGGCTGAAGAAAGATTGGCGAGCATTAAAGACCAACCAGGAAAGAAGCTGCTGATAACCGATGGCGTCTTTTCCATGGATGGCGATATCGGTCCTCTCCCCGCGTTGTGCGAACTAGCCGAGAAATACGGCGCAATCATGATGGTCGACGATGCCCACGCCTCTGGCGTCCTGGGCCGCAACGGCCGCGGCACAATTGATCATTTCAAAATGCACGGCCGCGTGGACATCCAGGTTGGAACGCTCTCGAAAGCAATCGGAGCATTAGGCGGGTACGTCTGCGGCACCCGGGACCTCATCGACTTCCTGTATCATCGCGCTCGCCCATTTCTCTTCTCGACCTCGCACCCACCCTCGGTCGCAGCCACCTGCATCGCTGCTTTTGACGTCCTGGAAAACGAACCCGAGCGCATCGAGAACCTCTGGGAGAACACCCGCTTCTGGAAAAAAGAACTGGGCCTGCTCGGCTTCAACATCGGAGGCCAGACCACGCCGGCCAGCGAGACGCCGATCACTCCAATCATCATCGGCGACGGCAAACTCACCATGGACTTCTCTCGCGAGCTCTTCAAAGAAGGAGTCATGGGCACCGGCATCGCCTTCCCCACGGTCCCCGAAGGCAAAGCCCGCATCCGCACCATCATGACCGCCACGCATACCAAAGAGGAACTGCAGCAAGCGTTAGAGGTGCTGAAGCAAGTGGGAAAGCGGATGGGAATCGTTTAGCAGGCCTCAGCCACAAACCGAGCGGACTTTATTGGCGTAGCCGCAACTACTGTGGGATCAATAATATTCCCGCATGACACTACAAATATGTATGCACAGTGTTCCACGTGGAACACTTCGCGATTCAATCGCCACGATAAACAATCTTCCCACTCACAATCGTGGCCACCACTTTCCCCGTGAGCTGCCAGCCATCGAAGGGAGTGTTGTGCGATTTCGAGCGGGAGTTCGCGGCTTCAAAGATCCAGCGTTTCTTGGGATCGAAAATGGTAATGTCAGCATGACTTCCGCGTGCAAGCGTGCCCCGGCCTCTCAGGTCAACCACGCTGGCGGGGCCTGCGGTGAAGAGTTCGACGATTCTTGCCAGGGGAATCCTGTGGTCGCGATGCAGGCGAGTGATGGCTAGCGCGAGAGCGGTCTCGAGTCCGGTGACTCCGAACATGGCGCGCTCGAATTCGATGATCTTTTCATGCGGCGCGTGGGGCGCGTGATCGGTCGCGATGGCATCGACGGTGCCATCGGCGAGCGCCACCAGAATGGCTTCACGGTCGGCACTCGAACGCAGGGGAGGATTCATTTTGAAGTTGGAGTTGTATTCGCCGACGTCGGCGTCGGTCAGGCTGAAATGGTGAGGGGTGACTTCACAGGTGACACGCGCTTTGCCGCGCTTGCCACGCCTGACTGCTTTCAGCGCATCGGCGGTTGAAAGATGGGCCACGTGCAAACGCGCTCCGGTGAATTGTTGGGCAAGTTGAACGTCGCGTTCGACGACGGACGCTTCCGCCGCCGTCTTCATCCCGCGCAGGCCGAGACGAAACGAAGTTGGCCCCTCGTTCATCGAGCAGTTTTCCGTCATGCGCGTGTCCTCGGCATGCTGAATGACGGGGAGGTTGAGTCCGGACGCCGCCCGCAGCGTGTCACGCATCACGGTGTCGCCAAGGATGGGACGGCCGTCGTCGCTCACTGCGACCGCGCCGGCGCGTTGCAAGGCTCCGAAATCAGTAAGCACGGCGCCCTTGCTGGCATGGGTCGCGGCAGCGATCGGGAACACGTTGACCACGGCTGCACGCTCAGGTTGCTGAATCCAGGCGACCCATTCGGGCGAATCGACAACCGGAGACGTGTTCGGCATGCAGCAAACGGAAGTGAAGCCGCCGGCAGCAGCAGCGGCGGTTCCGGTTGCGATGCTCTCTTTGTAGCTCTGGCCCGGCTCACGCAGGTGGACGTGCAAATCGATGAAGCCGGGGGCGACGATTAGGCCGCGAGCGTCGAAGGTTTTGTCCGCGCTGCTGCGGATTTTGTTGGGGGCTGCGAGCTCCGCGACGCGGCCATCGCGCAAGAGCAAGTCCATGGATGCGTCCAGCTTTGCGGCCGGGTCGATGACGCGACCGCCTTTGATCAAGAGGGAGCCCGCTTTGGATTTATCGTGTGCCATTCGTTTTTCCAATGTCCCTCAGCGGCTAAACCCCAAACCTGAGTCTCTCCGTAGCCTACTAAGACCAGAAGCCTGAAGCCTAGTTCACTTTGCCCAGCGCCTTGGCCAGAATGGCCATTCGCACCGGCACTCCGTTATGCACTTCTTCGACGATGACCGACTGCGGGCAATCCGCGACTTCCCATGTTAGTTCCAGCCCGCGAATAATTGGTCCGGGGTGCATCAAGATCGCGTCGCGCTTGGCCAGTTTCAATCGGGCCGTGGTTAGCTGGTATCTGGAAATATAATCTTGCAGACGCAGCTTGGTTCCCGCCAGGCGTTCTTTTTGTACCCGCAAAACCATAACGGCGTCGGCGCCGCGCACGGCTTCTTCGACGGTGCGGGTGATGTGCAGCCCGGGCGCCATGCTGGTTGCCACGTCGGGCAAGAACTCGGGCGGTCCGCAGAGGGTGATGCGGGCGCCGAATTTGCTGAGCAGGTGAATTGCAGATCGGGCGACGCGGCTGTGGAAGATGTCGCCCACGATCGCCATCTGAAGCCCGCTCAGGGTTTTCTTGTGGCGCAGAATAGTGTAGGCATCGAGCAGCGCCTGCGTAGGGTGCTCATGCATCCCGTCGCCGGCGTTGATGACAGGAACATCGAGGTGAGTCGCCATCAGCAACGGCGCACCGGCGTTCGGGTGGCGAATCACCATGACGTCCGCGCCCACGGCCCGCAGAGTGTAAGCCGTGTCCAGCAAGGACTCGCCCTTTTCGATGCTCGATCCGCTGGAGAGCACGAGCGTGGTCATGGCTCCCATGGACTTGGCTGCAATTTCGAAGGAGGCGCGGGTGCGGGTGGAAGGTTCGTAAAAGAGAAGCAGCACGCGTTTGTTCCGGAGCAAAGGGCGCGGCTTCAGTGGATTCATGCGCCGCGCCAGCATGAGCAGGCTCAGAATCTCTTTTGCCTCGAGATGCTCCATGCCGAGCAGGGAACCGCGTGCGGCTTTGTTCATGCTTTCCTTGGAATCTTTGGCCTAAATCTGCCGAGCTCTGCTCGGCCGCCCGGACGAGTGCGTCCAGGCCTACGTATCTTTCTCGACGATCAAAACTTTTTCTGCATTATCGATTTCGCGCAGTTGGACTTCAACGATCTCCTGCCGCGTCGTTTGTACTTTGCGGCCCACGAAGCTGGCTTCGATGGGCAGCTCACGATGGCCGCGGTCGATCAGTACGCAGAGTTGGACCTGGTTGGGACGCCCTTGCTTGAAGAGAGCATCCATGGCGGCCCGCACGGTGCGTCCGGTGTAGAGGACGTCATCGACCAGCACGATGTTCTTGCCGGTGATTGGGAATTCCATCTCGGTTTTCTGGACTACCGGTGCCGCTCCCACGGTCGAGAGATCGTCACGATACAAGGTGATATCAAGCGTGCCCACGGGCACCTGAGTCTTCTCGATCCGTCCGATCATTTGTCCCAGGCGCTGCGCGAGGAATACTCCGCGCCGACGGATTCCGACCAGGCCGAGGCCGGTCGCACCGTTGTTTTTCTCAATGATTTCGTGGACCAACCGCACCAGCGTGCGTTCGATTTCGGACGCGGACATCAATTGCGCCTTCTCGCGGATGTTGGGCTGGCGGGGTGACGTTCGCGGAGTCATGAACGCTGCATCATACGCGGAGCGGGCAGGTCGGGGCAAGGTGCGTGTGGTGTTTTCAGGGCTGAGGCGCGACGCCAAGCTGCGCGAAGATGACTACGTGTCCGGCCGGATCTTTGACACCGATTTCTTTTGCGCCGTAGAACGTAGTACGAACGGGCATCGCAACGTCGACGCCTTTTACCGCGCTAATGATCTCGTCCAGGCTCTCCACCTCAACGTAGAGGAAGGATGGGCCCTTGCGGACTTCCGAGGAAACGGTGGTTACGTCCTTCTCGGCGCTGGCGTAGGTCTGGTACATCAGCTCGACTGGCCCTTTTTGCAGGATTGCGAAGCTCAGTTTGTTGCCATCAGGCACGTCGATGGTCTTTTCGAAGCCCAGCCGTTCCATCCAGAATTTCAGGCAGGGCTCGATTTCTTGTGCGAACAGTATCGGTGTCAGCTTTTTTACAGTCATAAGTTCCCCCCATTCATTTGTTTAATTGCGCGATGGCGTGCCAATGAACAGAATAAGAGCGTCGAGGTGAGGCTGCACATTCTTGAATGTCTCCCCTTGCATCCATAACTAGTCTCGATTAGACTAGTAATCTTACAAGCTCGCTCGGCTGATGTCAAGAGGCGGTTTCGAGAATAGGAACGCGAGGATGTAAAGCATGGCCTCAGGGGCTGAAGCCCATGTTGCGCGGGGCTTATCGGCACGGCTGAAGCCGTGCCCTTCCCGCAAACATGACGTGACCTCGAACGAAAATGACGTGACGTTCAACGAACATGCCGTCCCCTTCCACGAGCATGACGTGACGTTGTAAGAGCATTCACTTGTAAAACTTGTTCAAAAGGAGTCTTCCATGGCCACTGAAGAACGCAAACTGCGAGACCTGGTTTCGATTGGACCCGCCATGCTACGCGATTTTGAGTTGCTCGGGGTTGCCAGCGTGGCAGAGCTTTCCCAGCGAAATCCCGAGAGGCTTTATGAGAAGCTGTGTCGAATCAAAGGGCAGCCGCAAGACATCTGCTGTCTGGATGTTTTTCGCGCGGCCGTGGCGCAAGCGCGGAATCCGCGTTTGCCGGCGGAGCAATGCCAATGGTGGTACTGGAGCCGCAGACGAAAGGCACGTGATGGCGGCCGCTGAGAAGCGCGCGCTGACGACCCCGGACCTGGTCCTGCTCAGTTTGCTGGCTGAACGTCCCATGCACGGGTACGAGGCAAATTTGGAACTGGAACGTCGGCAGGTACGGGATTGGGCGGGCATTTCGCGGCCGCAGGTCTATTACTCACTGGAAAAGCTGGCTGGCTTGAGGCTGGTGCGGATTGCGGAAAGTGACGAGCCGGAGGCGGGTCCCGAGCGGCGGGTGTTTGTGACTGCGGCGAAGGGTCGCGCGGCCTTGGCTGACGCTTTGGAGCGGGAAGAGTGGACGACACAACGCGATCGTCCGCCGTTTCTCACCTGGATGGCACTTTCATGGCAAGCGCGGCCGGGTGTATTTCAGAGGCAACTGGAACGCCGGGGGGAATTCCTGGAGAAGGAGTTGGCTCGCGAGGAAGCCACACTGCACGCAATCCGTGAAGAGGTGGGCCACCGTTTCCATGAGGCCGTCTGGATGGTCAGCCTGATTATTCAGCAGTTCCGGTTGGAGTTGAAGTGGTTGAGCAAGATTTCGCGGGAAATGCATCGTCGTGCTGGGGCGCGACGTCGGGCATATGTTGGGAAGGATCGCGAGTAAGAAGGTTGTATGTAGGCTGAGGAATGCGCTGCGGAGCTTTGCTCCACCTGGACGGGCGAGGGCGCCCGTCCCCACACGAGCATCGTAGTCCACAAGCTACAGGCGATCTTTGCGGTGGAGCAGGAATGCTCCGACGGCGCCTCCAAAGGAGGAGAAAATCAGAAATGCTACGAGAGTCATGATAAGGGTGAGGACCATGATGAAAGTAAAGCCTTCGGGGGTGTTGAAGAGATCAAGGACCTGTTGCGTCCGCGGATCCGAGCTATGGGCGGCGTACTGTTGCACATAGTTCAGGAGGGAATCGTGGATTTCCTTTCCCGAGCGGAAAACCGTCCACAGGGCGAGAACGGCGGCTAGAACGGCGAATCCCAGACCACCGGTGAGCGCGCCGAGGCGTGCTCCCAGGCCGGCAGTGACATGAATCGCAGGGCAGCGCCGGCGGTAGAGAATCACGGAGAGAAAGCCGGCGGCGAGCATCCCCAATCCGGTAGGCAGACCGAGGATCATCAGGAAAATCGCGGCCAGCAACGCAATTCCGGCGGAGGGCAAAGCGTCGGACCATTCGAGCGCGGACGGCAGTGGGGGATGCGATGCGTACTCTTCGATTGCGACTTCCGGTGTGGCTCCGGCGGGCGCGAGCGGTGCGGCTCCGGCGACCCGAATCTGAGGGGCGTTGCATCGCGGACAGAACGCGGTGCCGTCTTCGACGCTTGCGCCACACTTAAAGCAGGGATGTTCCACTGAGTCTCAAGGTACAGCAGAGGCTTGCGGTTCGCAAGAAAGGCGCGGGATGACGGACGGACGGGGACGCCCGTCGCTCCATTGAATCTTGAACGCTTAAATGTCGCCTTGCTTGCCGCGGGTGTGCAGGAAAACTAGAGCAAAAATAGTCCCTTTGCCGGTGTGGCTGGGTTCGATCGCGACGACGTGCTCGTTGTCTTCAGTACCTACCTTCAGTTCCGTAACCGGACCAGTGTTATCGCCTTCGCATTTGAGCTCTTTGGAGGGTTGCTCTTTCTGGTCGTCGACGTCTGCGTGGGCGCTGCCGCTATGCTCGCTGGTGTGGCATTCGAGGACTTTGCCGTATTTCTTCAGCTTCTCGCGATAGAAATCGACGATCTTATTGGGAGCATCGTCGGAGCCGTATTTCGCGATCACCAGCTTCACGCCGAAGGCCTCGGTCAGGATGCCAACATTCAGGCTATCACTGTCTGGTTCGTCGGGCCTTGCGTGAGCGCCGGGGTAGAGAGGCAGCCCCGCGCTGCGGGCGTCGGCGTCTTTACCCATGTGCAAATCACCGACGGAGCTGTGGACGTCGAGATTCGGATCCTTCTTTCCGTTGTCCGGTTGCTGCCCTTGGGCGTTCAACGCAGGCAGACTCAATAGCATCGCGAATGCGACCGTCAGAGCCAGTTGCGGAAGCTGCCGATGGAAAATCCCTTGGTGCAGTCCTGCGGATCGAGACATGACTTCCTCCTAGATGTCGCCTTCCTTGCCGCGCAGTCGCAGCCACACGATGGCGAAGTCAGAACCTTTGCCTTCAGGCTCTACAGCAACGATGTGCTGGTTGTCATCGGTGCCTGCCTTCAGTTCCACCTTTTTTCCGTTGTCGTCAGAGTCGCACTTTAGCTTGCCACCAACGACGTAACCTTTCGCGCCACCCACCCCAGGCACATCGTCGTCGACCTTGAAACCGCCATTGTGGCATTGCAGCACGCGGCCGTATTTTTTCAGTTGGTCCTGGTAGTAGGCGATGATTTTGTCGGGCGGATCGTCCGACACGTACTCGAGGGCTACGACTTTCAAGCCATAGCCGAAGGCGGACATATTGACGTTAGCGCTTTTCTTGTCGCCGTCATCAGTCTTTGGTTTCGGCCTCGCGCCGGGATAGACAGGAAGGCCGGTGTCGCGGGCATCCGCATTCTCGTCGACGTGGATTCCGCCTACGGGGGTGTTGATATCGACTTTACTGGTGCCATTGTTATCGTGATCTTTCACGCTGACGCTGCACGCGGGCAGGAGGGCGAGCGTGGCCAACATCATCAGGATTGAAAGGCGCCAGCTAGTTGCCGGTTGTTCGGGAATAAGCATGTTGAGAACCTCCTTGCGCGGCTTCGGCGGGACGCTCGATGCCGGCGCCGCGCTGTGCGATGTTGGGGATGCTCACGGGAAGATGACCCCGAATCGCAATCTCACCGAACAGCGCCTTTACCGCGCTGACTTCCGAAACTGTCGCATTGGAGAAGGTGCAAAGATAATTTTGGACTGCCGGGAAATCCTGCGCCAGGTAGGGGTTTCCCACAGCGAGCACGGCTGTTTTCTCGGCCGCACGATCGAGTACTTTCTGCAAGAGGGCGCCGCTCGCATCTGACAGGCCCACCGAGTTGGTCAAACCGTTTGCGGCGTTCATCACTTTGCCGGGCACTGGGACTTCGTATACGGCGGCGATCACGGACTGCGCGCTGTCCACGGCTTTCAGCACATCGTCGGTCATCGCAGATGCAATGCGAGGGTCCACATAAATCACGTGGGCATCCGGCACGCGCTCGCGGATCTCGCGCTCCAATTTGCGTCCCGCTTCGGTGCGCATGTCGTCGGAGAAGATTATGGCGACGATCTTGTCGCGCACTTCTTCCACCTTCTGATACGGAAGACCGGCCGCGGTAGTTCCAGATGATTCCAGAGGCAAAAGTTTACCGTTGTCGCGCACCAGGGTGATGGAGTCATCGGCGATTTTCTGGCCGAGAGCGAGGTTCGCGGGTTTGCCCACCAGGGTAGAGACCGCGTCGATATTGACCAAGCGCGTTTTGTAGAGGCCTAGTGAGGCCTTTGCTTTCAATATCTTGAGGACGGATGCATTGAGCTGTGCGGAGGAAATCTCGCCACTGCGCACGGCTTCGAGCATAGCCCGGTAGGAGGCGTCGAGGTCGGCGGGAATGAGCAGAACGTCATTGCCGGCCATGAAGGCGTCCACCGCTGCGCGGCCAATGTGCGCACCATAAAGGCGAGTGAGGCCAGCCATATCGAGGGCGTCGGTGACAACGATTCCCTTGAAACCGAGCTGGTTCTTAAGCAGGCCAGTCACGATGGCGGGCGAAGTCGTGGCTACATGGTTGGGATCGGAGTCGAGCGCGGGGATGGAAACATGGGCCACCATAACCGAATCCACACCTGCGGCAATCGCTTTCTGAAAAGGCGGAAGTTCAACGGCTTTCAGGCGCGTCATATCGCCGGTCACCTGCGCCACACCTAGATGAGAGTCGGTTGCAGTATCGCCGTGGCCGGGAAAGTGTTTGACCGTAGCCATCATTCCATTGGCTTGGGCTCCGCGGATGTACGCGGTTACCAGATCGCCGACTTGCTGGGGATCTTCGCCAAACGAGCGGGTATTGATGATAGGGTTCGCCGGATTCGAGTTGACGTCGGCATCAGGAAAGAAATTCCAGTGCACGCCGACGGCGCGAGCTTCCTGCGCCGTGATGCGTCCGAAGGCTTCGGCGTACTCCAGTTTGCCGGCGGCTCCGAATGCCATGGCATGGGGAAATTCCGTGGCGCCATGCAGGCGCATGGTGACTCCGCGCTCGAAATCAGCGGCAATGAGCAGCGGCAGCGTGGAATCCTGCTGCAGACGGTTGAGCAGTTCGGCGGCTTCGTAAGGCTGGCTCCGGTAGAGAAAGGGCGGGTCCCACGGCACGGTCATGGTAAGTCCGCCGAGATGGTATTTGTGTATGCTGTCGCGAAGTTGCAGATACTCGGGGCTGTCGACGTTCAGAAATTTGGCGCGCACCCAGACCACGAATAGCTGGCCGACCTTTTCTTCCGTCGAAAGCTTATGCAGAGTTTTTTCGGCCCACTTTTCACCCTCGTGGTCGAGATGAACTGGGCCGGGTTGTTCGTACTTATCTTTGCCGTAAGAACAACAGACAATGGCAGCGAAGAGCACCGAGCAGAAGCCAATCTGTCGAAGCATGAGCAGACGATAACATGACGGCGGGTGTTTCCCATTACCTTGATACCGGCAAAGCCAACGCGCCTGACGTTCGTGCGATATTGCGAAAAGATTGACGATCCTGTCGATCTTGCGACTCCTCGTTCGACTAGTAAGTAGAGCGAAGAAGAATGGTCTTGAGGAGGCGGATATGACGAGGCTAAGAAGAAACTTTCGAAGTACTAAATCAATCGCGGGAGCAGCCTTCGTCGGATTCGGAATGTTTATTCTGTATGAGAATCTTGCTGGTGCGGTTGCGTGGTTGAGCCATCTTCTCGGCTCCAACAGTTTTGAGGCGCTAGGGGTTTTGCCCGCCTTCATGCTGGCGGTCTCGCAAGTTTTGCCGGCCCACGCCGCCGATCACCAGCATTTCCTGCAGGCTTCCCTGCAGCACATGTTGGTGTCGTCCTGGCCGCTGCTGCTGGTGATGGCTGGCACCGTTTTGTCGCGAGATAACTTCACGGACGATGACAAAGCAGTTCAGAAAAAAGATCGCGGAATTGTCGATCTCACGACCGGACGTTCGACGTTAAAGTAGAGGCAGTTATCTTAAGCGAAAAAGGGGATGCAACGATGCGAGTCATGGTGATAGTCAAGGCCAACAAACAGTCCGAGGCAGGTATTCTTCCGAAGCAAAACCTGCTTGCCGAAATGGGGAAGTTTAACGAGGAATTAGTGAAAGCCGGCGTGCTGCTCGCCGCCGACGGGCTGCAGCCGAGTTCGAAGGGGAAGCGCGTTCGGTTCTCGGGAGACAAGCGAATGGTGATTGACGGACCCTTCGCCGAGACCAAGGAACTGATCGCGGGGTACTGGCTGTGGCAGGTAAGGTCCATGGAAGAGGCCGTCGAGTGGGTCAAGCGTTGCCCCTGTCCACATGAAGGGGAGGGCGAAGTTGAGATTCGCCAGGTCTTTGAGGCGGAGGACTTCAGCTCCACTCCAGAGCTCAAGAGGCGCCTGGAACGAATGCGCGCCGAGGTGGCTGCGAAGAAGCGATAGCTATGGCGCGAACATTTCTTGTACCGTGTCGATTTTGCGGCACGTTGTTCGACGCATAGATAGAGCCCAGATCCGGCCGGTCGAGACCGTCCGAACACTCGGCTCGCCAACCAAAACTGATAAAGGAGAAATACCATGCGTTTCATGATGATTGTCAAACATACCGAAAAGCAGGGCCCACCCCCGAAGTCGTTGATGGATGCGATAGCGAAGGCTGCCGAAGAGGAGACCAAAGCCGGCACCATGCTGGGCAATGGCGGGCTCTTGCCGACCGCGCAGGGTGCCCGCGTCCGGCTTTCCGGAGGCAAGGTGACCGTGATCGACGGACCTTTCACTGAAGCTAAGGAAATCATCGGGGGCTATGCGCAGTTTGAGCTGAAGTCGAAGGAAGAGGCAATCGAATCGGCTGTCCAATTCATGGAACTGCACAAGAAACACTGGCCGGGCTGGGAAGGCGAAACCGAGGTTCGTCAGATGTTCGGGCCGGACGACTTTCCTTGCAAGCCCGCGTAGCTCGGCGGCCTTGCGCCAGCGGGCTAAAGATGTTGTGATCGGTAGCAGTGACAGCTACCGACATACATCGCACCATCGACGCGGTTTGGAGGATCGAGTCACCCAGGCTCATCGCAGGGCTCACTCGCATCGTGCGTGACGTTGGCCTTGCCGAGGACTTGGCGCAGGATGCTCTCGTCGCCGCGCTTGAGCAATGGCCGGAGTCGGGCGTCCCGGACAACCCGGGCGCCTGGCTCATGGCCACCGCCAAGCATCGTGCCATTGATCACTTTCGCCGGAACACGAGGCTCGAGCGCAAGCACGAAGAGCTTGGTCGCGAGCTTGGTGCGAAAGAGATGGCCGTGCCAGATCTGGATTCAGCTCTCGACGACAATGTTGGCGATGACCTGCTACGTCTCGTCTTCATCTCATGTCATCCCGTGCTCTCAACTGAAGCTCAGGTTGCGCTGACGCTCCGCTTGCTCGGGGGTTTAACGACCGAGGAAATCGCGCGTGCCTTCCTCGTCCCAGAGCCGACCGTCGCCCAGCGCATCGTGCGATCCAAACGTACCCTCTCCGAAAAGCGCGTTCCCTTCGAGGTTCCGCAGGGAGGAGAGCTGGCTGCCCGCTTGTCATCCGTGCTGGCGGTCCTCTACCTTATCTTCAACGAGGGTTACTCGGCGACCACCGGTGATGACTGGATGCGGCCTGCGCTCTGCGAAGAAGCGCTGCGGCTGGGACGCATTCTGGCCGAGCTAGCACCACAAGAGCCTGAGGTTCACGGGTTGGTCGCGCTCATGGAAATCCAGGCGTCACGTTCCAAGGCGCGCGTGGGTCCATCGGGAGAGCCGATTCTGCTCTTCGAGCAAAATCGTGCCCACTGGGATCAACTCCTAATTCGCCGTGGTCTCGCGGCACTCGATCGCGCGGAAAAACTGCTCGCAAAAAAGCAGCTTGCAGAAAAGCTGGGCGATGCCCGAGGTTCGTACGTTTTGCAGGCTGAGATCGCGGCTTGTCATGCGCGTGCGCACACCCCGGAAGAAACCGACTGGCCTCGCATTGTTACACTCTACGCGGCACTCGCCCAGCTCGCGCCGTCTCCAGTTGTGGAGTTGAATCGAGCGGTCGCAGTCGGGATGGCGTTCGGTCCAGAAGCCGGACTTGAACTGGTTGATGTGCTGACTGCCGAACGCTCACTGGCGAAGTACCACCTGTTGCCAAGCGTCCGCGGCGATCTGCTCAAGAAGCTAAGCCGCTTCGACGAAGCCCGAGCGGAGTTCGAGCGCGCAGCATCGCTAACCCGCAACGTACGGGAGCGCGACCTGCTCCTCGAGCGTGCCCGAGCATGCGTGGACCGTTCCACGCTGCGCGAGCCGCAGTGACCAACAGCAAATCGATCCGCCCCACGGATATACTGGACTCGCGATGGCTGTGATCGTCTCCATGCTTCGTGGCGTCAATGTTGGCGGCCACAACAAGATCAGGATGGAGGCGCTGCGTGCGGTTTGTGAATCGCTTGGATTGCGAGATGCGCAAACCTACGTGCAGAGCGGCAATGTTGTTTTCCGGACTAAAGAACCGAACCTCGCCGCGCTAGCCAAGCGGATAGAGGACGCGATCGAGAAGAGTTTCGGTTTTCGTCCCGACGTTATCGTCCGCACCACTTCTGAACTCAGAGACGTGGTTGCCAAAAATCCGTTCGGTAGAAGACGCGGAATCAATCCGGGTAAACTGCTGGTTACTTTTCTCGCCGACGATCCTAGTGCGGAAGCTCGGGATCGGGTTCTAAAAATCAAAACCGAACCCGAGGAATTGCGGATAGACGGACGAGAAGTCTACATTTATTTTCCCAATGGGATGGGGCGCACAAAACTGTTGTGGCCAACGATTGCAAAGATGCTAGGCACGTCCGGGACCGGCAGAAACTGGAACAGCGTTACCAAGCTGCTGGAGATCGCTGAGAAACTCGAATCGGTAGAGACGTAGCTAGCTACGTCTCTACGGCCAATGCCTCGGCTTTTTGCTGAATTGCTGGATCATCGCCAAAGCCCTCAAGCCACACCACCTCCGGCTCGCGGCGGAACCAGGTCATCTGGCGCTTGGCGTACTTTCGATGAGCCTGCTGCGCGCCTTGCAAAGCACCCTTGACATCGATTTCGTTGCGTAGAAGTTGCACCGCCTGCTTGTATCCCAGCGAGGACAGCGGTCCGGCAGCGTCGCCATATTTTGTAAGCAGATGTTTGGTTTCTTCGACCAGCCCCGAGTTGAACATTTGTTTCGCGCGCTCGTTGATGCGGGCGTACAGCGCCTCGCGGTTGGGGTTCAGACCCAGACGTAGGATTCGGAAACCCATCAACGGATCGCGGCCTTGCTTCCACATTTCGGTCATCCTCTGTCGCGAAGCTAGACAGATCTCAATGGCCCGGATGAGCTTGGGAATGTCGTTCGCGTGGATCTTTCGAGCGGCATCGGGATCAAGACGGAGCAACGCGCGGTGCAGATAGTCCGCACCATTTTGTTCTGCGCGCCGCCGTAGCCGTTCGCGCAGTTCCTCGGAACGCTTAGGACCGGGGAAGAGACCATCCAGCAGAGCGCGAAGATAGAGCCCCGTACCTCCAACCACAATCGGCAAGGTCCGCCGGGATTTAATTTCCGCAAGCACCTGCCTCGCTAACCGCGCATACTCGCCGGCGGTGATGTAGGCTGTGGGGTCCACGCAATCGAGCAGATGGTGGGGAACACGCGCTCGCTCGTCGGCACCTGGCTTCGCGGTCCCGATCTCGAACTCGCGATACATGGCGACCGAATCGCAATTCACCACTTCGCCATGGAAACGCTCCGCGAGGGCGACAGATAGCGCCGTCTTCCCGCTGGCGGTCGGACCTAACACCACAACCAGCAACGGATCGGGAACCACTTTCAGCGCACGCCCCAGGCAACGTGATGCCAGTAGCGGACGAGGGTGAGGATCAGGATCAGCGTTGCAATCAGCAGCAGACCGGTCGCTTCCAAAGTGTAGATTTGCGGTGTGCGATGGTGGCCTGCTGAGGGGTGTTGCGGCAGATGGGTGTCCGGCTGTCGTTTTGGAGCCGACGCAGGCATAACACTATTGTAGCGCTGGAAAGGAAGGCGTTTCCCAAAAAGATTTGACGCCTCTGGCACACTTTTGTGGCTTCGGAGTTTCACGGAACCGTGATGACCGGGGCTGCGTATCATCGTCTAAAGGCGCGGTGAGAGTGTGTCCACTCGCCTCAGGAGAAAATCTATGAAACGTTTTGCCCCGGTTGCATTGGGGATTTGCCTGGCAGTCGCTCCCTTGGCCCGTGCGGATCAGTGGTCGAAGACTTATACGATTACAGGAACGCCCGACCTCCGCGTCGAAACGTCCGATGCCAACATTCACGTAGATACCTGGGACCAGAAGACCATTGAAGCTCGCGTGACGTCTGAGCATTACAAAATTGGCGAGCACGGCCTCAAGATTGAGGAACACCAATCTGGAGACTCGGTTGAGCTCCAAGTCCATTTTCCGCACGATGTCCACATTATTACTTTCAACATGCACAACTACCGGGTCGAGGTTGAAATCCATATGCCGCGCGAAGGACGAGTCAACCTGCACACCGGAGACGGCACAATCCAGCTGTCGAATTTCAAAGGGCAGATGGACCTGCAAACCGGAGACGGCCATCAGGAGATCGACGCAGTCGATGGCACGTTGCGGGCGCATGCAGGAGACGGTCACATCACTGCTGCGGGGCGATTCGACGCACTCCAACTGACGACCGGGGACGGGCGCATCGAGGCTCGGGCGCTCTCCGGTTCGACCATTGCTTCAAGCTGGACTCTGCATACCGGCGACGGAAGCGTCACGCTGGAATTGCCCAGCACCTTCGCCGCCGACGTAGATCTGCATACCAGCGATGGGCACATTACCGCAGACATTCCAGTGGCCGTCGACGGGCGGCTTAGCGAGAAAAACATCCATGGAAAGATCAACGGTGGTGGGAACTTGATCACGATTCACACGGGAGACGGTTCGATCCGACTGCAGAAGTCCTGAGGGCGACTACTGCAGGTCCGACCTGTCGGGATTGTAGTAAAAGGCGAATCGCAATCCGAGGTATTGACCGCGGAACTCGGTGGGCAAGGGTGGGAACGGATTAGACGCCGTGATGCCGCCCCACGCGCCGCGGTCGAGGGCCACATCGCCTGAAGTCGAGACCAATGTCATTCCCTGGACGGTGCCATCCTTGAGAATGGCAAATTCGATTGTGACTTTGCCTTTCTTCATCAATGGTGCACGCGCCGATTCAGGAATCAGGTTGTACCAGTTCACTTTCACATCGTGGAGTACGCGCGACAGGTAGGGACCGAAATCCACACCCATGGTGTCGCTGAGGACTTCCAGCGGTCCCGTTGCGTACGTCCCCTTTTTGCCCATGCCGAGTCCATAGTTTCCTCCATCACCACCGTATCCTCCGCGATTTGCCGCCGCCGCACGTGCGGCCTGCTCGATGGCTGAACCCGCGGTCAAGGCACCGCCACCAAAGGCGGCCTTTGCGGACTCAGCTGGCGGTTGCGTCTGCAGTTTTGCAATCTGGGGCGGAGCAGGCGGTGGTGGCGCTGACGGCTGCGGCGTGGGATTCTGAGCAGCTGCCGGAGGCGCTGAATCTGGTTGCGGAGTCGGCGGTCCGCTCGAACCCGGTCTGCCGGGACGTGACGCGTCGAGAATCTTTTTGAGCTCCTGACGATCCAGCTGCGGAGTACGCGACGTAGCTTTGCGGTCCTTGTCGGAAATAATGTTTGTGTCCGGACGCTTAGCCACCTTCTGTTCGTCGGGAGGCAATTCAAGATAGGTGAGGTCCTTCTGGTCCGACTCGGGGCTCACGACCACTACGGCTCGCCGAGGCATGAAGCCTGCCAGTTTCTGCGAGTTCCACAGGAGCAGAACGACCACTAAGTGCACGCAGACCGAAATCCAGAAAGCTTCGCGCCGGCGCGCCTGCGAAAGATCATCCTGAAGTTTGATGATCAGAGCTGGCGCTTCCACTATTTCGCGATAAGCCGATTCCCAGTAACGCGCATCGTACAAATCGCCGCCCTCAGGAGGCCGCGCCGGAGGCGTCGAGGGAGCCGGATTGGCTGGCGGGATTTGCGTAGTTGACATCGAACTGCTTTACCTGCTGGTTAGACACGAGCCACAACACATTAGTTGTAAGGACACAAAACGCTCCCCGTGCCTGATTGGTTCAAGCATGCTGTCACGAATTTGCTGGCGTCCGCGGCCCAGCGTCTTTATTTTCGCATCTTCTGGCGAATCCGCGAAGACTGAAAGTGAAGGTACCTGGGGATTTGCATCCAGATCATCAATTTGCCGTTCTTCGTTTACAAAACTTGACACTCGGAAGGCAAAATCAGGCGTGCAGACGTTCCAAATCAACTTTTCTTCCGTGTTCGTTGATGGCCGCGACGATGTCGAGGGCGACGGCCAATGCGCGGCGTCCGTCGTCGAGAGTCACCATAGGTGGTGAGCGTCGTTGCACCGACTCCAGAAACGATTTCAGCTCCGCGTGCAGAGGCTCTTCGCCGGTGGTCGGAGGTTTTGTCATCTGGATTTGTGGATTTACCGAAGGCGTTCCCGAAGGATCATCCTGACCGACACTGAACACAAGCACGTCCTGCCGCCCGTAGTCCAGAGACACGTACTGCCTGGGTTGAAAAAAACGCAGCTTGCGGACACGCTCGGTCGAGACGCGGCTGGCGGTAAAGTTAGCCACGCACCCGGAGTCGAATTCGAGCCGTACGTTCGCGATGTCCACCTTACCGGAAAGAATGGGCAACCCAACCGCACGGATTTCTGTGACCGGGGAATTCACGAACGAGAGCACAATGTCGAGGTCGTGAATCATCAGATCCAGCACAACATCCACGTCCAGCGAGCGCGGTGTGAATACGCTAAGCCGATGCACTTCAAAAAACATCGGACGCGTGATCACCGGAAGAGTGGCCCGCACCGCGGGATTGAAGCGCTCCAGGTGTCCGACTTGAGCGATACGATCCAATCGCTTCGCCAGGCAGATAAGTTCGTCGGCTTCCTCTAGAGACGTGGCCAGCGGCTTTTCGATCAGCACGTCGATGCCTGCCTCCATCAACTGTTGGGCGGTGTTCAGGTGATGGCTGGTCGGCACCGCGACCGAGGCAGCCTGGACTTCGCTGTGCGTGGTGATGAGTTGGTCGATAGAACCAAAACTGCGGCAGCCGAATTCGCGCGCTACTTTATCAGCCTGCGCCGTGTCCGGATCTACGACTCCGACCAGTCGCACTGGCATTCCCTCCCGCGCAAGCTGATGGTAGACGCGAGCGTGGTTGCGGCCAAATGTACCCACGCCGATTACGGCAACGTTGATGAGCTTGTCAGTCAGTTTTCAGTTCTGAGTTGGCCGGTTGCCAGAAGACCTGTTGATTTAACCACAAAAGACTGCCGATTTGGTCAGCAAGCAATATGAACGGGCGATGCTGGGTCGCAAAACCGCGTCATCGAGACTGCGCTTTTTTCAGTAACGCAATCTGGCCCGCATGGTAAAGCTCGTGCTGGACGATTCCACTAAACGTATAGAAAAAGTCATGATAGCTTTCGGTCTTGCCCGGGACTCGCTCCTGCAGCCGCGAATCGGGGAAGGCCGCAACTGCCTTCACCAGTTCGCTGTGAGTATGCTTCGCGTGCTCGATCGCCTTACGCCAGGCAGCCTCGCTAGTGTCCTTTACGGGAGGGAAGTTCTGTTCATCGCGTAGTTCTACCGCTGCGCCACCAACGCGTTTGATAATTGCGCCATCCCAGGCAGCAATGTGCAGCACCAGTTCCCAGATGCTGTGCGCGTTCTTGATCGGATGGGCGGCGGCCACTTTGGCGTCAACACCATCGAGGAGTTCGAGGACGGAGTCGCCATGCCAGGCATCTCCATCAAAGGCACGGCGTATTTGATCGGCAAGACGGGTCGTTTCAGACATGCAGCACCCCCAGAGGTTATGCGTTCTTCATGGCAATCGAGACAGTCTAGTCTGCCACAATGGCGATCCCAGCCGCATCTGCTGCGACGATAATCGCGTTGCCATCAAGGAGCAGGCATTTACCTGCGTCCAATGCCAGACAGGTTGCACCTGCGCCTTGCATTACTTCGATGGTTTTCACGCCGATGACGGGCACGTCGAAACGCATATCCTGATTCGGTTTCGCGATCTTGATGACAGTCAGCGCGCGACTCAACGTGGAAGGATCGGATTCGAGCGAAGCCATGACCTGGCCTGCGCGCTCGATGGTCGCATCGGTGCCTTCCATGGCTTCGACGGCGACGCAGGCAGTTTCGGCGATGACCACCGTCTGACCAATGTCATACTGCGCCAGATGGCGCGCTACAACGCGTCCGTAAGCGACGTTCTTCTTTTCCTGCTCGGATGGCGCATGCTTGGTGAGCACCCCGGGTTTCGCCAGCAGAGGCTCAAGAAGAGAAGTAGAGTTTTCCAGAACGATGCCTTCGTCGGCCAGGACCTTCGCGACAGCTCCCAGCAGAGAATCAGTGTTGCGAGTCCCCAGCGAGAGAAGAAGCTTGGCCAAACGCCAGTCGGGCCGGATGCTGGAGAATATCTGCTTATGCTTTACCTGCCCCGCCATGACGGCGCGGTGCACGTCCTCGCGCTTGAAAGTCTCGATCAGCCGCGATAGTTCTCCGAGCGAAAGCCAATGGACGGCGGTCGCGCCATGGGATTCGATCTCAGGGAAAGCCTCTTCCCTGATGGCGGCGACGATCACTTCATAGCCCTGGGCACGCGCCGCGTCGAGCACAAGAAAGGGAAAACGGCCGTTGCCTGCGATCAGACCGATGCGCTTAGACGCTGTCAAAATGGGACTCCGCCGAATTGCAATAGGTCGACGCGATTACAAAGCACTTGATTATGGTATGCGGCGGTGACAATCTTACTTGAGTCTTCCCAAGCAGGCCTTCCGCATGCGGAAGCATTCTCATGAACCTGCAACCGGCGCTTACGAGGGACCCCGCATCGTACATGTGGGAGGTGGCGGTCACGATGGCAGCCAAACAGAGGTTCCGCTTCTCGCCCGAGTGTGAAGCAGGTCTCAAAGAACAGTTCAAGTCTGGCCTTGAAGTGTACAAGATCGGTTTATACGAATTTCGAGAGCGAATCAAAGAAGCCGAAACGAACATAGAAAAATTGGTCCAAGTGATCATAGGCGAAGAAATCGCGCGCGATCCTGCGTCGCAGCTTCTTCACGAATCGAGCATGTTTGCTGCATTGTATGCGCGAAAGCTGTGTCCCGGGCTCTGGCCGCTTTGTTAGCTTCGTGAAATCCGTCCGGCTACTTAATGACCCCTCGCTCCGATTGTTCGATGAACCTTATCAGCATCTCCACGTCTTCTCCACGGTCCGCCTCCGCCTTCAATTTCTCCAGGGCCTGCGAAGTGTTGAGCTTCGATGCCAGCAGGACTTTGTAGGCGTGGTGGATTTTGCGAATGCGTTCCTTGCTGAAACCGCGCCGCTCGAGCCCGATCGCATTCAACCCATAGGCCTGAACATCGCGGGCAGCGGACGTCTTGGAAAAAGGAAGAACGTCGCGGGTAATAGTCGTCCCGCCACCGATGAACGAGTGTGCGCCAATGCGAATAAAGTGGTGTACCGGACAAAGCGCGCCCACGGTGGCCCACTCTTCGACCGTGACGTGGCCACCGAGAGTCGCGGCATTGGCCAGAATGACGTGGTCGCCAATTACGCAATCGTGGGCGATGTGAGTGTAAGCCATAACCAGGATGTGGTTGCCCACGCGGGTCAGTCCGCCGCCTTTTACGGTGCCGCGATTGATGGTAACGAACTCCCGAATAGTATTATGCTCGCCAATTTCGAGACGCGTCGGTTCGCCGGCGTAAGTAAGATCCTGCGGCGCCATCCCTATCGAGCAAAACGGAAAGAAGGCATTATCCGCGCCGATCTTCGTGGGTCCCTCGATGGCCACGTGCGAAACCAGATGGCACCGTTCTCCCAGTTCAACCTCTGGTCCAATTACACAGTAAGGACCAATCTTGCAACTGGGATGAACCTTGGCGCCGGGATCAACGATGGCTGTGGGATGGGCTTTCATCTTCCGCCAACCATGGCTTCTAGGTCTCGAGAGCTCCTGGCGCGGGTCTCTTTTCAGCGCGCACCCGATCGACCAGCCTGCAAGTCACAAGGGCTTCAGCGGCAAGTGCGTCCCCCACGTAAGCTCTCCCTTCCATACGCCCAGCATTGCCACGCCAGACCTTCACCACGACCTCGATGCGAAGTTGATCGCCTGGAACCACGGGGCGCCGAAACTTGGCGCGCTCGATCCCGGTGAAAAGTACCAGCTTGCTCTCGCGGTCCTCCACTTCGGTGAACAGCAGGACTCCGCCAGCCTGGGCCATCGCCTCCACGATCAGGACACCCGGCATCACTGGGAGGCCAGGAAAGTGTCCGGCAAAGAAAGGTTCATTGATCGTGATATTTTTGATCGCGACGATGCGCTCGCGGCGCGTAAGGTCAACCACGCGGTCGATCAGCAAGAAAGGAAAACGATGCGGTAGGATGCGCTGGATATCGTTGACGTCCAGCGTAGTCTTGGCCGCCGCGGAGGCTTCGGTTGCGGGTTGAACAGTGTCAGTCATTCTGTTTCTCGTCAACGTAAAAGGCGAAAGATGAAGAGCGAAGATTATACTGTACCGCGCGCCCTCAAACCCTTCCAGAAAAGGATTGCATGCCGAAGAAAGCTTTGAAAACAGTCCCGAACGAAAGCCACAGCGAGATCGCGAAGCGGCTGGCCTATTTCCAGGAGCGCAAAGATCAGATGGTCCAGACCATTCGCCAACTGGTCGAGACCGAGTCGCCCAGCGACAACAAAGAGACGGTGGACGACCTGGGGGCGCTGCTGGCCCGCAGGTTTGAAGGGATCGGCGGTCACGCGAAGTTTCATCGCATGCCCAATTTCGGCGATCACTTGCAGGTCGATTTCGCGGGCGCCCGTGCCGGCAAGCCGGTGCTGTTGTTGGGGCACCTGGATACGGTCTATCCCATCGGCACTTTGGCTACAATGCCTTGCCGCGTGGCCGACGGACGTTTATGGGGGCCAGGTGCCTTTGACATGAAGTCGGGGATCGCATTGATGCTCCACGCGATTGAGGCCCTGCGAGCCTGGCACGAGGACACTCTGCCGCGGCCGGTGACCGTATTGCTGGTTTCGGATGAAGAAGTAGGCAGCGAAACCTCACGGCGGATTACAGAAAATCTGGCGAAGAAATCAGCAGCCGTGCTGGTGCTAGAACCTTCTCATGGACCAAAAGGCGCGGTGAAAACCGCGCGCAAGGGAATTGGGGAATATGTGCTGAAAGTCACCGGGAAAGCGGCGCACTCGGGACTGGATTTCGAAAAAGGTCAGAGTGCGATTCTCGAATTGGCCAGGCAAATCACTGCGATCTCGAAGCTGATCGACCTCAAACGCGGATTGACGCTCAACGTAGGAACGGTGCAGGGTGGAACGCGAGTGAATGTCATCCCCGCTGAGGCCAGTGCAGTGCTTGACGTGCGAGTTGCCCGCAAACAAGATGCCGCCGGCATCGACCGTAAACTTCGTTCCCTGCAGCCGTTCAATCGCAAATGCAAGCTCGAGATCAGCGGCGGAATCAATCGACCGCCCATGGAACGGACTCCAACCGTGGTTGCGCTGTACAAGAAAGCTGCCGAGATCGCCCAGCAATTGGGCTGGAAACTAGAGGAAGCCGCCGTAGGTGGCGGATCTGACGGAAACTTCACGGCCGGGCTAGGCATTCCGACGCTGGATGGATTAGGCGGAGTCGGCGATGGTGCGCACGCAACTCACGAATCAATTCTGATCTCCGAGTTGCCCCGGCGCGCGGCGCTGCTGGCGGAATTGATCGCGAGTATTTAGATCTCTGCCGTGCTAAAATCCTCACCCGGCGCAGTTTTCCAGCCCAGAGGATTCCCCAACATGAAGATGTCCGGTCTATCTCATCTCCTGATCGCGGCCGTAGCAACAGCCGCGTGCTTAACCCCGATTGCAACATCTGCCCAGTCCGATGACACGACTGTGCGACACGTTGCCGGTCGAATTCCTGTGCAGGGCATCGGCCGCGAGATGTCCGCAAACCGGCCGACGAACGCGAATAGTCAGCCCAGAATCAGCCGCGTCAGTCCCAAAGCCAATCCTTGGAAGCTGCAGGCCACTCTGCCCGGAGCGGTCATCCATGACATCTCTTTTCTGAACGCGAAGATTGGCTATGCCGCCGCCGAAGCCGGTCAGGTCTGGAAAACAACCGATGGCGGCGCACATTGGAAGGAAGTACTGAACTTGAGTTATCCGTGGTATTGGTACGGCGTGAAAGCCCTCAATGCAAAAGACGTGGTCATTTCAGGTTTCTACGATTCGTCGACGTTCGAGGGCATTATCCGCTGGAGCCACGATGGAGGCGCCACTTGGACGAATGATATTGTTCTGACTTCGACCGGATGGGTGCAGCGCGTCCGTTTCGCAAACAGCCGTGACGGCCTGATTATGGACCTGACCGACGGTTCTACGAACTCTGCCCAGTACACAACCGACGGGGGCGGAACGGCGGCGGACTGGACCAACGTCATATCGAACCCTGATGGTGGCTGGTTTGGTCTGGAATTCAGCCTGCTGCCCAATCTGCATGCCCGCGCCTCGGGGATCAACTACTGTGACAGTTCCGACGCCGGAGCGGCCTGGACTTGCCGTGCATCCATCGACTCCGTGTTCGATGGCCCGGTCTTCTTTGTCAACGATAAGACCGGCTGGGTAGGCGGAGGTGAGATTTCACCGAAGGTTGAGGGCTGGCTCCATCGCACGACCGACGGCGGAAAAACGTGGAGCGGCCGTACCCTGGATGATCCTTGGCCGATCCGTGAGATTCGTTTCCTTACGCCAAAGATTGGCTGGGCGGCAGGCGGAAACTATTCTTCCAATGTTGGCGGCATGTATTTCAGCAGCAATGGCGGTAAAACCTGGTCGCTCGACGCGAAAACCGGCGCGGAAATGGATGCCTGCGACAGCAAGCCTGTGGGCACGAAATTCCAGGTGTGGTGCGCGGGATACAATGGTTCATTTACCGGTGTCGTCTACACGCTGAAGGGGATCGGAGCCGAGTAGTTTGTAGCATTGAACCGTTTCTTTGACTCCATGGGTTGGGAAGCCTAGACTTTCCATAGGGGTGTTGGTGTACCTTTTCGATCAGAACCGGCAAGCCCCGCAAGGAGGACTTCACCATGGGCGGCAAATTGGGTTTGCCTGAGATTCTGCTGATCCTGGCTATTGCGCTGCTGATCTTCGGTCCCAGCAAGCTGGCAGACCTGGGCAAGGGGTTAGGCGAAGGCATCAAGAATTTCAAATCAGCCGTGAAAGACGGCGAAGAAGAAAAAGACAAAAAGTCGTAAAGCCGTAGAGACGTAGCTTGCTACGTCTCGATTTCAATCGCGCCGTGCTCCCGCAGCATTTTGTAGATCAGCGATACTGGTAATCCCACCACGTTGAAATAATCTCCCTCAATGCGCGAAACCCAACGCGAAGCTCTGCCCTGAATGGCATACGCTCCAGCCTTGTCCGTGGACTCGCCAGTTGAAACGTAGGAGTGAATATCGTCATCGCCGAGAGGGTCCACAGTGACGAGTGTGGTTTCCGACCTGATGTCCTCAAAACCAGCTTCCGGCTGCTGGTCCTCGGTTCTCAGTCGCGGACCGACGAGACAAACTCCAGTGACCACTTGATGGGTGCGGCCCGAAAGCAAGCGCAACATGCGGGCGGAATCGGCGCTGTCGCGGGGCTTGCCCAGAATTTCTCCATCTACAACTACGATGGTGTCAGCGCCGAGAACAAAGTCATTCGGCCGTCGGCGAAACACGGCCAAAGCTTTTTCCCGTGCCATGCGTTCGGCAAACACTCGCGGCGGTTCTCCTGGTAGAGGAACCTCCGGAATATCGGTCGACTGCACGACGAACGGAATGCCCGCGTTGCGCAAAAGCTCGTGGCGGCGCGGCGAGGCGGAGGCGAGGACGAGCATGGAAGTCTGATTTTAGCCGAGTTGCATGCGATCGATAGTCGAAGGCAGCGATGAGTGCGAAAAGGTTCAGTCCTTACCCGGAGCTTTCGCGGAGGACACGTTGATCAGCGCATGACGAAGTGATTCCAGAAATGGCTTTCCCGACGCTTCCAGCTTCCGCTCCAGACGTTCAGTGCAATTACAGTCACCACAAGCCCAGGGCTCAGAACCGTTCTGGTCCCGGCAATTACGGCGATCATGCGCGTCCTGCACACGAGTCAGCTCAAAGTACTGCTCCCAATAATCGCGCTCTTCCTGCAGAGGAGTCGGGCAATAGCAAACCTCGACCCAGCGGGCCGTGTCGTCCTGGCAAAGCCTGGCCTGCCGCATGTTTCGCAAGTACTCGCCCTCGGCAACCGAACCTCGCCCCAGGGTTCCATCCTCGATCGCTTTTAGGAGGCTCTGTTCGCAACCGCGTTTCACTCGCGCCCTGACCAAATAACGCATAAGGTGAATTTTACTCTGCCCAAGTGGAAGCTGCTTATCGCTTAAGCGAATCGCCCTGTACCTGAAGCGCGTCGGCAACGCCTGCTAAAATCAAAGCTTGACTCCCGTAGCTATGGACGCCGCTTTTATCCGCAATTTTGCCATTATTGCGCACATTGACCATGGAAAATCCACGCTGGCCGACCGCCTGCTGGAGTTGACCGGATCGCTCACCGCTCGCGAGATGCAGGCCCAGGTGCTCGACTCCATGGATCTCGAACGGGAGCGTGGCATCACCATCAAGGCCCACGCCGTACGCATGATGTATACCGCGCAGGATGGGCAGACTTATCAACTCAATCTGATCGACACCCCCGGCCACGTCGATTTTTCCTACGAAGTCTCGCGCGCGTTGGCGTCCGGCGAAGGCGCATTGCTGGTGGTGGACGCTTCTCAGGGAGTCGAAGCCCAGACCTTGGCGAATGCTTATCTCGCCATCAATCACGGCCTCGAAATTATTCCCGTCATCAACAAGATCGACTTGCCCAGCGCTGACATCGCCCGCACCAAAGAAATGATTGAAGGCGCCGTGGGCCTGGATGCATCGGACGCGGTTCTCATCAGCGCCAAGACCGGCCAAGGCGTTCCCGACGTGTTGGAGGCCGTCGTCAAACGCATTCCGCCGCCCAAGGGAGATCCCGAAAAGCGCCTGCAGGCGCTGATCTTCGACTCCTGGTTCGATCCCTACCGCGGAGTGATCGTGCTCACGCGCGTATTCCAGGGAACCCTCCGCAAAGGACAAAAGATCCGCCTGATGTGGAACGGGCGTGTTCTGGACGTAGAAACGCTGGGTGTGTTGACTCCCAAGCCGGTCGAGATCGACGAACTGCGGGCGGGTGAGGTCGGTTTCCTGATCGCCAATATCAAGAACGTCGCCGACACAAAGATCGGCGACACCATCACGGAAGAAAACAATCCCGCCATCGAGCCCTTGCCCGGCTTTGAAGAAATTAAGCCTATGGTCTTCGCCGGACTCTATACCGTCGATGCCCACGAGCACACGCAACTACGCGAAGCCCTCGAGAAACTGCGCCTGAACGACTCGTCATTTTTTTTCGAGCCGGAAAGTTCGGTCGCCCTCGGATTCGGGTTCCGCTGTGGTTTCCTTGGCCTCCTCCACATGGAGATTATCCAGGAGCGGCTGGAGCGCGAGTTCAATCTGGAGCTCATCACAACCGCTCCCGGCGTCCGCTACAAGATCTATAAGACCAATGGAGAAATGGTCGAAGTCGACAATCCCTCGCGCTGGTTGCCCCCGAGTGAGATCGCGAAAATCGAAGAGCCGGTGATTCTGGCCACGATTTTGACCAACGAAGAATATGTCGGCGGCATTCTTGCACTGGTGGAAGAGAAGCGGGGCAGACAGAAAACCTTCGAGTACGTCAGTTCGTCGCGCGTCATGTTGCATTACGAATTGCCTCTCAACGAAATCGTTCTTGATTTCTACGATCGTCTCAAGTCCGTGTCGCGCGGCTACGCGTCGCTCGATTACCATCTCGCCGATTATTGGGAATCGCCGATGGTCAAAATGGATATCCTGGTCGCAGGCGAACCGGTGGATGCGCTTTCCATTATCGTGCACCGCGACTTCGCTTACGAACGCGGCAAGGCCCTGGTTTCCAAAATGCGAGAACTGATTCCGCGGCAGATGTTCGAAGTGGCGATACAGGCCTCGATCGGAGCCAAGATCATTGCCCGCGAAACCGTGCACGCCATTCGCAAAAACGTCCTCGCCAAATGCTACGGCGGCGACATCACCCGCAAACGCAAACTGCTCGAAAAACAAAAAGAAGGCAAGAAACGCATGAAGCGCATCGGACGAGTGGACATCCCACAGGAGGCGTTCCTAGCGGTTCTAAAGGTAGGCGAGGACAGCTAAAGTAATGTAGGCGCGTAGGCGTCCTCGCCCGTGCGGCCACCAGATGAAATTCCTATGTGTCGATCAATCCGTGAAGGCAGCAAAATAGTACAGCACGAGCGAGGACGCTCGCGCCCACATTCGAAGAACTGAACATGACACTCTACAAACTTCTCACACATTTTCTCTTGATCTGCGCAGCTTCTACCCTGTTGGCCCAGACGCAGCCGCTGGAGCTGCACCCACAAATCAGTCTGCCGTTCCGTTTCGTCGCCTACGGAGACACCCGCTTTACGGATCCCAAGAACACCGACGCCTCCAATCCTGTGGTTCGCCAGATGCTTGTGCAAGCCATTGCGGACGCTCGTCCAGCGTTCATCTCCATTGGCGGCGATATTGTCTATCGTGGCGGTGACGTAAATGACTGGAAGATCTGGGACACGGAAACCGCAGTGTGGCGCGAAAACAAGATTCCCGTCTATCCGGCGCTGGGAAACCACGAGCTCTATGGCGATCAGACGGCTGCGCTCCCGAACTACTTTCAGCGCTTCCCGGATTTACAGACCAATCGTTATTACTCCGTGCGCGCTGCGAACACGCTTCTGCTGGTGCTCGACAGTTCGCTCGATGAGACTTCAGGACCCCAAGGTGAATGGCTGGCTCACAAACTGGATGGGTTGCCGGCTGATATCGACTTCGTCTGCCTCGTTCTCCATCACCCGCCCTACACCGACTCCACGGACCAGACTGTCGGCGGTGGTCACTCGGCGCGGACTCCCGAGCAGGCGCTGGCCAAGATGCTGGAGGAGCGGCAGCCCCGCACCCGCGCGCGTTTTGTCGTCATTGCCGGACACGTTCACAACTATGAGAGGCACGAGCATGGCGGGGTCACATATTTCGTCACCGGAGGCGGAGGAGCGCATCCGTACCTCATCACGCGGCAGCCCGGAGATCCCTTGTTTGGCAAGGCCGTAAACTATCACTACCTGCTGGTTGAGGTTGATCGCGGCAAAATGAAAATCACGATGGAGCGTCTGGAGTTGGGGGACGGCAAGGTTAATTGGAGCACGCCGGACGCGGTGGAAATTGCTGCACCTATAGCGATGCCCGCCAAAGCCGGCAAGTGACGCGACTGGTTTTCCAACAAACTCAGCGACCGGAGGCGCTTGCCGCTGCAAGGCGCGGAACCACGGGAAGAGCCCGAATCAGTTGACGAGTGTAGGGATGTTCCGGTTCTTGAAACAACTCGGCTGTTCTGCGGCACTCGACGATTGCGCCCTGATGCATTACTGCGACTCGATTTGCAATGGTCGCCACCGACAGCAAGTCGTGAGAAATATAGAGAATACTGATCCCGAACCTGGTGCTGAGCGTCGCAAACAACTGCAGAATTTCCGCCTGAGTAATCAGATCGAGAGCGCTGGTCGGCTCATCGGCAACGAGCAACGCAGGACGATGCAAAACAGCCATCGCAATCAAAACCCGCTGCGCCTGCCCCACACTCAATTGCGACGGATATCGTCGTAGAAAATCTGGCTCTCCAGGCAGACTGACATTCTCCAAAGCTTCACGCAGAGCCGCCTGACATTCGTCTCGCGAACTGCGCCGGTGTACTTTCCAGGCTTCTTCCAGTTGCGTACCGATACGCAGCGCGGGGTTCAGCGAGGACATGGGACTCTGCAGGATGAGGCCAATTTCTTTGCCGCGCAGCGATCGAACTTCTCGCTCACTCAAAGCCATCAGGTCGCGGCCATTGAAGTGAATCGAACCTTGAGCCTGGCCTCGCTTCAAATAGAGAAGTTTCAAAATAGCTAGCGCGAGTGTGCTCTTACCACATCCACTTTGCCCGACCAGCCCAAGTATTTCCTGCTGACCGATGTCCAGCGACAGGTCGCGCAACACCCCAGGTTTGCCAGGGTAATCGACCGAAAGTCGCAGTGACAGCAGCGGCTGCGCGTCCATCAGCGATTCCTGGCGACCTCACTGGTCAGTGAAAGCTGATCGATGTTCCAGTAAACCTGTGGCCGCAGCACCACCGGATGCGCATTGTGCACCGCTGGCGATACCGCCGACAGCGCGTTCTTATTGACCAGATAAATGAACGGCTCCTGCTGCCACGCAATCTCCTGAACCTTGTCGAAATCTGCCTTGCGCTTTTTCGGGTCCAAAGTGGAAGCTTGCGCCCGCATCAACTTATCGATCTCCGCTTCCCACGCAGTCGCTGGCGTCTTCTGGCTTGGATTCCACTGGTGGCTGTCAGCGGAGCTGAGCCAAACAGTCATCTGTGCGTTGGGATCGAGTTCGTCGTTCACCAGCCCCAGCAGGCAAGCCTCGTAATCGAAACTGTGAGTGATGCGCTCAATGAGCGAGGGGAAATCGAGAGTCACAACATTCAATTTGATTCCGATGCCGGACAGATCCTGTTGGATCATGGTCGCCATGCGCTCGCGATACTTGTTCCCGGCATTGGTGATGACGGAGAACTCGACAGCGTGTCCGTCGCGATCCCGCAAGACGCTGTCCTGAAGATGGAATCCATCCTGGGTCAGGCGTTGTAGCGCGGATTTCTGGTCAAAGGGATGCGCTTGCAGCTTGGCATTAAACCAGAACTTGTTGGCTGGAGAAACCGGACCGACCGCCGGACGCGCGTGTCCGCGGAAGACGATCCGGGCCATATCTTCTCGGTTGATGGATTCCGAAATCGCTCGCCGGAAGTTCGTCGAAGTGAACCAGGCTTTTTTGTAAGACGGGAGCGGAGAACTGGCGACTTGATTGAACCACATCTCCTCTGAGTCCAGCGACGCGCCGGCATCATGCGCCATCGCTGGATCCTGAGCAGCTACTTTGTCGAAATACTCGGCATCAAGCGAGTTGATGAAATGAATTTCTCCGCGCGTCAAGCGCAGCATCTCGATGTCACGGTTCTGCTGAATATCGAGCCGCACCGATTCGATGTAGGGCAGTGGACGCCCGGCCGGGTCTCTTTCCCAATAGTTTGGATTCCGCTTCAGGATCAGATACGACCCCGCTTTGTTTTCGCCGACGAAGTAGGGCCCCAGCACTGCCAGCTCTTTTTGTGGAGACTTGGCAGACATAATCGCCACTTGATCAAAAAGTCTGTCGAGGCCGGCGATCGGCGCCGGGAAGGTGATGCGGACATGGTTCTTGGGCAAAACTTCAGTTTCGACTTTCCCGTCCGATGAACGAAACGCATCCCCGGTCGGCGAGTGCAAGGCGGGATCCATGAGCTGTTGCATGGTGTAAGCCACGTCGTCCGCCGAAAAAGGAGTTCCATCGGAGAAGCGCAGCCCGTCGCGTACCTGGAAGGTGATTGTCTTTCCGCCGTTCGTCACCTTCCACGAGGTAGCGAGCTCGGGCTCGAGTTCCTGCGTGAGCCGGTTCACGCGAACCAGCACACCGCCTGTAAGATAACGAATAGTCTCAGAAGCATCATCCGCCGCGAGCAACGGGTTCAGTGTCTTGGGCTCTGACCGCAAGCAGAAATGTAACTCGCCGCCAGACTGCGCTAACACATGATTGGAACCGAGTGCGATCAGCGTCAAAAGAACAAAAGTTGCGAAAGCCTTTTTCATGCCGGCAACTCCTCTTTAGTCAGGACAAGATGAAAGCTGCTCACCACGAGGATGAACAAAATGAGTGGAACCAACTGCCAGGCTTGGCCTGAGATAGTTGAAAAGCTTTCCAGTTCACGCAGCAGACTGCCCCACGAAGGCAGTGGCTCCGCGACTCCCAGGCCGAGAATCCCTAAATTGGCTTCGGTCAAAATAAAAACCGGAACGGAAATCCAGAACTGCGCAAACAGCACGGGCTTTAGATTGGGCACAAGATGACGCCACAGCAATCGAAAGCCGTGGCTGCCGGAAGCCCGCGCCAGAAGGATGAAATCCGATTGCGCCAGCGCCCGCGCATCGGCGCAAATGATGCGGGCCGCGCCTGCCCAGCCCAGGCATCCCAGCATCGCAAATGTGATCAGCACTGAAACGATCGGAGATACGTTCAGAGGCAAAAGCGCGCGAACCGTGATCAGCAAGAAAAGCCAGGGCAGGGAAAGGAAAAGATCCGTGCCCGCCATGACAAACCGTTCCACACGGCCGCCCCCAAATCCCGCGATGCCGCCAACGAAAGCCGCTAACACGCTTGAGAGCAAGGCGGCCGCCGGTGCCAGCAGCAGCGACACGCGGGTTCCATACAGCAGACGCGAAAAGCGGTCCCGGCCCAAGTCGTCAGTACCCAACAGATGTTGCCGCGAAGGCGAAGCGTTAGGCTCCTCCCGGAATTGATGCGCGTATGACGCTGGCGCTATAAGGTTCGCCAGCAGACATGCGGCGGAAATCCCTAGCAAAAAGACGATCGCCGTTGTGCGTGCCCACTTCATGCTTCACTCGTCCGAAAAGTTCTCCCCATGAGGTCAGAAGCAGAATTGGCGACGAGCGTCACCAAGGTGACGACCATGGTTAGATTGACCAACAAAGCTACGTCGCGCCCCAGCGCAGCTTTCCATGCCAGTTGGCCGATCCCGGGAATGTCACACAGCGCCTCCATGGGGATCGCCGCAGTGAAAGCAACGCTCACAGTGACTCCGAGAAGAGCCAGAAGCTGCGGCGCGGCCGTCGGCAGGATGTGCCAAACCAGCACGCGCATGTTGCCCAAGCCTTTGGCTCTCGCGGTCAGGACGTGTGGCAACGCTGAACTCCGTGCCAGCAAGTTCCGCGAATAGCGAAAGATTTTCGGGAAGACAACCAAACCCAGCAATAAGCGCGCGGGCGCTTGCGCCAACACAAACAACAATGCCAGCACGGCCGCGGGCAGGCAAAGCAATACTCCTACCAACAAACTGCCCAGCAGATCGAGAAGCCAAGCCCTCGACATCACGATTGCGACTGCCAGCAGGAAACCGGCGCTCCAACCCAGAGCCAGGCCCAGAACCACCGACTTCAAAGTCTCGGGCAAGCGTTCAGCGATCAGTTGCAGCACTGGCCGCTGCAAAGTTCGCGAAGTTCCAAGGTCGCCATGCACCAGTCGGTTCAGATAACGAAAGTAGAAAACGAAAAGATTGGGTTCGTTAGCTCTGGTTTCTCGCAGGGCCTGAATACTGCGGTCGCTGAGTCGCGCATCCAACTCCTCTTCGTCCACGCCAAAGCCAGGCGCAAGGCGAACCAGGGTCGCGCCGAGAAAACCGCCAATCAGAACGGTGACCAGAATCTTGGTCGCGAGTTTTGGCAAGGCGGATAGCGTGTCGATATCCTCAGCGGGCAATTTCCAAACGATCGTGGGCTGGGCCAAACCCTTCTGCACACCACTTCCCCGGGCGGGGAATTTAAACTGAGTTGAGAGTAGGGATATCAGCTAACTTGCGCGAGGGCAATCACTTGCGGTGAAAGTCGCAAACTTAAGTAACGCGCCTTAACGAAATCGGGATGAGCGAAAGATCTCAACCGAAGGCACGCAAACTTCTACTTTTCGCCGTCAAGCTCGATCGGAATAGCTTCGTTCTCGTTTTCGTTCGATGTACCCCAGACTACCGACGTTCCCCACAGCACGCTGTAGCCGTTGTCACCGCTCGAGCCCCACGGAGCCGACGATCCCCACAGGACCGACTCGCCTTTCGTGCTCGTCCCCCACAGCACCGACGTGCCCCAGACTACGGAAGTTCCCCACATGATCGAGCCACCCCAGAGTACTGAAGAGCCAGTCATCAGGTAAATGTTCCCACTCCTGTCGCGTGCCACGGCGGGGGACTTCGCAATCCCATAAGTCGACGGCGCCAGATCCGTGCTCGACAGTGCTGCCTGGATGTCCAGATATCCCGCGCCTACGGTGAAAATATCGTACTGGCTGGTGTAGCTCTTGCCCGTGGTCGGATCTTTCGCGGTGCTCGATCGCGGGAAGGTTTTGTACGCGCTCTTCATCAGTCGCGCCTTCACCTGGTCCGGCGTCAGCGATCCGTTTTTCTGAAGCAGCAGCGCGACGGCTCCGCTCACAACCGGCGTGGCCATGCTGGTGCCGCTCAGCGTGAAGTAAGAAACGGTACCCTTACCGTTGGCGGTATAGGAACTCAGCGCAACCACGTTCTTAGGCGAGGCCTTCACCAAAGTCGCGCTCGAAGAGGCCAACACGGAAATCATCAGGTTGCCTGGCGCAACAATATCTGGCTTCACAATGTGGTCGAGCAGCGTCGGTCCCTTTGAGCTGTAACTGGCAATCAGATCGTCGGCGCGCGTCGGAGTCCCCATCGGTTTCATGGCGCCCACAGTGATCGCATAAGGATCGTTCCCCGGCGCTGCGATGGTTCCGTATCCGTCGGTATGAGCCGAATCGTTGCGTCCTTCGTTCCCGGCCGCGACCACCACGACAATCCCTGCCTTCCACGCCGCCTCGACCGCCTGGCAGAGTGGATCAAGCTTGTAGCTTTCGTAAACCGCTCGGCCAAGCGAGAGATTGATGACGCGGATGTTGTACTTGCTCTTCAAGCTGATCGCCTTCTCAATCGCCGCGATCACTGCACTGTCCCGGCCCGCTCCGTTCTGATCGAGCACTCGCAGATTGATCAGGCTCGCATTGTCCGCAATCCCCATGAATGTCTTGCGAAAGTTTGCGCCCCGCGAGTTCATGCCATTGCCCGCCAGGATGCCGGCCACGTGCGTGCCGTGTCCGTACAAATCGGCAGCAGTATTCGGACCACTGGCAAAATTCTGGTTGTACACAATGCGCGAACCGGTACCGTTCGCAAGCGTGAAATCCCGGCCCGCAGTGATTCCACTATCGATGACCGCGACCCCGATCCCTCTTCCAGTAAAGTTCCTCGACCACGCGTACGGAGCCAGCACCGCCTGATCGTAGAGGTCGGTAACGGTTGCTGTTGCCCAAACCGTACGGTCGAGCGAAATGTACGCCACGTTGGAATCTTTCGCGAGCGCAGCGAGGGAACTGCCTTTTACCGTAAAGGCGGCGCCGTTGATCAAGGGCAAGTTCTGTTGGAGCATGCCGCCCTTGGCAGCAATTTTGGCGAAATGCTTCTGGCTGGGCGGAACCCGGTACTGCACAATTACGTTCACCCACGGCTGCGAGGATTGCTTCTGCAGATCCTTGGAAATCTTCCGCGGCGCGGCAAAGGCGAAGGTAGCACCCAGGATCACGCACCAGAACGCCAGGTGACGAACCTTCGAAGTGACCTTGGTAACTCCCGCCATAAAACTTCACAGCTCCTCACGCCCATATAGCTCGGGCGTCCGAGTCATTGCTGCACGCCCCTAACCACCGGGAGATAAGCGTGAAAGGTTGTCCGGCAAGGACTTAGGCAAATCCGGTCAGCGACACGGCGGGCCAAATTGTCCCCAAGCCCAAGGGTGGGCCAGTCTGTCCCAGTCGCCAGCACGTAGCCACAGACGCCCCATCCGGGGACTGAGCAGCGCCGGGAAGGGTTTTCAATAGACAATTGTCGGGCTTCAGAGTAGCGGGGATCGAGAGGTTATTCCGACTTGAGACGTCACCTGCTTTACAAAGGCAGTTCCCAACCTTCTTCTTTCATCCGCTGATTGGTCCACTCCTGCAGCTCTTTATAAACCGCCGGCTCGATGACCACGAATGTCGCCCCCGCACGGCCTTCCAGATCCGCCCAGACCACCTGCACCTTCGCCTCGATGCGGGTCTGACTCTCCGGCAGGACAAAACTGATGTCCATCAGCCCTTCCGAGCGCCGAGGATCCGGCAGCCCTTCCAATCCCATTCCACCCACGCTCAAATTGACCGCCGTGACCAGAGCCTCCTGACCCTGGCTGTTCTTGAGAACTACAGAAAGTTTCACCTTTGCCCGGAAAAACTTCTTCTGCTTCAAGCTGAGAGCGCCCAAAGCCCGGCTCTTGTCGCTGGGCGCCGCTGTGATCTTGTATTCGCCCAGCTTCCGGCTCAAAGTTCTGCGCGAAATTCCCAGTTGCTCAGCTGCCTTTGCGCGGTGGCCTCCGGTATTTTCGAGCGCCTTCAAGACCATCTGTCTCTCCATATCCTGGAGATCACCGGAAGGCACCGGTATAGCCGTCTTTTGCTGTTCCGCGGAAAGTTCTGCCAGCACGTCAGCCGCGCCAATTTCCGTACCGTTTGCCGCCATCGCGACTTTGGCAATGATGTTCCGAAGCTCACGAACATTGCCCGGCCAGGAGTGCGACTGAAGCGTACGCAAAGCCTCTGAAGTAAACTTCATCTCCGCCGACTTCAGGCGCAGGAAATGCTCTGCCAGCGCGACTACATCTTCCGGCCGCTCGCGCAGCGGCGGAACCCGCAGCTCAAACTGGCTCAGGCGATGGAAAAGATCTTTGCGGAAGCGCCCTTCACGCACGGCCGCTTCCAGATCCTGGTTCGTGGCAGCGACGATCCGCACATCCACCGTGATCTTGCGATGGCCGCCCAAACGGTAATACGCAGCTCCGTCCAGCACGCGCAGCAGCTTTACCTGAATATGAGATGGCAGCTCGCCGATTTCATCCAGGAAGAGCGTTCCCTTGTCGGCCAGTTCGAAAAGTCCCGGCTTGGACGTATCGGCGCCGCTGAAGGCTCCTTTTTCGTAGCCAAACAGTTCGCTCTCGACCAGGTGCTCCGGCAGAGCCGCGCAGTTGATGTCGATCCAGGGTTTGCCGTTCCGGTAGGAGAATTCGTGAACGCTGCAAGCAATCAGTTCTTTGCCGCTTCCGGTTTCGCCAGTGATCAGAACAGTCTCGGTGTGCCCCGCCACCCGCTCGACCATGGCCATGAAGCGCTGCATCGAGCCACTGGCAACGATGAACTTAGTGCCGTGAATCTCGCGCTGAATCGCCGCCCCTGCTTCCAATGCATCCCCCGCCGGCTCCCTGAATACACTTCCAGCGCCAGCACCCTGCTGCCGCGCTTGATTCCGAGTCGGGCCAAAGAAAAAGCTAGCACAGCCTCGAGAGAACTCATTCGTGACGCCGGGTTCCGCCGGTGACGAAGGTAACGCAAGGCAGTATCAAATACGTCACGTCATGCTCGTAACTTCCGAGTCGCCGTAACTCGCGGCGCGAAATCGCATCTGTGGGCTTAGCACTTTCAACCTGGGCGACAAATTAGCCAGAGGAAAGTCGCGGCGCAATATCTAGAACACCACAATCCCGCTCTCTTCAGAGCTTGACCGAAGCAAATACTGTTTTCGCACTGCAGGGGCAGGCGCCGGAAATCACGGGCTTCTCCGCCAACCGCCCCAATGTCATTGGAAACCCAAACTCTGGCCCGCGCACGCCGCAGGAATGGTTCAACGTAAGCGCGTTCCAGCAACTTCAGCCGGATCCTCAAGGCCGCTTCGAAGTATTCGGAGACGAAGGCCGCAACGCAGTCGAGGGCCCGGGATACGTCAACTGGGACTTCTCGGCGTTCAAGAACATACCGCTGACGGAATCAAAGCAACTGCAATTCCGCGGTGAATTGTTCAACGTGCTGAATCACACTAATTTCCGTTTGCCGGTCAGCGACATCGAATCGCCAACTTTCGCACAAATCCAGTCGGATGTCAGCCCGCGCGTGATCCAGGTGGCGCTGAAGTTTCTCTTTTAGCGATCATAACAAGATCAGGCCTGACTCCTCTCAATCAGGATGCGCTGACGCGACCGCGTTCGGCTTGCCGCCCCGCCATCAGCGGACCTGATTTAGAAAGCTGGTAAGCTTAGTAAAAGGTATATACTTCAAATTTGAATTTTCTGTCTAGATCTATGAAAACAAAGGAACTGTTTTCGAGATACCCTGCTAAAATATCCCTTCTAAAGGACTTACGTTTTAGATAGCCTGCTAGCTCTGCCTGCAAGTCTATGAAAACAGGTCGTACTCTTCGGGATACCCTCTAAAATATATCTTCTAAAGGACTTAGCCGTTGGCAGCGTGCGCCCTGCGGGCCTTGTCTCTTTGCTCTTGCTTCCCGGCACTGCCGTGCCGGGCTTTCATGTGCCGCCGCTCTGCGGCTGAACTACTGTTTGCGATTCGCTTCGCGAGAGCCGATTGCCGTTGCCAGATCACTCCAGTTTCAGATCACTACTAGTATGACAGGATGGGTGGGTAAATCAGCCGCTTTTTCGAAACTATATTGCGAATGGAATGAGAGAGTTGGAGGGAATTTTCGGGTCTGGGGGTTGACAAGTTTTGGGATGCAGAGCTCCGGCGGCGCAAGAAAGCCCGCTCCACGGGGAGCGGGCTTGAGGGCTGGTGAGCGTTCTACTTCGCGAGTGCATTAATCAGGCCGGACTGATTCGGACTGCCCCATCCGGTCGCCAGATCGTAGCCTTTTGTCGCGGGAAAGCCGTTGCTTCCGACGGTGATGTCGTGGAAGTCGGTCGAATACCCTTTCCCCAGACCCAGCGGATAAATGGTTGGGTTAATGAAGCCCGGCGCGGGATCGCCGTTGGTAGCGGCCTGTTGATTGGTCAGAGCCAGGTAGCCGGCCCACATGGGAGCGGCGAAACTGGTCCCGCCATAGAGGTTTTCACTGCAGGTGGTTTGGTCGGCGCAGACGTAGAAGGTGAAATTCGAGTTTGCCGAGACGTCCGGGCCGTTGCGATACTTCGTGGAGCCCTGGTTGGCCTTGGTGATCACTCCTTTAAGTTTCTGCCAACTCGGAATCGCGAAGTGGTCGGGAGAAATGCCGCCGCCACCGTCGACCCAAACGGTTTCCGAGCTCCAGCCTTTGCCTGCGCCCTTGGTGACGAGGTCCGTGCCGCCGACGCAGATGACTAATGGAGATTCCATCGGCCACATGCTTGTGGTACGCCATGCGCCACTGTCGCCAGCCGCTTCAAAGAAACTCTGGCCCTGCGCAGCGAACTTCTTGAAGAACGGATCGTCAGACTTGGGGTCTACCGGCGTCCAATACCACGACGAGCTCAAATTCAAAGGCAACGGCTTATGCGAAGACATGCTACCCAACATGGCGGTATCGCTGTTGTTACTGACGTATTCGTACACTGCGGTTACACCTGGAGCCATGCCGAGCGCCTGGGTGACGTCAATGGTCTGTTCGGTATCGTCACAGCCTTGCGACTTGAGGCAGTTGATAGAGCTTCCATCCGTGGAAATACCTATGACCTTGGCGGTCCTTTTTTGCTTGGCGTTCTTGTAGTAGGTATTCACGTCGGCTATGTCGAAGCCCAGGAACTCCAGCAAGCCGATGTTCTGACCCTTGCCGGTGAGAGCGGTTCCTTCGTAATAAGCTGCCCTCATGTCGCTGCCGCAAAAGGAGGCTCCAGGACAGGAGCCAGTTGTGGCTGGGGGCTTCACACTCGAATCCCTACGCACGAGGGCGCTACGCGGGATCGAATAGTTGTCCAAACCCGTGACGTGCCATAGCTGGAAAGGCAAGTCGACGGTAGGCTCGCGGTCCGGAGCGTAAAAGTCGCGGTTTTCGATGGGATCGTGATAGAGACCCATTTTTACGTGTAAGGCGGTCTCGATAGTCGCCACGGAGCCCTTGAGCTGCACATCCATGGCATCGCGGGAGCCACCGGTCACGCTAAAGCCGTTGGTTTTCGCGAAACGGATCAGGGCGTCGAAATCCCGCTGGCTGGGTCCGAACCGATCGGTGAACTGCTCGACTGTGAGGAACTGCCGGTAGGATGGGCTGGAAGGATCGTAGAGCTCATGCAAGAAACTATCGAGCCCTTCGCGCGTCGGCAGAACAATATCGATGCGCAGGGACTGGGTTGCGGGGAGCCGGCCAACGAACGGGGCCTGCCCATTGAGAGTCACTTCACGCACATGGTGCGTCAATAGCGACTGGGGCTGGGCAAGAGCGGCTGGAGTGGATGAAGCGAATACTAGGAACAATGCCGCTGCAATTATCGGCAGCGCGATGGAATGTTTCATGACTTCCCTCCGTGACTGGTTGTTGGAACGCGTATGGTGAGTTGATTAAATGTCATCGGGTTTTTAAGCGATGACGAAGAAATTTTCGACAATGCCTTCTTGACGGTCCGGGCTGATCGCTGCGGGGTAGGCAGTAAAGAGCCCTGCGATTGTCAATGGGCTGGCGACGGAAGTCAATCGGAAAGTAGACAAATGGTTGCTGCCTAGGAAGCGTGTTGCAGCTATTGCGCAAGTTCGTGCGGGGACCTGGCACGATGGCGGGGGAGTGAAAAGAAGAAAGCCCGCTCCGTGGGGAGCGGGCCTTCCTCGCAAGAGCCTCAAGCAGGTGTCTGCTGAAAGTTAGCCGCCGTTGCTACAGACACTGAGACCAAAGGGATTGTTGTGGAAGGTCATCCACCCGTGAACCGAGGTGGTGGTTGGAGCGCCGAAGTATTCAAGGAATACCAGGTCCTGCAGATTGTAAGTAAATCCGCCCAGCGTATACGGGAAACCTCCGTAGTTGGAGAAGCCCTCTTCGGGATCGCCAACTTCAAGAATTCCGCAAGGCACGTTGTTGAATGCTCCCTTGACGCCGGGATCGT
>Ga0209415_10001692_pt1 | contig 41961 bp, 38 predicted proteins | sample PeaSoiSIISIP2007_FD_187696 | JGI IMG/M metagenome (GOLD analysis project Ga0209415, IMG submission 187696) | Peat soil microbial communities from Weissenstadt, Germany - SII-SIP-2007 (SPAdes) (version 2) | ecosystem: Environmental > Terrestrial > Soil > Wetlands > Peat | place: Germany...
CCGCCTCGCCCATAACTTCCTCGCCGCCGTGTGTCTCGCCGCGACCTTGTGCTACTGGTTATGAGTCCGGAGCCTAGGATAGGTATCAACCCAGATATCCCAATTGTCATTTACCCTGTATGCCGGAGTCTGCCCCGAATTTTTCATCTCAATCTCACACATGAAGGCATTGCGCCCGCATTGTGTTACCTTGCGGCTGGACGCGAAGACATAAGCTCTGAGCTGTCGCTTGGTCGTACGAATCTGCACCTAGGCGACCCAAACCAGCCCACCAGTTACAACAACCAGGAGGACCGCTGCGGCGGCGGCAACAACGTCAGTGGCGTGTATCTCGCATACAAAATTATTACGGAGCCACTCATCTGGGCGATTATCGGATTGGGTTGTGCAGTACGCGGCTATTTCTTGCATGAAGCCGGGGATGAAGAAATGCTCGACCGCCGCCGTTGGTGGGGATTCTTGCTGACTGGAAGCGGCATTTTGCTGGGCGTCGGGTCGCCGGTGATTTTCTAGTTGGGTTTGATTTTTGTTGGCCGAGGCTCGTTGTGATGGCGTGGCGGCCAGCAAGTAAAAGTCTGCGGCCAAAAGCGCACAAAAGGCACCCGTGAGACCGTACAATATCAGCAGCGATATACGGTCACGCATGGTGTTTCCCCGAAAGGGAGTATACACGCGCCTATCTCAGTTTCCATATTGCCGGCATGCCGTCGCCCACCCGTTCAATCGTCTTACTTTGATGGTTCCCTGGCGACGTATGGACCGCGCAGAGCATGCCGCGGATCGGGGCGACGGACGGATTCTCAGTTCCAGCCTTGTGCAATAGTGCTTCGGAAATCTCGCGCGACGTGAGCGGCTGTTCCGCCGTTCGTAGCACGTCTAGGACGGCTCGGAACACCTCGCCGCCCGTGCAAGCCGAGTCAGCCTTATAGCGACGCCGCGCCGCAATGGCCTGTATGTCGATGCCGTTACCCACGCGAGAAGAACGTCGCGCGGCGGTCGAAAAAGAAAAGCCGCTAGAGTCAGCAGCGCCCTTATGGCAGCTGCTACACCATACCGAATTGGCGTTTTTCCGCTATGATGTAGCGCCGGGCTCGGGAGAGGTTGCTATGCCGGATCGCAGCGAGATGCCGCCGCCTGCTCTCAATAGCGCCCATTGGGGCGTCTTCGAGCCGGTGGTGGCCGAGGGGCGGCTCGTCGATGTGCGGCCCTTCGTGCGCGATTCCGATCCCTCGCCCATTCTGCATTCGATCCCCGACGCCGTGCATCATGGCAGCCGGGTCACCGAGCCGGCCGTGCGCCAGTCCTGGCTCGAGCACGGCCCGGGTGCTGCGCGCGAGCGGCGCGGCGGCGAGCGCTTCGTGCCCGTGAGCTGGGAGCGCGCGCTCGATCTCGTCGCCGGCGAATTGAAGCGGGTCATCGACCAGCACGGCAATGCCGCCATCTTCGGCGGCTCCTACGGCTGGTCGAGCGCCGGGCGCTTCCATCAGGCGAAAGGGCAGCTCCAGCGTTTCCTCGGCATCATCGGCGGCTTCACCGGCGCGATCAACTCTTACAGCAATGCGGCCGGGACCGTGGTCGCGACCCGCGTGCTCGGCACCGCCCAGGCCATCAACGGGCCGCTCACCTCTTGGCAAAGCATCGCCGAGCACGGCGAGTTGCTGGTGATGTTCGGCGGCATTCCCACGCGCAACACGCAAGTCGGATTCGGCGGCACCGGCGAGCACATCGCACGTGACTGGCTCGCCCGCATCAAAGCGGCCGGAATTGCCTTCGTGAATGTGAGTCCGGTGCGCGACGACGCCCTGCCGGTCCTCGAAGCGGAATGGCTCGCGCCGCGGCCCAACACCGATACGGCGGTCCTCTTGGGCCTGGCGCACACGCTGCTCGATGAGGGGCTCCATGACGAGAGCTTTCTCGCCCGCTATTGCGTCGGCTTCGAGCGCTTTCGCGACTATCTGCTCGGGCGCGAAGACGGCATTGCCAAGACGGCGGAATGGGCCGCGGCGATCAGCGACCTTCCCGCCGATGCGATCCGCGGCCTGGCGCGGCGCATGGCGAAGTCGCGGACCTTCATCGCGCTCAACTGGTCCTTGCAGCGCAGCGACCATGGCGAGCAGCCGTTCTGGGCGGCGATCGCGCTCGCGGCGATGCTCGGGCAGATCGGCCTGCCCGGCGGCGGCTTCGGCTTCGGCTATGGCAGCATGGAGGGGCTTGCCGGCCAAAAGCCCGAATCGCCGATGCCGAGTTTGCCGGCGAGCCGCAATGCAGTGACCAGCTTCATCCCGGTGGCGCGGATTTCCGACATGCTGCTGCATCCCGGCGAGCCGTACCAATACAACGGCCACGATTTGCTCTATCCCGACATCCGCCTCGTCTATTGGTGCGGCGGCAATCCCTTTCATCACCATCAGGATTTGAATCGCCTGATCCGCGCCTGGTCGCGGCCGGAGACCGTGATCGTCAACGAGATCTGGTGGACGGCGACCGCGCGCCGCGCCGACATCGTCCTGCCGGCGACCACGACGCTCGAGCGCGACGACATCGGCACCGGTTTCCGCGACCGCTTCATCGTCGCCATGAAGCAAGCGATCCCGCCGCTCGGCCGGGCGCGCAACGATTACGACATCTTCGCGGACCTCGCCGAACGCCTGGGGCGGCGCGAGGCATTCACCGAGGGGCGCGATGCGATGGCGTTCATCCGCCACATCTATGACGAGGCGCGCGAGCGCGCCCAGGCGCGGCAGATGCGCTGGCCCGATTTCGACAGCTTTTGGGCGACGGGCTATCTCGAGATTCCCGAGACCCCCACGCCGCACGTCTTTCTCGCCGATTTCCGCCGCGATCCGACCGGGCATAAGCTGCACACGCCCTCGGGCCGGATCGAGATTTTCTCCGAGACGGTCGCGAGCTTCGGCTATGACGATTGCCGCGGCCATCCCGCCTGGTTCGAGCCGGCGGAATGGCTCGGCGGCGCCAAGGCGCAGCGCTACCCCCTCCATCTGCTGACGCCACAGCCGGGCACGCGGCTTCATGCCCAGATGGATATGGGCCGCGTCAGCCAAGGGTCGAAGATCGCCGGCCGCGAGCCGATGCGCATCAACCCCGCCGACGCCGCCCGGCGCGGCATCGCCGAGGGCGACATTGTCCGCGTCTTCAACGACCGCGGCGCCATCCTGGCCGGCGCCGTGCTGAGCGACGCGCTGCGCCCCGGTGTCATCCAGATCGCGACCGGCGCCTGGTTCGACCCGGAGCAGCCCGGCGTTGTCGGCAGCCTGGACAAGCACGGCAATCCCAATGTGCTGACTCTGGACAAGGGCACCTCGCGCCTCGCCCAAGGCCCGAGCGCGCAAACCGCGCTGGTCGAGGTCGAGAAATTCGTGGGCGAGCCGCCGCCCCTCACGGCCTTCACCCCGCCGCTCGCCTAACGCGGCGCTTTGGGCATGCACATCCTCGAGGCGACCGCTGCTTACGAGGCCTGGGCCGGCAAGCGCATCGATTTCGTCGCCGACGATCTTCGACTGAAGCACCGCCGCATGGCGGAAGCGGCTTTCTTGTTCATGCGCGCGACTTTCTATTCCTGGGTCGGGCTGTGGCGCGAGACCTGTCCCGAGCTTGCCGCGGCGCCGCGAATCCTGGCGGTGGGCGATCTGCATCTCGAGAATTTCGGCACCTGGCGCGACGCGGAAGGCCGGCTCGCCTGGGGCGTCAACGATTTCGATGAAGCCTTCCCGATGCCCTATGCGATCGATCTGGTGCGCCTGGCGACCAGCGCGCTGCTGGCGATCCGCGAAGAAAGCCTCGCGATCGACGCCGATGATGCAGCAGCCGCAATTCTCGCGGGATACACGCAAGGGATTGCCGGCGGCGCCACGCCGTTCGTGCTCGAGGAATCGCACCCCGGGCTGCGCGCCATGGCGCTCGGCGCCGAGCGCGACCCGCAGCGCTTCTGGAGCCGAATGACCGCCTTCAAGCCGGCGACGCCGCCGCCCAGCGTGCGGCTGTTCCTGCAAGATGCGTTGCCCGATTCCGCGGAGCCCATGCGCATCCTGCACCGGATCGCCGGCCTCGGCAGTCTCGGGCGGCCGCGCTACGTGGCGCTGGCTCAATCCGATGGTGGCTTGGTCGCGCGCGAGGCCAAGGCAATGCTGCCCTCGGCTTATGCCTGGGCGCTGCGACTTCCGATGAACCGCCTCTATTACGACGCGATCGTCGCGCGCGCGCTCCGCCCGCCCGACCCGTTTCTCAGGGTCAGGAAAGGCTGGCTGCTGCGACGCCTCGGGCCGCACTGCTCGCGCATCGAGCTCGACCATTTCCCCAAGCAGCGCGACGAGCGCTACATCCTGACCGCGATGGGGCAGGAGACGGCCAATGTGCATCTCGGCTCGCCCGCGGCGATCGCCGCAATCCGGCGCGATCTGAAGCGGCGCGGCAAGGCGTGGCTCAAACTCGCCGCGGAGCGCATGGCGGAGGCGACGATCGCGGAATGGAAGCTGTGGCGAAAATCAGCCCGTTGAGCATTTCCCGGCTGGATGGATGTCGTGCGTCCTTCGAGACGCCGGCTTCGCCGGCTCCTCAGGACGAGGGCTTTTCTTGGTGCCATCAAAGATTTTCTTCATGCTGAGGAGGCCGCGAAGCGGCCGTCTCGAAGCACGCATGACATCCATGCAGCCAAAAATCGCTCTATGCTCCCTGCGTCAATCTCATTCGCTCATCGCCTGACGTTTCCATAAGGCCCAGGGGCGCTCGAGCGCGCCGTCGTTCGATTCGGCCGCCTTCGCCGCCTCCTCGGCCGCGAGAAAAGTCGGCTCGCCCAATCGCAGCGCATCCATCTGCAGCGCGGCATTGAGCGCGGCATAGATCGAGCGATAGACCGCTTGCTTGATCGACGTGCCGACCATGGTGGCGCCGTGGCCGCGCATCAGGATGATCTGCTTGTCGCCGAGCGCGCGCGCCAGCGCCTTGCCGAGCATGGGCGTGCGGATCAGCATGTCGGTCATTCCGCCGGCCTCGCGGATCTCGAACACGGGCACGCCGGTGCCGAGGAATCCGCTCATGTGATAGATCGGGCGCAGCATCGCCTTGGTCGCGCCGAACGGGATGAGCTGCGGCGCGTGGCAATGCACCACCGCTACCACTTCGGGCCGCGCCCGGTAGATCTCGCCGTGGATGAAGCGCTCGCTGTAATAGCGCTTGGAGATGTCGTGAACGGGAACGCTGTCGAGATCGAAGGCGACGATGTCATCGGCCGTCACCAGGCCCGGCGCCAAGTGGCGCGACATCAAATATTTCGTCGGGTCCTTGTCGTGGCGGACGCTGATGTGGCCGAAGGCGTCGACGACATTCTGCTGGAACAGGATCCGGTTGCCGATCACCAGCTCTTCGACCAGCTCTGCGGCGGGCGGCGGGACGGCGCTGCTCGATGTGGCCATGAGATGCTCCCATGATTTTCAAGATTGCAGCTTGAGCGGGGCGATGCCGAGCTCGGCGGCGAGCTTGCCCAATTCCGCGCGCAAGGCCGGGCGGATGGGAATGCCGGAGCGGCCGCGCTCCGTCGCGGTGCGGTGGCCCTGCTGGCCGGGAAAGCGCACCTCGCCACCGCCCGGCAACGGCTTCGATGTCCGGAGATCGCGCACGATCCGATCGACATGACGCTTGAATTCCTCGACCGGGCCGAAGCTCGCGAGGTTGAGCGCCATGATCGCCTGGCCGGTGTTGGCCGGATCGGCGGCCGGAATGCCCGCCGAATCACGGCCCACCGGTGTGCCGTTCAAGGCGCCGCCCAAGAGGCTCAGCACGAGCGACAGCCCGTATCCCTTGTAGCCGCCCATCGGCAGCAGCAAGCCCTCCTCGGCCTTGAGCGGATCGGTCACCGGCGCGCCCGTGCGGTCGATCACCAGCCCTTCGGGCAAGCGCTCGCCGTTCTGCGCCGCCACGCGGATGCGGCCGAAGGAGGTCGCGGTGGTGGCGATGTCCAGCACCACCGGCGGCTCGTCGAGCGTCGGCACGGCGACGGCGATCGGATTGGTGCCCAAAAGCGGCTCGATGCCGCCCCACGGCGCCATGTGGTTGATGTTGGCGACCGCGAGATAAAGCCCGATCATGTCGTGCGCGAGCGGCATCATCGCATAAGTCGCCCCCGCCCCGGCGTGGTTGCTGCGGCGCGCGCCGACCCAGCCGATGCCGGAAGCGGCGGCCTTGGCGATGGCGAGCCGCGCGGCAAAGCCCATCACCAGATGGCCCATGCCGTTGTCGCCATCGACCAGCGCGGTCGCAGGAGATTCCCGCGCAATGCGGATAGTCGGCCGCCGGTTGATGCCGCCGGCGCGGAGGCGCTTGATGTAAACCGGCAGGCGCACGACGCCGTGGCTGTCGATGCCGCGGAGATCGGCGAACAGCATCCGCTCCGCCACCATCTCGGCATCGGTCTCGGGCAGGCCGGCAGCGGCGAAGGCGCGCGCCATGAAGCTCCGCCCCTCCGCCGCGGCGAAACGGGCGGCGGCCTCGTCCCCGCCGCTCATTTTTTTGCTGGCGGATAGACGATGTCGAATAGGCCGGCGATCTGGTCGGGCGTCATTGCCGTGGGAATGCGCTTGGTCTCCAGCGCCTCGTCGAGGATATGCTGGACGCCGTGGATCTCGCCGAGCTGAAAGCCGCTCTTCGGGAAGAAGCCCTCGACCGCCTGCTTTGCCACCGCGAGCGAGACGTTCATACCCTGGGCGAAATACTCCATTGCGCGCGGGTCCTTGTAGGCCCAATCGATGGCGCGCGCATCGGCCTCGATGAAGCGCGCGATCGCCGCGCGCTTGGTCTTGAGCGCCTCGACGCTCGCGACATTGACCCGCACCGTCTCGTCCCGCATCGCCGCGATGTCGGCGCCGCGCGCGACGATGGTGAGCTTGCCGGCTTCGACATCGGCGAGCGCCAGGGGCGGCACGGTCCAGCCCACATCGATCTGGCCGGTCATCACTTGCGTCATGGTGGCGGGCGCGGTCCCGGTTGGCACCGGCTTGGCCGAGATATGCGCCTGGGCGAGCAATGCCAGAAGCTCGAGATTGCTCGACGAGCCCGGCGAGGAGAAGCCGATCGTCTTGCCCGCCGCATCCGCCAGCGTCTTGATGCCGTGGTCCGCCCTGGCATACCAGAAAATATCGGTCGCCCCCGTCGTCTCCGCCGAGACCACGCGGATCGGGGCGCCCTTGACGAAGGCGGCGATGACGCCGAGCGTGCCGTTGGTCATGCCGATGTCGACATTGCCGGAGATCACCGGCTGGAGCGTCGCGGCGCCGCCCTCGGTGTAGATGATCTCGACGTCGAGATCGGCATCCTTGAAGAAGCCCGCCATCTTCGCGAACTCCGGGAAGTCGGCGTTCCAGAAGCCCTTCTGCCCAACGGTCACCTTGAGCGATTCCGCCTGAGCCGCGGTCGCCGCGGCGATCGTGGCAAGCGCCGCCGCGGCGAGCACTCGTTTCCCTCTCATGACCTTCCTCCCCATCGCTTGAAATTGCCCCGCCCCTCTTACCGCGGCAAATAGCGGCGGTCGATGTAATTCGCGACGGGATGATCGCCGGGCGGCAGATCGCCGACCTCGCGGATCTCGGCGAGGCCCTGAACGATATTCTGATCCGGCAAGGCGAGGCCGGGATCGAAGGGCCGCAGCTCCGTCGCGTAATAATCATAGACGAGGCCGGCGGTCCCTGCATCGACCTTGGTGCTCGCGGTCAGCGCGTCGATCGCGCCTTGGCGGTTGGCGGGATCGTAGAGAAATCCGACCGCGCGGGCGACGGCGCGCAGATAGGCCCGCATCGCATCGCCGTTGGCGGCGAGCCAATCATGCCGCGCGACGAAGGCGGTGAAGCCGAGGCCGCTCGCATAAGCCGCGTAATCGAGGATCTTGTGATAGCCGCGGCCGGCGGCCATGAGGTCGAAAGGCTGGGTCAAGGCCGCGGCCTCGACCGTGCCGCTGACGAGCGCGGCGAAGCGGTTGGGCGTGGCGCCGTCATAGACCTGATCGACGCTGCCGGCGGCAAGCCCGTGCTCGGCCGTCCAGCGATCCCAGAAGGCCGTGAGCGGGCTCTTCTTGAACGGCAGAATGATGCGCTTGCCCGCAAGATCGCTCGGCCTTTGCACCGCGGGCGCGGCCATGACCGAATAGGGAAATTTAAGCGTTTGGCTGCCGACCATCGCAATGGGCGCGCCGCTGCCGATGGCGCGCAAGGCGGTCTCGAAGGTGGTGTTGCCGATGTCGAGCGAGCCGCCGACCACCTGCTGCACGACGCTGACGTTGTTGCCGGTATAGATCGTTTCGACCGCGAGGTGCTCGTCGGCGAAAAAACCGTTCTTCTCCGCCACCATGATTGGCCAGCTCGGCGCCACCGCGGCAACGTCGCCGAAAACCAGCTTTTTTTGCGCGTCGGCCGAGGACGCCCACAGGAAGCAGGCGAGCAGCGGCAAGACGAAATGCGCGCGCATGTTTCCTCCCCGCCGCGAACATCGGGGCTGCCGCGGCAGCGCCCCTGTTTGACTTGCCTTCCTTGCCACCATAGTTTTCTCGTCCGGCAAAGGCAAAGCCGCGCCGGCGCCAAGGGCGGCGGCTCATCGCGAGGCCGCGTGAGGGAGGCAGGGATGAAGCGCCGATTTTCGCTGCTGGCGGTGGTTCTCGGCATTCTCGCCTGCGGCTCCGTCGCGCAGGCACAGGCGCTCAAGAAGATCTCGGTCGGCGACGTCGCGCCGATCGCCGCGGACTGGCCGCATTTCGTCGCCGAGGAGAAGGGCTTCTATCGCGGCGCCGGCGTCGCGCCCGAAGTGATCTATGTCGGCAATGTCGCCAACACCGTGAAGCAGCTCGTCGGCGGCTCCTTCGACATCGCGGTCTCGACCTTCGACACCGCGGTCCGGGCGATCGCCAATGGCGGAACCACCGTGATGATCGGCGCCTCGGTCGTCAAATATCCCTATTCGATCATGGTGACGCCGGACATCCGCTCGGTCGGCGACCTCAGGGGCAAGCGCATCGTCCTGCCCTTCGCCAAAGACCTCCTGACGGTGGCATGGAACCGCTGGGTCCGCGAACAGGGCATCGACCCCAAGGAGATCGACCAGATCTATGACGGCGCGACGCCCAACCGCTTCGCTGCGCTGACCAGCGGCGTGGTTCAGGCGGCGCTGCTGGGCCAGCCCTTCGACTTCAAGGCGGCCGACCAGGGCGACAAGACGCTCTTGGACATCGGCGCCTACGCCAAGGACTACGGCTTTCTCGTGATCCTGTCGCGGCCCGATTGGCTCAGCGCCCACGGCGACGAGGCGCGGGGATATTTGCGCGCGCTCGCGCAGGCGGTCGATTGGATTTACGACCCCGCCAACCGCGATGAGGCGATCGCCATTCTGGCGCGCGGCACCAAGCTCGACCCGGGCGTCGCCGGGCGGACCTACGACTATTACGTGAAGGAGCTGCAGCCCTTCAGCCGCAACCTTGCGATCCCCGACCGCATCGTCAAGGCCACCGTCGCGACGCTGGTGGACCTCGGCGACATCAAGGCGCCCGACCGGCCGCTCACCGATACCGCCTACCTGCCGCACTGAGGGCGAAGGGCCGTTCTTGGACACCCTCGTGCCCGTCCGCCGGCACGTCCCCGGCCTTCGGTGACAAAGCTCTGAAAATCCTAACAAATCGTTTTCGCGCCTTCACCTTCCCTTAACTCCTGCGGTGCTGTTGTTGAGCGGTGGCGAAGCCTTTTTGAGGCCGTCGCCACGCCGAGGCCATCCGAAACGGTGGAGGCTTCTCAACCGCGGCGAGGGATCCGATGGCAACAGTGAGCGGGTTCGTTCGACATACGTTATCGCGGTTGACGCGCGATCGCTCCGGCGCGGTCGCGGTGATGACCGCGCTCTCTTTGACAGCGCTTCTTGGCGTGGCCGGGCTCGGCACCGAGGCGAGCCTGTGGTACGTCACCAAGCGGACGATGCAGGGGGCCGCGGATTCCGCGGCCTTCAGCGCCGCCGTCGCCGCCGCCGCCGGAGTGAGCTCAACCAACGCGAAAGCCGAGGCGCAGGCGGTGACCTCGCAATACGGCTATGTCAATGGCACCAACAACGTCACCGTCACCATCAATAATCCGCCGTTGTCGGGCAGCCACACGGCCGATAGCTCGGCCTACGAGGTCATCGTCTCGCAGCCGCAGCCGCAGTTCATCTCGGCGCTGTTCCTGAGCTCGAACGCGACCATTTCCGGCCGCGCGGTCGCGACGCAGGCGACGAGCGGCGCCGGCAACGGCTGCGTGCTGGCGCTCGACAAGGGCAATGTGGTCGACGTCTCCGACAGCGGCGGCGCCACGCTCAACATCAACAACTGCAGCATGTACGTTAATTCGGACGATCCGCGCGGCGCGCTGACCATGAGCGGCGGTTCGATCATCAACGCCTGGTCGGCCTACATCGTCGGCAGGCCCGCCATCAGCGGCGGCGCGGCGCTCAACGCGACGCACGGCGTCTTCACGGGAACGTCGCCCATTGCCGATCCCTATGCCGGGACGTCGGTGCCTTCGCTCGGCTCTTGCGCCGGCGGCTACACAACCTATCCAAGTATCTCCGGCGGCACCACCGTCGCGCTGACGGCGGGCACATATTGCGGCGGCCTCAACGTCTCCGGCAATTCGACAGTGAACCTGTCGCCGGGGACCTACATCATGAACGGCGGCAGCTTCAGCATTTCGGGCGGCTCGACCATCCAATGCCCGACCTGCTCCGGCGGCAGCGGCGTGACCATCATTCTTACCGGAAGCGGCAGCAATTACGCGACCGCCAACATTTCCGGAGGAGCGAATGTCACTTTGACCGCGCCCAATTCGGGAACCTATTCCGGGCTTGCCTTCTTCCAGGACCCGAAGGCGCCAACGGCCGGCACCGACAGCTTTAGCGGGGGCACCACGCAGAATATCAACGGCGCAATCTATTTTCCGAGTCAGACGGTTGCCTTCGCCGGAGGCGCGAGCGTCGGCGGCGCGCAATGCACCCAGCTCATCTCCAATGAGATTCAGATCAGCGGCGGAACGAGTCTCGGCAGCAATTGCAGCAACTCCGGCACCAAGACCATCGGCGGCACGACCGCGACGGAACTGGTCGAATAGAGGCGCGGGACCGCATGGCCAAGACATCCAACTCAGGAAGGCATGAAATGAGTGTCCTCGCGAAATTGCGCCACGGCTGGCGGCGGCTTGCCCGTGGCGCGGATGGTGCGGTTTCGGTCGAACTCGGGGTCACGATTTCGCTCCTCACCGCTCTGGTCATTCCGATGGTCGATATCGGCATGGGCGCCTATACGCAGATGCAGGTCCAGAACGCTGCGCAGGCGGGGGCGGAATACGCGGCCGTCAGCGGCTGGAACAGCGCCAATGTCTCCACGGCGGTGACGGGCGCGACGGGACTGAGCTCGATCAGCGCGTCCCCTGCCCCGGCCGAGACTTGCGGCTGCATCACCAGCGGCTCGATCACCACCGTCACCTGCGGCTCGACCTGCGCCAGTGGCGACACCGCCGGCACCTTCGTCACCGTCAATGCGAAGGCGCAGTATACGACGCTGTTCAATTACCCGGGCCTCACCAGCCCGATGAACCTGACTGCGCAATCCACCGTGCGAATCAAGTGACGACCATGCGCTGCACCCTCGCCAAGCCAATCCTGTCGCGCCTCCTCGCGGAGACGCGCGCGGCGGCGGCCGTCGAATTCGCCTTCGCGCTGCCCGTCCTCCTTCTCGCCATGCTCGGCGTGCTCGAATTCGGCCGCGCGCTCTGGTATCAGAATGCGCTGCATTACGCCGTCGAGGAGGCCGCCCGCTGCGTCACCATCAACACCACGGTGTGCAGCTCGCCCAGCGCCACGCAAAGCTTTGCCGCCACGCGCGCCGGCCTCAATTTCTCCAACTCCGTCTTCACCGTGACGACGGCCGGCTGCGGCAACCAGGTGTCCGCGAGCTATCCGTTCCAGACGCTCACCCTGCCGGTCAGCGGCAGCAGCTCCGCCAGCTATTCCTTCACCCTGACCGCACAGTCCTGCTTTCCGTCCTGACGGCTGGGTTACTTCGGAGGGTGTCGCGGCTTCCGCGCCACCAGATCGACCAGCGCGGACATGCCGGAATGGCGGCTGCCTTCCTCGATCACGCTGTCGTGCTCGGCCAAGTGAAGGATTTCCATGTCCGCGAACGCCGCGCGAAGCATTGCGGCGGTATATAGATTTTCGACCTGCGACGGGCCGCCCGTCTGGTATTGGAGCTGCTCGGGCCGATAGCCCTGCAACATGAGCAGTCCGCCCGGCTTGAGCGCGGTCTTGATGCCCGCGAAGATCTTCGAGCGCAAGGGCGGGTCGGCGAACTGGAAGAAGATGGCCGCGACGAGGTCGAAGCGCTCGGGCTCCCAGCGCCAGGTCGCGAGATCGGCAAGTTCGGTCCTGATCGCGACGCCCCGGCGCGCCGCCAAGCGCCGCGCCTTCTCCTGCGCCGCCGGCGAGAAATCGACCGAGAGCACATCGAGGCCGCGCTCGGCGAGCCAGACGCCGTTGCGCCCCTCGCCGTCGGCCAGCGCGAGCGCCGTCTGCCCGGGCTTCAGCCGATGCGCCTGGGCCTCCAGGAAGAAATTGGGCTCGGTGCCGAAAACATAGTCTTCGCCGGAGAAGCGGCTGTTCCAGCGTTCGAGTTCCGTTTCGGCTTGCATCGTCATTCCCGCGGGCAGGTCTTGCATCGCATCGACTATAGCCGGGCTCGGCGCGCCGGCCAACGCGCCGGCTCGCCTTAGGGGCTCAGAGCGTCTCCCAGCCGGGATCGGGCGCGAAGCGATCGCCATGCCGGACCGCCAGGCGCCCGAGCGCCGCCGCCGTTTCCGCCACGCCGCGCGTGCGCGCATAGCGCAACGGCCCGCCGCGGAAGGGCGCAAACCCGGCACCCAAGACCAGCGCGGCATCGACGGTCTCCTCATCCGACGCGACGCCCTCGCGCAGACAGGCGACGCAGGCGTTGACCAGCGGCAGGATCAGGCGATCGGCGATTTCGGGATCCGGTTCCGCCGCGCGCGCGCGCTTTTGCGGCTTGCCATTCTTGTAGGTGTAGAGCCCCTTCCCGGTCTTGCGGCCGAGCTCGCCGCGCCCAACCTTCTGCTCGATTGCGGCCGGCACTTCGGCGAAGGGCTGCGGCAGCCCGTGCCGGAGGACCCTGGCCACTTCGAGGCAGACATCGAGCCCGACCTGATCGGCGAGCGCGATCGGACCCATCGGCATGCCGAAGCCTTCCGCCGCCGCGTCGATGGTCTCGGGCGCGATCTTCTCGTCGAGCAGAACGAGCGCCTCGAGCAGATAGGGCGTGAGCGCGCGGTTGACCAGGAATCCGGGCGCGCTCCGCACCAGCGCCGGCAGCCGGTCGATCGCTACCGTGAAGGCGCGGGCGGCATCGAGCGTTTCCGGCGCCGCTTCATCATGGCTGACCACTTCGACAAGCTGCATCTGCGCCACCGGGTTGAAGAAGTGCAGGCCGATGAAGCGCTCCGGGCACCGCAGCCCCGCGCGCAAATCCTCGAGCCGGAGGCTCGACGTATTGGTCGCGAGAATGGCGCCGTCCTTCATGCGTGATTCGAGCGCGGCATGAATCTCGCGCTTCAGATCGAGATTCTCCGGCACCGCCTCAATGACGAGATCGGCCTGGGCCGCGCCGACGCCTTTCGGATCCGGAACCAGCCGATCCATGGCATCGCGCGCCGCGAGGCTGCCGCCGGCGCGACGCTGGAACAACGCCGCCGCCCGCCGTACCGCCCTGCCAAGCGCTTGCGGATTGGTGTCGGCCAGGGTGACGCTGAGCCCGCGCAAGGCGCACCAGGCGGCGATGTCGCCCCCCATCGCGCCGGCGCCGAGGACGTGAACATGGGCGATGTCGTGTCCCCCCTTGGCGCCCGCCTTGAGCTTTTCGCGCAGGAAGAACAGTCGGACCAGATTCTGCGCCGTCGGACCGACGAGGAGCCGGGAGAAAGAGGAAATCTCCGCCGCCTGCATCGCCGCGGGATCGCCGCCAAGACTCTCCCAGAGATCGATGAGCGCGTAAGGCGCGGGATAATGCTCGGCCGGCGCGCGCCGGCGCGTCTCCTTGTGCATGCGGTGCGCCGCGAGGCGCCGCGCCAAGGTCGTGGTGAAGATTCTATGCCGCCATCCCGGCCGGCGCGGCGCATGCGTGCCGGCGAGAACGGCGCGCACCGCCGCCGCGACATGGCGCTCTTCGGTCACCACATCGACCAGCCCGGCCCGACGCGCGGCGCGCGCCTGCTTTGGCCGGCCGGTCAGCATCATGGTCATGGCATCGAGCGGATCGATCAGCCGGGTGAGCCGCGCGGTCCCGCCGAGGCCGGGATGGAGACCGAGTTGAATCTCGGGAAAGCCGAGGCTCGCGCCGCCAAGCGCGATGCGGTACCGGCAGGCGAGCGCCAGCTCGAGCCCGCCGCCGAGGCAAAAGCCGTGCATGACCGCGACCGTCGGCACCGGCAGCGCGGCGAGCCGATCGACAACCGCATGCGCGCGCCGCAGCTTCGCCTCGACCGCGCGCGCATCCGAAGCGGCGCGGAAGATCCCGAGATCGGCGCCGGCGATGAACCCGCTGCGCTTCATGGAGCGGATGACGACGCCCTTGGGCGGCGCGCGCTCGATCTCCGCAAGAATTAGGTCGAGCTCCTCGAGCATCGCCTCGTCGAGGCGATTCGTGCTGGCGTCGGGCTGATCGAGCAGCAGCCAAAGGACCCCCTCGGCATCGCGCATTTGCCGCCAGCAGCCGGAAGCTGCCTCGCCCTGACCCTGGCCCTGCCCGTGCCCGAGTTCGAGCCGGCCGCCGTCGATCGCCGTCCAAACCGCCGTGCCCATTTCTACACCGCCTCGAGCAGCATGGCGCCGCCCTGTCCGCCGCCGATGCATTCGGTCGCGATGCCGCGCCCGCCGCCGAGACGCCTGAGCGCATGGACCAGATGCAGCACGATGCGCGCGCCGCTCGTGCCGACGGGATGGCCCAAGCCGATGGCGCCGCCGTCGACATTGAGCCGGGCCTGATCGATGAGGCCGAGCGCCTGCTCGATGCCCAGGACCGTCCGGCAATAGTCTTCGTCCGCCCAGGCCTTGAGGCAGGCCAGCACCTGCGCCGCAAAGGCTTCGTTGATTTCCCACACGGCGATGTCGGCGAGCGACAGCGCATGGCGCGCCAGCAGCGGCGTTGCGGCGCGCGTCGGGCCGAGGCCCATGACGCGCGGATCGAGCCCCGCCCATTCGCTGTCGATGAGGCGCGCCAGCCGAACGAGGCGGTATTTCTCGACCGCCGCGTCGGATGCCAGGATCACCCAGGTTGCGCCGTCGGTGATCTGGGCGCTGTTGCCCGCGGTCACCTTCCCGAAGGGCCGCTCGAAGGCTGGCTTGAGCTTGGCGAGGGCCTCGAGCGAGGAATCGGCGCGCACGCCGTCGTCGTGGTCGCTAGGCGCGCCGTCGCGGTCGAAGATCGGCTCGATCTCGCCGAGCCATCCCGCGCCTTGCGCGCGCGCCAGGCGCAGATGGCTTTCGACCGCGTAGCGGTCCATGTCCGGGCGGGTGACATCGAAGAGATAGCCGAGGATCTCCGCGGTTTGGCCCATGTTGAGCTCGACCACGGGATCGGTGAGGCCGCGCTCGAGCCCGATCACCGGCTTGAGCATGCCGAAGCGGAAGCCCATGAGCGTCTTGAGCCGCGCCACCGGGCCGCGCGACCGGCCGAGCGCGCCGAACCATGAAGCGGCCTCGTGGCGGAAGAACAGCGGCGTCCAGCTCATCGCCTCGGTGCCGCCGGCGAGGATCAGATCGGCGCGGCCCGCCTCGATGGCGCGAAAGCCGGCGTCGATCGACTGCATGCCCGAGCCGCAATTGCGCTGGACCGTCCAACCGGGCACGCTCTCGTCGAGCCCGAGGCGGAGCGCCGCGACGCGGCCGGGATTGAGTTCGTCGGCGATGGGATTGACGCAGCCGAGGATGACCTCGTCGATGGCGTCGGGCGCAAAGTTCTGGCGCAACAGCAGCGGCCGGCCGCAGGCGACGGCGAGATCGACCGGGCTGAAGGGGCCGGGCCGGCCGCGCGCCTTGAGAAAGGGCGTGCGCGCGCCGTCGACCACATAGACCGGACGGCGAGCGGAGCCGGGCATGTCTAGCGCGCTCGCCATCAGTCGCCGCTCTCAGCGATGCGCTTGCCGCCGCGGCGCGAGGCCCGGCGATGGCCGCTCACCTCGGCGCCGGCGCCGGGCGCCAGGCGCAGGAAGAAGGGAATCGAGACCAGCGCCAGAACACCCGCCGCGACGAAAGCGGCCCGGTAGTCGTCAGCCGCCGGCACGGTGCCGGCCGCGCCGCGCGCCATCACCACCACCTGCAGCAGCAGCGCCCCCAAGGCCACGCCCATGCCGTTGGAAAACTGCTGCATCATGCTGGAGAAGCTGGTCGCCGCGCTCATCCGCGGCGGCGGAATGTCGGCATAGGCCATCGAATTGAGGCTGGTGTATTGGAGCGAGCGGAAGAAGCCGCCGACCACCAGAACGGCGAAAATCAGAGCAGCCGGCGTCGCCGCGGTGAAGAGCGCGCAGGCCAGGATCGAAGCGGCGCAGATCACACCGTTGCCGATGAAGACCGTGCGGAATCCGAATTGCCGCAACGCGAAACGCGCCGTGGTCTTCATCGCCATCGAGCCGGCCGCGGCGCCGAAGGTCAGGAGCCCGGAGCCGAAGGCGGTCATGCCGAATCCCACTTGCAGCATGAGCGGCAGCAGAAACGGGATGGCGCCGGTGCTGACCCGGAACAGCGAGCCGCCGGATATTGTGACTCCGAAGGTGGGAATGCGCAGCAGCGAGATGTCGATGAGCGGGTGCGGGTGCCGCCGCGCGTGCAGCACCGCCAACGCCCCCACCGCCAGCCCGCCGCCGAGCAGCACGCGGGTGAGCGTCGCGTCGCCGCCGGGATTCCCGATCAGATCGAAGCCATAGACCAGGCAGCCAAGCGCGGTGCCGGTGAGGACGAGGCCGAGCCAGTCGAGCGGCGGCGTCTCATCCTCGCGCTGATTCTCGATCAGGCGCCAGACCAGGAACATGCCGAGCGCGCCGATCGGCAGGTTGAGGAAGAACACCCAGCGCCAGGAGAAGTACGTCGTGATGAAGCCGCCGACCGGCGGGCCCAGGACGGGTCCGATCATGGCCGGCACCGTCAGATAGGCCATGGCGCGGACGATCTCCGACTTGACGACGCTGCGCAGCATCACGAGCCGCCCCACCGGCACCATCATCGCGCCGCCGATGCCCTGCAGCACCCGCGCCAAGGCCAACTCGACGAGGCTGTTGCACAGCCCGCACAGCATCGAGCCTACGGTGAACACGGCGATCGCCGCAAAGAACACGTTGCGCGATCCGCAGCGATCCGCGACCCAGCCGCTGGCGGGAATGAACACCGCGAGGCTCAGAATATAGGCGGTGACGCCGATGCTGAGATGAACCGGGCTCTCGCCGAAGGATTCCGCCATCGCCGGCAGCGCCGTGGTGATGATGGTGCCGTCGAGGTTCTCCATGAACAGCGCGCAGGCAACGATCAGCGCAACGATCATGGGCCGCGAGACGCGAGAGAACATCGAGATCGGTCCGTGCGCCGAAGTCTGAGGAGCAGCGAGATGGCCGGGTTGGCGCTGGCTTCAACTATACCACCTCCGGGCCGCCGCCGCGGCAGCGCCGTGGCGACCGGACGCGGCCGGGAGCGGCGCGAATTTGGCTGCCCAGCTGCCGTTCAAATCTGGCATGATGGAGACAGTCGGGAACGACCGCCCACCCCGTTTCCCGGAGACGGAAGATGACCAAACTCGCCTGGCTTCCCCTGCTTTTCCTGTCGTTGCCGGCGTTCGGCCAGACCGACAAGATGCCGCAATCCGAACCGCCCGGAACGGCTCGGACCATCGCGCCCTCGCGCGACATAATGCTGCATCACCAGCCGACGCCCGGGATCGTCGATCAGCGCGAGACGCAGCAATTCGGCGCGCCCGAGGTGCATCGCGTACACACCAAGGAGCAGTCCGAGATCGACGATATCTATGCCGACGTCATGCGGCGGAGCAACCCGCCGGAGGCGAAGTAGCCCCGCGCTCACGCTTTCTCGCGCGAGCCCATGCGGGCGAGGCGCGGCAGGACCTCTTGGCAGAAATAGGGCAGCTCGTCGGCGTAATTCACCAGCGACACCGCGATCCCCTTGAACCCGGCGGCGCTGAGCTTGCCCAGCTCGGCCGCGACCGCGTCGAGATTGCCGACGATGGGAACGCCGCCGAGCCCGTTGGCGAAATGGTTCCGCATCTGCACGAACTCGCCGGGATAGGTCGTGGGCGTGATGTTCTTCATGGCCAGGATGTTGTCGACCGCGGACCAATCGGCGTGGTCGAGCACGCAATGGCGGTAGTAGTCCTCGGCCTCCGCGGTCGTCGGGCGGCAAGTGACGACGCCGACCGTGTAAACGTCGATCTCGCGGCCGCCGTCTTTCGCCAGCGCCTTGACTTTGCGGATGTGCTCCGCCGATTCGCCGAGGGTGCCGCGCGTCGTCGACGAGAACAGCGCATCGCAGTTGCGGATGGCGAAGGCCTGGCCGGTCTTTGACGCGCCGGCGTTCATGATCACCGGCCGCGTTCCGCCAAAGGGCTTGGGCTTGGAGCGCACCTTCTTCAGCTTGATGAATTGTCCGTCGAAGTCGAGATCGTCGGGCTCGGACCACATCATCTTGATGGCGTCGATCCATTCCTGCCCGTATTCGTAGCGCAGCTCGTGATCGCGCTGATGGACGCCGAACATCTCGAACTCGCCCTCGTTCCAGCCGACGACGATGTTGAGACCGAAGCGGCCCTCGCCGATTTGATCGGCGGTGACGAACTCCTTGGCGGCGATGACGGGATGGATGAGCGGCGCATGCACGGTTCCGAAGACCGTGAGGCGCTTCGTCTTGGCGAGAAGGCCCGTGGCCCAAGTCACGGTCTCGAGCGTCGCGCCCTGGTAGTCGGTGTCGCCGCCATAGCCCTTCCAGCGGCCGATCGGCAACATGAACTCGATGCCGGCCGCGTCCGCCATTTGCGCGAGCCGCAGGCAATCCTGCCAGCTGCCGGACCAGCGCTCCGGCACCATGGTCACCGCGCGGCCCGATGAGCAATTGGCGCCGAACAGGCCGAGCTTCAGCGCGTTGGCGCTGTACATCGACACGCGGTCGCGCATCGCGACGCTTTCAGCCGGCAAGGCCCCTCCCTCCCTGGCTATCCCGCATCAAACACCAACGCCGCTTCCTGTCAACCGGCGGAATGCCGGCGAGCGCTTTGGCGCTCGCCGATACGACGGAGGCGTCAGCCGCGACGCTTCTCTACCTCGGCGATGCAAACTCAGCGTCTATTTGAGGGAGTCGAAGCCCGACCGAGCAAGCGGCCTAGCGAACCAGTTCGCCGCCTGCTGCGATACACTCTTGCAAATGATCAGGCAGGGCGAACATCGACGTTCCCGGCTCGATGCAGCGGGGAGGTAGCACTATGATTTCACGCTGGTATGGGCGGGGAGGTAGCACCGTCACTACACTCTCGGATGGGATCTGCGCGGCCTGTACGACGGGCGTGACTTCGCCGCTCTGCGGAGCTGCCGCTACGACCGGCGCGACCGCACTGCTCTGCGGAGCTTCCGGGGTGTAACCGATAGCCATCATGCAATCGTCATAGGTCGCAGCCTGAGCAAAGCTTGTCCCGATGGCGTTACCAATCGCAGCCCCTGCGACGAAACGCGCTGAACCTTGTGCGTAAAAATCCCCGGAATTCATGCCGCGAGCCATAAGCCGGCAACGCGCACTGTCTTGGCTGAGCTGGGCTGGAGTCCCGCCCGGCTTGACCCCAAACTGATCCACGCAGCCTGTGACAGCAACCACTAGCGCGGCAGCTACGAGCAAATGTCGCATCTCAGCCTCCAAGGCTTCTGCAACCATGGATTGTGAGACCGAATGTTTTCCGGAATCCTAAAGACCACGGGAGGCGTCGTTTTGCCACGGGCGACTGCCGTCAGGCGTCGTAAGCCCTGCGGGCGGCGTTAACCGTTCGCTGTTAAGCAAATGTATTCACGATCAGTCCGGGTGGTTGCCGGTTCTGCAGGAGTGGCTCGACGAGCTTGACCAACACTTTTCCGGCTTGCTGCGGCCCGTCCTAGCGTTGCCGAGGTGGCGCTGAATAGGCCGAGCGGGATGCCGTGGCCGCACTTCACCGCAAACCGAAATAGGCCCGCCGGAGCGCGTCATTCTCGTGCATCTCGCTCACCGTTCCGGCGAAGCCGATGCGGCCGCCGTCGAGGCTATAGGCGCGGTCGGCAAGCTCGAGAAACTTGACGTTCTGCTCGGCGATGAGCAGCGTGACGCCGTGGCCGCGGAACTGCGCGAGAATGCGGATCACTTCCTTGACGAAGAGCGGCGAGAGGCCCGCCGACGGCTCGTCCATGACCAGAAGGCGCGGATTGCCGGCGAGCGCCTTGGCGATGCCGAGCATCTTGCGTTGGCCGCCCGAGAGGCTGCTCGCGAGCGCGCTGCGGCGCTCGCCCAAGGCGGGAAAGACCGCATAAAGCTCCTCGGCGCGCGTGCGGATCTCGCGCTTGGGCAGGAATTGCGCGCCAATCTGAATGTTCTCGTCGATGGTGAGGCCGGCGAAGACGGCGGTCTCGGACATATAGACCATGCCCTTGCGGACCCGCCGGTCGGTGCGCAGATGCGTCACGTCTGCGCCGCCGAAGAGGATGCGGCCGCTCCACACCGGAATGAGGCCCATCGCCGCCTTGAGCAAGGTCGACTTGCCGGCCCCGTTGGCGCCGAGGAGAACCACGGTCTCGCGTTCGTAAACATCGAGCTCGACGCCCCACAGCACTTGCACGCGGCCATAGCCGCCATCGATGCCGCTGATTTCGAGGAGCGGCTCAGCCGGCATCGTCCGCTCCCAGGAAGACCTCGACGACGCGCTTGTCGCGGACGGCGTCGGCGAGCACGCCTTCGAAGATTTCGTGACCGGCATTGACGACGATGACGCGGTCGGTGATCTGATCGATGAAGCCCATGAGGTGCTCGACCACCAGGAGCGCGATGCCGGAGCGGGCCAGCTCCTTGAGGCGCAAGGCCACGCGCTCGACCTCGGCCGGGTTCAATCCGGCGGCGAGCTCGTCGACCAGAAGAAGCCGCGGCCCGGTGGCGAGCGCCCGCGCCAGATCGAGCATCTTCTGCTGCGCGCCGTTGAGTTCGCCGGCGCGGCGCTCGGCGAATTCCCCGAGATCGAGCGAAGCGAGCAGCGCGCCGGCCTCGACCGGACCGCTGGCGCTTCGGCCATAGGCGATCGCGACATCGACATTCTCGCGCACGGTGAGGGTGAGAAAGGGCTTCGGCACCTGGAAGGTGCGGTTGATGCCGAGATGCACCAGGCGGTGCGGCGGCAGCCCGCCGATCGACCGCCCGGCGAAGCGGACCTCGCCGCCATCCGGCGCATAGAGGCCGGAGACGACATTGATGCAAGTGGTCTTGCCCGAGCCGTTAGGGCCGACGAGCCCGAGGATCTCGCCCGGCGCGAGCACGAGGCTGAATTCGTCGAGCGCGCGGAAGGCGCCGAAGCGCTTGACCAGATGATCGATGACCAGGAGCGGCTCAGGGGACATCGATGCCCCAGCGGCGCAGCAGCGAGGCGAGCCCATTCGGCAGGAACAGCACCAGCACCATGATCAGCAAGCCGTAGATGAGCTGGAAATACTGCGGCGTGGTGATGCCGATGGTGTTGTAAATGCCGTAGAGGATGATGACGCCCAAGAGCGGCCCGAGCACCGTCGCCGGGCCGCCGAAGAGCGCGAAGACGATGGCGAAGATGCTGAATTCGCTGCCGAACACGGTCTCGGGATAGAACACCGAGACATACCAGGCGAAGACGCTGCCCGCGAGCCCGGCGATGAGCGCCGAGATGAGCCAGGCGATGACGCGCTCGCGCACCACGTTGATGCCGGCCATGCCGGCGCTGATCGGGTCCTCGCGGATCGCCTGCAGCGCCATGCCGAAGCGCGAATTGCGCAGATAGACGACGGTCATCAGCGTCGCCGCGAGGATCGCCAAGGCCACGCCATAGGCGAGCGTCGGCTGGTAGATGCCGTTCAAGGCGATGCCATAGGGCCCCTTGGTGATGTCCTGGAGATCGGGATTCGAGACCACCTGCAGCACGGCCAATGCCGCGGCGAGATTGGCGATCGAGAAATAGGCGCCGGAGAGACGCAAGAGCGGCGTGAGCAGCAGCCCCAGCAGCACCGCGGCCGCACCGCCCGCCACGAGCGCCAAGAGCGGCGGCGTCGCCAGATGCACGACCATGAGCGAGAAGCCATAGGCGCCCGTGCCGAAGAAGCCGACATAGCCGAACGGCAAATAGCCGGTGAAGCCGTAGATGACGTTGACGCCTTGCGCCAAAAGCATGAACACGACGAAGTTGAAGAGCAGCAGATGATTGCCATAGAGCGCCGGCAGCACCGCCATGGCGCCGACGACCGGGACGACGATGGCGAGCGCGTGGCGCCACAGCCTAGGCACGGCGCACCTGCCGGCCGAGAAGGCCGCTCGGCCGCACCAGCAGAATGGCGATGAGCAAGAGATAGGGCAGCAGATTGGCCCAGGAGCTGAAATAGCTCTGCATCAGCATGTAGGAGATGCCATAGAGCACGCCGCCCAGGACCGTGCCGAGCGGGTTGCCGAGCGAGCCGATGACGATGACCGCGAAGGAGACGATGGTCACGTCGACGCCCATCGCCGGGGTGATGCTGCCGAGCATGAAGGGCGCGAATAGGCCGGAAATTGCCGCGAGCGCGATGCCGACGCCGAAGGCGATGGCGGAGACGCGATGGACGTTGATGCCGCTGCTCAGGGCTTCCTCGCGCTGCACCATGACGGCGCGCGTGAGATAGCCGAGGCGCGTGCGATAGAGATAGAGAAAGATCAGGAACACGGCCAGGGCGCTGACGATGGCGCTGACGATCCAGGCCGCGGGGAAGGTCTGGCCGAAGAGCGTTACCGGGCCGGGGGCGACCTTCCGCCCGGCGAACCAGCTTTCGACCGCGGCGACCGGCCGGCCGAGCTCGATGCCGGGGATCGAGCGCTCGCTGGTGCCGAAGGCGATGGTGGTGAGCGCCTCGATCACCTGCGAGAAGCCGAAGAACAGGATGATCGAGAGCATTTCGGGATCGCGCGCCGCCAAGAGCCGCGGCACCAGCAGGTAATAGAGCGGCAGCCCCGCCATCATGAACAGGAACAATGCGATCGGTATCGCCGGCAGTGGATTGACCGCGAACAGATTGAACAGCCAGAAGGCGAGAAACCCGCCCAGCATCAAGAAGTCGCCATGCGCGAGATTGACGATGCGCATGACGCCGAACACCAGATTGAGGCCAAGCCCAATCAGCGTGAAATAGAGACCGAAGAGCAATCCGGCGAGGAGCGAATAGATCAGCATGGGACGCCGGCGCCGCGCCGCACTACGCCGGCCGCCCCCTCACCCAACCGTCACGGCGCCGGATAGATCGCCTTGCCGGTCGCCACGTCGTGCGGATAGACGGTGACGAACTTGATGTGCTTGTCCTTGTCGAGGGCCAATTGTCCCAAAGGCGTGATCTCGCCGATTTGCGCGCCCATCTCGTCGATCGCGAAGGTGCCGTCGAGCGTGCGCAGATTGCCGGAGAGGCTGGCGATCGCGTTGCGCAGCGCAAGCTGATCGAGGCTGTCGGCGACGGACAGCGCCTTTTCGAGGACCAAGCCGGTGGTATAGCCGGCCACCGAATTGAAGCCGAACTCGACCTTGCCGTCGGTGTATTTCTTGTCCCAGGCCGCCTTGTATTGCGCGAGGTTCATGCCGAAGCTGGCCTGATAGGCGATCTCCGAGGACGGCACGTAGGTATAGACGTATTGCAGTCCCTCCCCGCCGACATTCTTCTCCAGCACATTGGTCTCGAGCCCGGGATAGATGCAGAACACCATCTTGAACTTCGTGCCGCTGTCCTGAAGGTTGCGCAGAAAGGCGATGTCGTTGCCGTCATAGCCCAGCTCGATCACCGCATCGGGATTGGTCGCGCGGATGTTGTTGATGAGCACGGTGTAGTTCGAAGTCTTGGTCTCCACCCCCTGGTCGTAGACGATGTCGATGCCGGCCTTGGCCTCGGTGATGAACTTGCGCACCGCATTGGCCTGGGTGGTGGTGAAGTCGTTGGTGGAATAGAGCAGCGCCACCCGCTTGATGCCCAGGGCCGGCCCGTCATGGGTGATGAAGTCGGCAAGCGGCTTCGGCCAGATGGTCGAGACCGGATCCGACATCAGCGCGATGTAGGGGTTGTCGGCGGTGAAGAAATTGGCGCCGGTGCCGGTCTGGTCGATGAGCAGCATCTTGTGGTTGCGCGCGATCGGCACCGCCGGGGCGGTCAGCACCGAGCCCGAATCGGTGATGAGGATATCGACCTTGTCCTGGGTGATGAGCTGATCGTAGAGCGTCGCCGCGGTGGCGGGATTGCTCTGATCATCGTAGGCGACGAGCTTGACCGGAATCTTCTTGTTGAAGGCTTTGACGAAGACGCCGCCTTCGGCGTTCGCCTGTTCGGCCCAGAGCTTGAGTCCGTAGTGGACCGGCATGGAGATGACCGCGAAGGGGCCGGCCGACGCGTAGAGCGTGCCGAACTTGATTTCCTTGGGCGCCTCCGCCGCTTGCGCGGCGCCGCAAAGCGCGACGATCGAGGCCAGTCCCAATCCGCAGACGAGCTTTTGAAACATTGTGCATCCTCCCTCGCTGTCGCATGGCGATATTGCCGCAATAGTGGCGCGCGGCGGCAGGGCCGGTCAACCCGGCATCCCGCAATAGGATTTGGGCTCCATGCTCACGCCTCCCCCTGGTCAGGCCCGGCATGGCCGCTCACGCGCGCGAGCAGCGCGTCGGCATCCACGGGCAGGCGGTTGGCGCGCCAAGCGACGATCTGGTCCGGCCGGATGAGCACGAGATCGGCCTCGTAAAGGTCGCGGATCTCCTCGCCCGGAAGCTCCAGCACCGAGAGCGGCATGCCGCGGCGGGCGGCGGCGCGCACGAAAGCGTCAGCCTGCGGCGCCGCCGGCCCAAGCCGCAGCAGGTTGAAGCCGAGGCCGAAGCGGTCAAACAGCGAGTCCTCCTCCGGCAGCCAAAGATGCGGCGCGCGGCCGCCGGGCGTGGCCGTCGGAACATAGACATTGGCGTCGTCGGGCGGCGGCGCCGTGCCGTCCGACAGGATCAGCGGCGAGCCGTCATAGCGCGTGCCGAAGGTGATGCCGGGGATGTTGAACTCGGCGCGCGCATGGCGGTTCAAATATTCGCCGGCGTCCCGGCGCGCCGCCTCTCCGGCCGGCGTCTCCTCCTCGATCTCCGGCGGCGGCATATAACCGCCGATCGAATCGGCGAAGCGCCGGGCATAGAGGGTATTTCGCTTCGCCACCGGCTGGCGCTCCAACTCGTAACTCGCGAGCAGCCCCGCCCCGCCCCAGCCCTCGACCAGCGCCTGGAGCTTCCAGGCGAGATTGACCGCGTCCTCGACCGCTGTGTTGTAGCCGAGCCCGCCCGTCGGCGTGAAGAGATGCACGGCATCGCCGCCAAGCAATACGCGGCCTTGGCGGAAACGCTCGGCGACGAGGGTCAATCCCGCCGTCCAGGACAAGTGATTGATGATCGCGATTTCGCATTCCCGCCCGAGCGTCGGGAAAAACATCGCGCGGGCCATGGCCTCGGTGATCGTGCGCTCGGCTTCCTCGCGCCGGAGCTGGGTCAAGAAGACGAACTCCCCTTGCCCGTCGAGCGCGATGAGGACGCCGCGCCGCTCGCGGTTGACCGCCCAATACTGCCAGGCACGCGGCGCCTCGATCACGCGATAGAGCTCGGGCGAGCGCAGATAGATCGCATGCATGCGTCCGCCCATGAAGTCGCGCAGCACGGTTTCGCCCTCGTAATTGATGCCGAGCTGCTTGCGCACCAGGCTGCGCGGCCCGTCGCAGCCGACGACATAGCGCGCGGCAAAGCTGCGGCGCTCGCCGCCGGCGACGCGCTCGGCCTCGACGGTGACCTGGTCGACCGCCTCGGCAAGGCCGGTGACGCGCCAGCCATAGCGCAGACTGACCGCCGGCAAGCGCTCGGCATGGGCGTGCATGATCCGCTCGATGTACATCTGCGAGCAGCGATGCGGCAGCTCCGCGGCGCTCCACGAGCCCGAAAGCTCCTTGGCGAGATCGCGCGCGCGGCTCGAGGTCGGCAGCGCGAAGCGCGCGAGCTCATGCTTGCTCAAGCGGGTGAAATAGGCGACATCTGTCGGATAGTCGGGCGGCAGTCCTTGCGAGCGCACCGTCTCGGCGAAGCCCAGGCGGCGGAAATATTCCATGGTGCGGGCTTGCGTCGCGTTCGCCTGCGGATAGGGCGAGGTCGCGGGCTTGTCGTCGAACAGCAGAGTCGAAACGCCGCGATGGCCGAGTTCGCTCGCCAGCATCAGTCCGCACGGGCCCCCGCCGACCAGGATGACCGCGGCGTCGAGCGCGCTCATCTGCCGTAGCCGAAGGCGGTCGGGATCGCCGTGACCAGCCCGGGCACCAAGGTCACGGCGACGAGCACGACCAAAAGCGCGCCCACCAGCGGCAGCACCTCGCGGAAGATCGCGCCCAAGGGCGCTCCGGTCAGACTGTTCATGACGAAGAGCAAGAGCCCGTGCGGCGGCAGCGCCAGACCGATCATCATGTTGAGAATGATAACCACGCCGAAGTGCACCGGGTCCAGCCGCAGCGAGACCGCCAGCGGCACCAGGAGCGGCACCAGCACCAAGAGCATGGTGATCGCATCGAGGACGCAAGCGAGCGCCAGGAAGATCACGTTCACCGCGGCGAAAAAGGTCAATGGCGCAGGATGCCAGGCGGCCAGCATCGCCTGCAGCGCCTGCGGCACCTGCTCGGCGGCAATGACGTAATTGAAGACGAAGGCGCCGACGATGATGAGCCCGACCGTCGCCGTGTTGCGGACGGTCTGCGCCAGCACGGCCAGCAGATCCTTGAGCCCGGCGCTGCGATAGACCAGATGCGCCAGCGCCAGCGCGTAGAATGCCGCAATGGCCGCCGCTTCCGTCGGCGTCGCCACGCCGGTGTAGATGATGCCCAAGAGGATGACGGGCAATGCCAGGGCCGGCGCGGCGCGGACGACAATGCGCGGATAGGCCCGCCATGGCACGCTCTGACCGCGCGGCAGGCCCTTGCGCCGTGCCAGATAGGCGATGGCGGCCATGAGCGAGACGGCCATCAGCGCCGCCGGCAAGAGCCCGCCCAGGAATAACGCGCCGACCGAGGTATTGGCGATGAGCGCATAGAAGATCATGGGAATCGACGGCGGCACGATCGGACCGATGGTGGCCGACGCCGCCGAGACCGCGGCGGCGAAGCCCGGCGAATAGCGCCCGTCGCGCATCATCATGCGGGCGATCACCAGGCCCGGACCGGCGGCATCGGCGACGGCGCTGCCGCTCATGCCGGAGAAGATCAAATTGGCGACGACGTTGACATGAGCGAGGCCGCCGCGGGAGCGCCCGACCATGGCCGAGCCGAAATCGAAGAGCCGCTCGATGACGCCGCCGGTGTTCATGGTGTTGGCGACGAGAATGAACATCGGCACGGCGATGAGGATATAGCTGTTGTAGAGGCTGTTCATGGTCTGATCGACGGCGAGGCCGATGTCCTGCCCGGTGGCGAAGAGATAGGCGAAGCCGGCGGCGAGCATGGCGAGGCCGACGGGCGCGCCGAGCACGGCCAGGCCGAGAAAGACTCCCATCAGCACGGCGAGACCCGGCGACATGCGCGCGCCTAGAGGTGTTCGCGCCAGCGCCGGCCCGCGAGCCGCGCCAGCTCGATGCACGCGCGCACCGCCACCATGAACACGAACAGCCCGAAGCAGGCATAGACATAATCGAGCCGGATCATCAGCACGGCCGTGTGCTCGCGCCAGAGGAAGGCGATGTAATCGACGACCGTCGGCAGCGCCGCGGCGAAGAGCCCGCCGACGACCAGCGTGCGCAACAGCGCCGCGGCGCGTTGGCCCCGCGGCGGCAGCAGGCGATAAACCAGGTCGAAGGTGATCTGCTCGCGCTCGCGCAGGATGAAGGCGTTGGCCCAGAAGATGACCCAGATGAACAGGATGACCGAGACCTCGTCGGCCCAGGGGATCGGCCGGTCGAGCGCGTAGCGCATGAAGATCTTGTAGATGAAGACCGCGAAGACGCAGGCGAAGATGAGCGAGCCCGCAAGCTGCGCCGCCCGCCCGAGCCAGGCGATCGCCCTCGCCATCGGGGCTCGCAGCGCTAGTGCGTGTCTTGGACGCGCTGCATCATCGCGCGGTCCCAGGGCTTGGCCAGGTCGGCGGTGGCGTAGACCTTGTCGGCATTGGCCCGGAACGGCGCGAGATCGACCGTCGTCACCGTCAGCCCTTTGGTCTTGAGGCCGGCGAGAATCTGAGTCTCGTCGGCGCGCCGCGCGTCGTCATTGGCGCGTTGCGCGGCCTTGGCGGCGGCTTCGACCTTCTGCTGCTGCTCCGGCGCGAGCTTGTCCCAGACCGGCTTGGCGATGTCGATGAACACCGGCTGCACCATATGCGCGGTCAACACGACCTGCTCCGAGACCTCGTAGAATTTCGCGGCGTTGAAGATCGACAGCGGATTGTCCTGGCCATCGACCGAGCCGGTCTTGAGCGCGAGATAGGTCTCGGCCATCGCCATGGGCACCGGCGTCGTGCCGATCGCTTGGCCCAAAAGCTGCCACTCCGGGCCCGATGGCACGCGCAGCTTGACGCCGGCGAGATCCTGCGGGCCCTTGACCGTCATCGCCTTGCGCAAGGCCAGCTGGCGCGTGCCGAGATAAGCGACGGCGAGGATCTCGATGCCCATCTTGTCCGCGACCTTCTTGCGGTATTCCGCGCCCAAGGGGCCGTCGAAGACTTTTCTGAGATGCTCATAGTCGCGAAAGAGATAGGCGCGGTTGAAGAAGCCCAGCTCGGGGATCTGGTCGGCGATCTCGAAGGTCGTGCCCGTGCTCATATCGAGATTGCCGCGCTGCATCGCGGGAATCTCCGTGCCTTGGCGGAACAGCATATTGCCGGGATAGACCTCGACCTTGAATTGGCCGGGCGCCGATTGCTCCAGCGTCTCCTTGAACACGGTCATGGATTTCGCGAGGAAATCCGCCGGCGGCGCCGAGCTCGAGAAGCGCAGCGTGATCTGCGCCTCGGCCGCCGGAGCGAGCCACAGCGCCGCCGCCAGCGCGATCATGATTCCCGCGAAGTTTCTCCCCCGTCTCACTGCCGCCATGGTCCCCTCCGGCAAGACTGCGTCGAGCATCCGTTGTCCGATAGCCTAGCGCGCTGCGCCTCATAAAGAACCGAATTTGTGCGGTCGCGGCCCCGGTCATTTGCCGGCGGCGCGGAGCCGGCGAAGAATGGACGCCGGCAGTCTTTGTTTCAATGCGAAGAATCCGTTCCACGGATCGCGCCGCAGCCGCTCTTGCCAATCGGGCAAGGTCTTGACGGTGAAGCGATCGGAGTGCCAGCCCTGCTCCACCTCGGCCCAGGCAAGGGGCATCGCGACCGGCGCCGTGGGCTTGGCCCGCGCCGAATAGGGCGCGATCGCCGTCGCGCCGCGCTGGTTGCGCAGATAGTCGATGAAGATCTTGCCGCGCCGCGCCGCTTTCGACAGCGTCGCGGTGAACTCGGCCGGAGCGCGGCGAGCGAGATCCTGGGCGACCCCGCGCGCAAAAAGCTTGATTTCGTCCCAGCCGTAGCGGGGCGCGATCGGCAGTACGACATGGAGCCCCTTGCCGCCGGTGGCCTTGATGAAGCTATCGAGCCCCATCTCCGCCAAGAGCGTGCGCAGCGTCAGCGCCGCCGCGCCGACGCGCTCCCAGGCCAGCCCCTCATCGGGATCGAGATCGAAGATCACGCGATCCGGCCGCTCGAGGCTCCGCCGGGTCGCGCTCCAGAGATGGATCTCCAGCACATCCATCTGCACCAGCGCGATGAGGCCCGGCAGATCATTGGCGATGAGATAGGTGCCGCGCCCTTCCTTCTCCGCGATCGCCACGCGCTGGAGCGGGCCGAAGGCGCCTTCGCTTGGATGCTTCTGGTAGAAGCATGTCTTGGCCGGCCCCGACGGGCAGCGCACCATGGTCAAGGGACGGTCGCGCAAATGCGGCAGCATTGCCGCGGCGACGGCGACGTAATACTGCGCCAAGTCGCGCTTGGTGACGCCCTCATCGGGATAGAGCACTTTGTCCGGGTGACTGAGGCGAACGCCCGCGATCTCCACTGCCACATTGGGATCCGCGCGCGCCGGGCCGCGCGGGTCGGGCTTACGCGCGGATTTGCGCTTGCGGGATTTCTCGAGCGGCATCGGCGAGCGAGCCTTCATGCGGCGGGCCCGGGTAACCCCAAGCCCCGCCCCTTGGTATAATCCCTCTCTGGCGTGGCAATGTCAGGAGCACGCAGCATGAGCAGCCCATCCACGACGCGGCCGATCGATCCGCGCCGCATCGCCATCATCGGCTTCGGCGAGGTCGGGCCGATCTTTGCGCGCGGCCTGATCGCCTCGGGCCGCCACGATGTCGCGACCTACGACATTCTGCTCGACGACCGCGCCCCCGGCGAGGCGATGCGCGAGAAGGCGCGCGCCGCTCAAGTCGCGGCGGCGCCCTCGGCCGCGGCCGCGGCAGAAGGAGCCGCAATCATCATCTCCGCCGTGACGGCCGCCTCGGCGCGCGACGTCGCAATCGAGGCCGGAAGCTATCTGCGGCCCGGACAGACCTTCCTCGACATCAACTCGGTGGCGCCGGAGACCAAGCAGGCGAACGCGCTTGCCGTCGAGCGCGCGGGCGCGTATTACGTCGAGGCGGCGGTCATGGCCCCGGTTCCGCCCTATGGAATCAAAGTGCCGATCCTGCTGGGCGGCAAGACCGCGCCGGAACTCGCCGCCATCCTGACGCCGGCCGGGATGAATCTCGAGATCGGTCCCGCCGAAATCGGCCGGGCCTCGGCCATCAAGATGTGCCGGAGCATCATGATCAAGGGTGTCGAGGCGCTCGCCGTCGAGTGCTTGCTGACGGCGCGGCATTACGGCGTCGAGGACCGCATCATCGCCTCGCTCGATCAGACCTTTCCCCTCGATTGGGAGAAGCTCGCGGGCTACCTCATCGGCCGCACCGTCCACCATGGCCGCCGCCGCGCCGCGGAGATGCGCGAGGTCGCGGCGACCGTCACCGGCGCGGGCTTGGCGCCGCTGCAATCCGCGGCGACGGCCGAGCGCCAGGATTGGGTTGCGGACCAAGCCGCGGCAGCGCCGGAGCTCCGATCGGTCAAGGATGCGGAGTGGCGCCAGACGCTCGACCGGCTGCTCGACCGGCTGCGCGCCGCGCGCTCATCGCAGGCGGCGGAGTAAGCTCCGTCACGCGGCGAAAATCTCCTTGAGGCGCGCGACAAGCTGGGCGTGGCGCGGCGCGTCGGCGACGCCGACGGCGTGGCCGACGCCGAGATAGCGCTCTGCGACCTCGGCCATTCCGAGCAGCTGCTTGCCCGTTCCCGATAGCGCGACGCGCCCCATCTCGATGACATAGGCGCGGTCGGCGATGGCGAGGCTCAGCTTGGCGTTCTGCTCCGACAGCACGATCGACAGCCCTTGCGCGCCCAAGCCGGCGATGAGCCGGAAGATCTCGGAGACCAGCACCGGGGCCAATCCCAGCGACGGCTCGTCGAGCACCAGAAGCCGCGGCTTCGCCATCAGCCCGCGGGCGATGACCAGCATCTGCTGCTGGCCGCCGGATAGATTCGCGACCGGCTCGTCGAGGCGCTCGAGCAAAACCGGGAAGCGGTCGCAGACTTCCGCGATCCGCTCCCGGACTTGTGCGTCGGTGAGCCGGCGCAGATAGGCGTAGGCGCCGAGCCGCAGATTCTCCTCGACGGTCATGCCGGCGAAGACCTGGCGGCCTTCGGGCACCTGCGCGATGCCCAGCAGCACGCGGGCGCGCGGGCTGAGGCGGTCGATCCGCCGTCCCTCGAACAGGATTTCGCCGGCGCGCGGCGCCAACAGGCCGGAGATGGTCTTGACCAGCGTCGATTTGCCCGCGCCATTGGCGCCGACCAGCGCCACGATCTCGCCGGTTCCGACCGTGACGTCGATGCCGTGGATGACGTCGATGCCGCCATAGCCGGTGTACAGCCCCTTGACCTCCAGCATCAGGACGTTTCCTCTTCCTGGCCGACATAGGCGGCGATGACCCGCGCGTCCTGCTGGATCTCGCGCGGCGTGCCGTGGGCGACGACGCTGCCGGCGTCGAGCACGATCACCTCGTCGGCGACGCCCATGACCAGGGACATGTTGTGCTCGACCACCATCACGGTGATGCCGCTGTCGCGCACCGCGCGCAGCAGCTCGGCGAGGCCGGCGGTCTCGGCGTCGTTCAATCCCGCGGCCGGCTCGTCGAGGAGGAGAAGGCGCGGCGCGGCCATCAGCGCGCGCACCACCTCCAAAAGCTTCTGCCCGCCCATCGGCAAATCGGTGGCAGCCACGTTGCGGAAAGGCGCGAGCCCGACGAGATCCAGGAGCGCATCCGCCTTCGCGGTCAAGCCGCGTTCCTCGCGCCGCGCCGGGCCGAGCCAGAACATCTGCTGCCAGGCCGGCGCGCGCAAATGCAGGTGCGCGCCGGCGAGCGCGTTCTCGAGCGTGGTCATGCCGGGGTAGATCCGCGCCGTCTGGAAGGTGCGGATGAGGCCGGCGGCGGCGATCCGCCCCGGCGACTTGCCGAGCAGCGACGTTCCATAGAAGCGGACGTCGCCGGAATCGATGACATAAAGGTTGGTGACGAGGTTGAAGACCGTGGTCTTGCCGGCGCCGTTCGGCCCGATCACCGCGGTGAGGCTGCCGTCCGGCACGGTGAAGCTGACATTGTTGACGGCGCGCAGCCCGCCGAAGCTCTTCACGAGGTCGCGCAGCTCGAGCGCCGCGACGCTCATCGCGGCCCGGTCTCCGCCACCGGCTCGGCGCGCGGCTGGCTCTTCAAGCGGCCGAGCAAGCGCCGGATCCCGCCGGCGGCCATACCAAACATCCCCTCCGGCAGCCACAGGAAGCACAGCACCAGGATCAAGCCCTCGGCGAAGGTCTTGTAGATGGCGAAGGGCTGGAAGACCGTCGGCAACAGAGTCAGCAACGCCACGCCCAAGAGCGGCCCGATCAACGTGCCCTCGCCGCCCGCCACCAGCATGGCGATCATTTCGAAGGAGCGGTTGGTGCCGACCATCTCCGGCGACAGGAAATGAAAGTAGAAGGCATAAAGGCTGCCGGAAAGCGAGCCGAGGGCAGCGCTGAGCACGATCGCGGCGAGCTTGTACCGCGGCACGTTGACGCCCAGTGCCGCCGCCGCAGTCTGGTCGGTCCGCACCGCCTTGAGCGCGCGTCCGAAGCCCATCCGCATGCCGCCATGCAGGACGAAGACCAATACGATGATCACGCCGGCGACGAGATAGTACATCTGCAGCGGCGTCGCGAAGACGTAGGAGCCGACCGAGAAGGACGGAATTCCCGCGAGGCCCGACGGCCCGCCGGTCAGGTCCGAGAGCCCGATGGTCAAGGAATCGACCAAGAGCCCGAAGGCCAAGGTCGCCAGCGCCAGATAGTGGCCCCTGAGCCGGAGCGTGACCAAGGAAAGCCCGATGGCCGAGACGATCGACACCGCGACGCCCGCGATGATGCCGATGATCGGCGAGATGTCGTATTCCGTCGCCAAAATCGCCGCGGTGTAGCCGCCGATCGCCATGAATCCGGCCTGGCCGAGACTGACCTGCCCGGTGAATCCCATGAGCACGTCGAGGCCGAGCACGCTGATGAAGAGGATGCCGGTGATGACCAGCGAGTTGACCGTGCCGCGGTCCGAAAACCACAGCGGCAGCAGCAGAACGAAAGCGATGGCGAGGACGCCGAAGACGATCCCGCCGCGCCCTTCGATGCGCACGATGGCGCGATGGATGCGCTGCTCGTCGCGCACGTCCTGGCGCCGCGCCGGGCCGTGCGCGAACAGTCCGTTGGGCCGCCATAGCAAGGTCGCGAGCAACAGGATCAGGGCGAGCGCATTGGCGAAGAGCGACGAGACATAGCCCGCGGCAAGCTGCTCGGCGACGCCGATCACCAACCCCCCAGCCACGGCGCCGACGAAGGAGCCCAGCCCGCCGATCGCGACCGCAATGAAGCCGAAATTGGTGAAGAAGCCGCCGGTATCGAATTCGAGCGAGGTGATCGGCGCCACGACGATGCCGCTGATGCCGCCGATGAGCGCCGACATGATGAAGCTCAACAGCGTCATGCGCGGCACGTCGATGCCCATCAGGCGCCCGGCCATGCGGTTCTCGGCGCAAGCCCTGAGCGCCATGCCCAGATTCGTGCGCTGCAGCAGATACCACAACGCGACGATGATCGTGAGGGTCGCCCCGGCGACCCAGAAGCCCTGCGTCGGGACGCGGATGCCCAGCAGCAGCACCGGCTGCTCGCCGGAAAACGGCGGCAGCGCATAAGGCTGGCTGCCCCAGATCACCAGCAGCAATCCCTGGATGAGCGTGAGCAGCCCGGCGGTCAGCACCAGCATGCTGCTGACCGGCAGCCGCGACAGGCCCGAGACGAAGGTGAGTTGGCCAAGAACGAGGCCCCAGATGCCGGTGCCAAGCGCCGCCCCCACCACGGCGAGCGGCAGCGGCCAGGCGAGCTCGACCTGCAGCGTATACATGATGAGCGCGCCGACGACGCAGAACGCGCCCTGCGACAGGTTGATGACGCCGGTGACGCGGAAGACCAGCGAGAAGCCCAATGCTACGACGGCGAAAACGCTGCCCTGCAGCAGGCCGCCGATGACGATTTGAATAGCCTCGTCCACGCTGCCCGCCTACACGCCTGCCTGCCCTGTGGTTCGCGGCTAGGGCAGCGGAACGCCGGTTGGCTTGCTCACCACCTGCCAGGTCTTGGCGGTCGGGCTCCAGCGCGTGATCACCGCGTTCGAGACATCGAGGCCGCGCTGCGGCACCTTGACGTAATTGTAGATGCCGTTGACCCCGACATGATCGGCCTGGTGGGCGATGAAATCGCGCATTTGTGCGGCCGTCGCCGAGGTGCCGAGTTTGCGTAGCCCCTCGACGGCCAGCAGCGACGCGTCCCAGGCGAGTTCCGAGGCGATATCGGGCTTAAGGCCGGCGGCGGCGAAGGAATCGTAGAACTTCTTGTGCTCCGCCGCGACCTCGGGCGGCAGCTGATTCGGATCGGTCACGATCCATTCCGCGGCCGGGATAAAGAGCTGCTTGGGCAGAAAATCCGCATACTGCGTCATCTGCGCGTAGGTCATGTTGCCGTCGGTCGTCGCTGTCGGCACGTCGAGTCCCGCCTGCACCAGGCCGCGGAAGATGGTCGCGATCGGCGACCCGGTGCTCCAGGCGATGAAGCACTGCGGGTTGGCCGCCTTCACATTCTCGAGCTGCGCCGACACGCTCACATCGGTGATGTTGAAATGCGCGATCTGGACGATCTGCATGTCCTTGTTCTCGGGCAAGGCGAGGATGCTCTTCAGCCCGTTCTCCGCGTCCTGTCCGGTCGCATCCGTGCTGAACATCAGGGCGATCCGCGTCCAGCCCTTGAGCCGGAAATAGCGAATGAGCGCATTGGCGAGATCGAGGGTCGAGACGCTCGAGGTGAAGACATAGCTGCCGGCCTCGGGATGAATCCCCGGCGAGAAACAATACTCGACCGGACCGTTCTGCATCAGCGGTGCCATGGCGCGGCAGGTGGCGACGAGCGAGGAGCCGAGCAGCACGGCCGGCTTGGCCGCGAGGACCTGGTTGACGAGCAGGACGCCGGTCTGGGGGTTCGATTCATCGTCGTGGAAGACGAAGCGCAGCGGCTGGCCCTTGATGCCGCCGGTCGCGTTGACCGACTTCTCCGCCAGTTGCATCGCCTGCTGCTCGCCCTTGCCCAGGAAGGCGGCAGCGCCGGTCAGCGGCAGGATGACGGTTACGTCGAAGGGCTCTGCCGCCTCGCTCGGAGCTGGCCCGATCGCGGCCGCGAACAGCGCCGCAAGCGCGGCCGAAGTCATGATGGAAGCGATCCTCATGGCTGGTGCTCCTCTCCCTGATGGTCGATTTGTTTGAGGCAAGGTATTCGCTCGGCGGGTGGCCCGGCAAGCCTTTGATTGGCTTCCCCTCCCGCCGCCGCCGCCGTGACGAGCCCCGGCCGTGCCCCCTACTCGAGCGGAATGCCGGTCGGCTTGCTGACGACCCGCCAGGTCTTGGCCTCGCTGCTCCAACGGGTGACGACGGTATCGGAGACGTCGAGCCCGCGCTGCGGGCTCTTCTCGAAGTCGTAGATCCCGTTCACCCCGGCGAAGCCCTTAAGATGCACCAGGAAGTCGCGCACCTGAACGGCCGTGGCGTCGGGCCCGAGCGATTGCAGCGCGTGGATCAGCACCATTCCGGGCTCCCAGCCGAGCTCGGAGGCGATGTCGGGCTTGGCATTGGCGTCGGCAAAGGCCTTGTAGAAGATCTGGTTCTTTGAAGCCACCGCCGGCGCGAGTTGCTTCGGGTCGGTGACGATCCACTGCGAGGCCGGGATGTAAAGCTGCCGCGGCAGGAAGGCGGCATATTGCGTCATCTGCGTATAGGTCATGTTGCCGTCGGTGGTCGCCGTCGGAATGTCGATCCCGGCCTGCACCAAGCCGCGGAAGATGGTGCCGATCGGCGACCCGGTGCTCCAGGCGATGAGGCATTGCGGGTTGGCGGCCTTCACATTCTCGAGCTGCGCCGAGACGCTGACATCCGTGGTGTTGAAATGCGCGGTCACGACGACCTGCATGTCCTTGTTCTCGGGCAAGGCCAGCATCTGCTTCACGCCGTTCTCCGCGTCCTGACCCGAAGCGTCCGTGCTGAACATCAGCGCGACGCGCTTCCACCCCTCGCTGCGGAAATAGCGGATGACGGCATTGGCGAGGTCGAGCGTCGAGACGCTGGCGGTGAAGACGTAGCTCCCGGCGTCCGGATGAATGCCGGGCGAGAAGCAGTAATCGACCGGGCCGCTGTTCATCAGCGGCGCCACCGCGCGGCAGGTCGCGACCAGGGAAGAGCCGAGCATCACCGCGGGCTTCTTCCCGGCGATGTCGGTGGCGAGCTGAACGGCGATTTGCGGGCTGGTCTGGTCGTCGTGGAAGACGAAGCTGACGGACCTTCCCTTGATTCCGCCGGCGGCATTCGTCGCCTTCTCGGCAAGCTCCAGCGCCTGCTGCTCGCCCTTGCCCAGAAACGCGCCCGGGCCGGACTGGGCCAGGATGACGTCGATGGCGTAGGGCTCGGCCGCCCCGACGGGAGGCGACGCGACGACCGCCGCCAGCGCCACCATGCCCACCATCGCCGCGATCTGCGATTGCAGCTTCATGACTGGTCGCCTCCCCCCTCTCACGCGCCCGTTCGAGGCAAGGTATCCGCTCCGCGGGCGGCCCGGCAAGCGGTCGATTGGCCGCTGATCCCGACCCTCCCACTGCGCCGGAGCCGCGCGCCTCGACACAGCGGGCCAGTGCCCTTATACTTCGGAACCTAACTGATTTGTCGGCGCGATCCTGATGAAGCGCACCGCGAAGGCCGAGGCCGATGAGTTCAGCGATCCGCTCGAGTTCAGCGTCGGCTACCTCGTGCGTGCCGCCCAGCGCGCCTTCGCCCGGGATCTGCAGCGTTCTCTCGCGCCCTACGACATCCCCATGGGGATGTGGTATTTCCTGCGCGCGCTCTGGCAGGAGGACGGCTTGACGCAGCGCGACTTGAGCCAGCGCGTCGGCGCCACGGACCCCACCACGGTGGAGCAGCTCAGGAACATGGAGCGGCGCGGCTTCATCGCGCGGCGGCGCAGCGCCCGGGACCGGCGCAAGATCCACGTCTTCCTGACGCAAGAGGGGCGCGCCCTGCGCCGTCGGTTGCTGCCCTATGCCGCGGAATTGAACGACGCGGCGGTGCAGGGTTTGAGCGCGGGCGAAATCGGCTTCCTGCGGCTGGTGCTCGCCCGGATGAAGCAGAATCTCGACGCCCGCCAGACCGCGGCGCCGCTTGACAGGGAAGCGGGCCCGGCGGTTTAATATTTCGGCGTCGAATTAATGCTTCGGCGCCGAAGCAATGTGTCGGGCGGCGCGGCGCGCCGTCACGCCGGGAGTTCAGCCCTGTCGGAGCCGCTGTGGATCACCGAGGCGGAGGTTGCGAGCCTCGTTGACATGGACGAGGCGATCGCCGCGCTCGAGGCCGGCCTGCGTCTCGAGGCCGCGGGCGCCGCCCTCAACATGGTAAAGACGCACGTGCTTTGGGAGGGCGGCCATACCTTGCATGCGATCGGCGCGGTCTTTCCCGATGCCGGCTTCGCCGCCACCAAGAGTTGGGCCCATGCCGGCGGCGCCAGTCCGCTTCTCCTGCTGTTCGACAGCCATGATGGCGCGCTCAAGGCGGTGATCGAGGCCTTCGCGCTGGGCCAGCTCCGCACCGGCGGCATCAGCGGCGTGGCGACGCGTTGGCTGGCGCTGCCCGAGGCCGACGAGATGGGCCTCATCGGCAGCGGCCACCAGGCGCTCGCCCAGCTCGCTTCGGTGGCGGCGGTGCGGCGCCTGAAGCGCGTCCGGGTCTTCAGCCCCAACCCCGAGCATCGCGCCGCTTTCGCCGCCCGCGCCGCCGAGGAGCTCGATCTTCGTGTCGAGCCGGCGGCCTCGGCCGAAGCGGCGGTCGAAGGCGCGCCGATCGTGACCCTGGTCACCCGGGCGCGCGCCCCGGTCATCGCGGCGCCCATGATCATGGGCGGGGCGCATGTCAACGCGGTCGGCGCGATCAGCCCGGAGCGGCAGGAATTCGGGCCCGATCTTGTCGCGCGCGCGAGCCGCATCGTCGCCGACAGCGTGCCGCAGGTCCGCGCCTTGTCGCGCGAGCTGATCGACGCCTTCGGCGATGATGACGCGCTCTGGGCACGACGGGTCGAGCCGCTGGCGAAAATCGTCGCCGGCGGGCAGGCCCGCCCGGGCGATGCCGACGTTACCCTCTTCAAGGCGATGGGCATGGGAATTTCCGACCTGTCGCTCGCCGTGCGGGTTTATGATCGGGCGTGCGCCCAAGGGCTCGGCCGGAAGCTGCCGCCGGTCCGGCGCGCCAAGCCGCGGCTCAAGAGCCAGAGGGCCGCAACAGGAGGTCAGAGATGAGCGAGCAGTCCTTCTTCAACGACCGCACCGGCAAGCCCCCCGTCGCGCCGGAGTTGTGGACCGCGGTGGTCATCCCCAAGGAGACGATCGACGCCGAAGTCGAGCGCCTGGCCACGCTGCCGCGCCCGGCCAACGGAAGGCGGCGCTCGCTCATCCGCCATCCCGAGAATAAGCTCAGCAATGGGCTCGCGCCGGGCATCGAGGTCGCGCTCGACGTGCTGCTCCCGGGCGAGCGCACGGTGCCTTACCGGCAGAACTCGACCCAGGTCAATTTCGTGATCCGCGGCGGCGGCCATTCCGTGATCGGCGGCAAGCGCTTCGACGTCAAGCTCCATGACGTCTGGAACACGCCGTCGATGCACGCCTATTGGCACGGCAATGACGGCAAGGATCTGCTCGTGCGCCTCACCTACTCGAACGCGGCGCTGCTCGAGATGATGAACGTGCATTTCGTCGAGGAGAACCCGCCGCCCGTCGAGGCGGTGAAGGAGCAGGACCTGACCGAGGAGGACAAGAAGCGCCGCGTCAGCCCTTACGGCACCTTCAAGCTCACCGAGGACGGCGCGTATCTCATGCCCTATGAGGCGCTCATCAATCCGCCGGCGGTGGAATCGAAGGCCCTGCATTGGCCGTGGCAGCAGGTCAAGGCGCAGCTCGACAAGCTCGAGGCGTTGGGCAAGGACTATGTCGGGCGGCGGCTCTATCTCCTCTACAATCCCATGACCGGCCGCACCAATGGCTGCACGCCCTCATTCTTCGCCACCATGACGATCAGGCCGCCCAAGATCGTCGACCGGCCGCACCGCCATAGCTCGGCGGCGATCAACTATTATTTCCACGGCACCGGACGCTCGACGGTCGAGGGCAAGGTCTATGAGTGGAAGGCCGGCGATCTCATGCTCTCGGCGCCGGGCTGGGCGGTGCATAACCACGCCTCGCATGACGATTACGTCTATGAGCTGACGATTCAAGACCAGCCGCTCAACATCGCCATGGAGTCGATCTTGTGGCAGGAGAGCCTCAAGCTGCCGCTCGCGGTGCTGGGACAGCAGGCCGGCTTCGGCACCAACCGGAAGGCGGGCTGAGGCGATGATCGCGCTCGAACCCGGCTTCCTCTGCGGCTCCTATCCGCCGCTGGTGACGCCGTTCCGCGACGGTGCGGTCGATTACGAGACCTATGCAAGCCTGGTCGAGCGCCAAATCGCCGAGGGCTCGCACGGCATCGTCGTCACGGGGACGACCGGCGAGCCCTCGACCCTCACCAATGCGGAGCGCATCCGCCTCGTCGAAGTGGCGGCGCGCGCGGCCAAGCGGCGCATTCCCGTCGTCGCCGCCACCGGCGGGCAAAGCCACGCCGACAGCATCGAGCTCACCGAGGCGGCGAAGGCGGCGGGCGCCGCTGCAGTGCTCATCGTCACGCCTTATTTCATCCGCCCGCCGCAACGCGGGCTCATCGAGTATTACGTCGATCTCGGCCGGCGCACCGAGCTGCCGGTGATGATCTATCACATCCCCGGCCGCGCCGCGGTCAACGTCACGGTCGATACGGTGGCGGCGATCGCCGAGCGGCTGCCGCGGCTCGTCGGGCTGAAGCACGCCTTCAACGATCTCAATTTCGTCAGCGAGCTGCTGATGCGGCTGGGCTTCGAGTTCCGCATCCATGTCGGGCTCGAGGATCTCTCCTTCCCGATGATGGCGGTGGGCGCGTCCGGCATGATGAACGCTGCCGGCAACATCGTGCCGCGCAAGGTGGCGCAGCTCTATGAGCTCACCGCCGCCGGCAAGATGGCGGAGGCGCGCGCGCTGCATTTCCAGCTCTACGAGCTATTCGCCGCGATCTTCTACGACACCAACCCGATCCCGATGAAATACATGATGAAGCGGCTGGGGCTGCTGCCCAACGAGGAGCACCGCCTGCCGATGGTCCCGGCGACGCCGGAACTGGCCAAGCGGCTCGATGCGGTGCTGGCCCGTGCCGGCCTATTGCCCGAGGGTCGCGCCGCCGCGGAGTAGCTATTCCGCGATCATCGCGCCGCCGTCGATGACGATGGTCTGCCCGGTGATGTAGCGCCCGGCGGGCGAGGCCAAGAGCAACGCCGCGCCGGCGATGTCGGCCGGATCGCCGATCCGGCCCAGGGGCGTCCGCGCGAGGCGGCGATTCATGCGCTCCTCGTCCTGCCACAACGCACGCGCGAAATCGGTCATGATGACGCCGGGCGCCAGGCAGTTGACGCGGATATTGTGCTTGCCCCATTCGGCGGCAAGGCTGCGCGCCACCTGCATGTCGGCCGCCTTGGAGATGCCGTAGGCGCCGATGCCGAAGCTGCCGCGCAAGCCGGCGATGCTCGAAACGATGACAATCGCGCCGTCGCTGCGCGCCGCCATTTGCGGCAGCACCATTGCCGCGAGCCACAGCACGCTCCGCACATTGCCCGTGATCACCCGGTCGAAGGCGCCGTTGTCGATCTCCGCGAGCGGGCCGAAATAGGGGTTGACGGCGGCGTTGCAAACGAGGATGTCGATCGCGCCGAAGCGGGTGCGCGTGCCCGCGACCAGCGCCTCGAGCCGCGCCTTGTCGCCGATGTGGCAGGGAATGGCGGCGGCGCTGCCGCCCGCGGCGCGGATCGCCGCCGCGAC
>Ga0209415_10001694_pt1 | contig 41930 bp, 40 predicted proteins | sample PeaSoiSIISIP2007_FD_187696 | JGI IMG/M metagenome (GOLD analysis project Ga0209415, IMG submission 187696) | Peat soil microbial communities from Weissenstadt, Germany - SII-SIP-2007 (SPAdes) (version 2) | ecosystem: Environmental > Terrestrial > Soil > Wetlands > Peat | place: Germany...
CATTGAAGAAAAAGGAGAGACTCTCCGTGGTGTACCACAGGTAGCCTATGAGGACATAGGAGGACTAACTGATGAAATAAAGAAAGTTCGTGAAATGATAGAGCTACCTCTAAGACATCCAGAGATTTTCGAAAAGCTTGGAATTGAAGCTCCAAAAGGAGTTTTGTTGTATGGACCTCCTGGAACTGGAAAAACATTGTTAGCAAAAGCAGTTGCAAATGAAAGTAATGCACATTTCATTAGCATATCAGGACCAGAGATAATGAGTAAATTTTATGGTGAAAGTGAAGCTAGGCTAAGAGAAATTTTCAAAGAAGCAAAAGAGAAATCTCCATCCATTATATTTATTGACGAAATTGATTCAATAGCTCCAAAGAGAGAAGAGGTTACAGGAGAAGTAGAAAGAAGAGTAGTTTCCCAGTTACTTTCTTTAATGGACGGTCTTGAAGCTAGAGGAAAAGTAATTGTGATAGCTGCGACAAATAGACCAAACGCAATTGATCCAGCACTTAGAAGACCTGGAAGATTTGATAGAGAAATTGAGATCAAGGTACCTGACAAGAAGGGCAGAAAAGACATTTTATTGATACATACAAGAAATATGCCTCTCAGTGACGATGTCAATTTGGATAAGACTGCCTCAATAAGTCACGGTTATGTCGGAGCTGATTTAGAATACCTATGTAAAGAAGCTGCAATGAAATGCCTCAGAAGATTGCTACCTGAACTAAACATGGAAGACGAGAAACTTCCACCAGAGACACTTGACAAACTAATAGTGAGTGGTGAAGATTTCCAGAATGCAATAAAAGAAGTTACTCCATCTGGAATGCGTGAGGTTTTCATAGAAAATCCCGATGTAAGTTGGGATGAAGTAGGTGGACTGGAAACTGTAAAACGTGAACTTCAAGAAGCTGTAGAATGGCCAATGAAATATCCCACTCTTTACACCAAGTTAGGACACAGAATGCCAAGAGGAATATTATTACACGGTCCTAGTGGAACAGGTAAAACTCTACTTGCAAAGGCAGTTGCCACTGAAAGTGAGGCTAACTTCATTTCTGTAAGAGGACCAGAATTATTATCAAAATGGGTAGGAGAATCAGAACGTGGAGTAAGAGAAATATTTAGACGAGCAAGACAAGCATCACCTTGTGTAATATTTTTTGATGAAATTGACTCTATTGCCCCAATACGTGGAGTAGGAGGAGAAACAGCAGTTACAGAAAGAGTAGTAAGTCAGCTTTTGACTGAATTAGACGGAATAGAAAGCTTACACGGTGTTGTTGTGCTTGCTGCAACCAATAGAGCAGACATGATAGATACTGCATTACTAAGACCCGGTAGATTTGATAAAATAATACTTGTTCCATTACCAGATAAAGAAGGAAGGAAGAAAATTTTAGAGATAAACACAAAGGAAATTCCTGTCATAAGAGAAGCTATGACAAATGGTATGAAAAATCTAGATTACGTAGATATTGATAAAATTGCAGAGGCTACGGATGGAATGAGTGGTGCAGACGTGGCAGCAATAGCAAACACTGCAGTTTCTCTTGTTATACATGAGTTTCTTGACAAGTATCCTGATCAAAAGGAAGCAGAAAAACAGGCAACTGAGGCAAAGGTTACCATGAGACATTTTGAAGAAGCTGTAAGAAAGGTAAAGACCCAAAAAGAGCTAAAGATAGGCGAAAAGATCGCAGTTCCTTACTATAGGTAATTTTAATAAAATAACTTTTCCATTCCCTAGTGAATGTCACATTTTGGATACAAAGGAAAAGGACTTGAATTTCTTACAAATAACAAGATAGAGGTAGGCAGTCAAGTAAAAATCCACGCAGATTCGATCTACGCAGGAGTTGTAATGCCAAGATATGAACACAGTGATGATCACCACATTGTTTTGAAACTAAAAAGTGGATACAACATAGGTTTAGAGCTTGATAAAATAAAAAAAATAGAGTTAGAATCAGCACCTGCAATAAAAAAAGAAAATAGTCAGAATTCACAACCAAACCCAAAACTTCCAAAAATTCTCCTATTATCTACAGGCGGAACAATTGCAAGCAGGATAGATTATAGAACAGGAGCTGTTACTCCTGCACTTTCGGCAGCAGAACTTAATGCAAGTGTTCCTGAACTTGCAACCATTGCCAATATAGATACTGAGGTGATTTTTTCAGAATATTCTGAAAATTTACTTCCAGAGCACTGGATAAAGATTGCAGAGAAATTGGACTCGTATTCTGGATCAGAGTATGATGGAATCATAGTAGCGCATGGTACGGACACTATGCAATATACTGCATCAGCATTGGCATTCTCCTTGGCAGGATTTCCAAAGTCAGTTGCTTTAGTAGGTTCTCAGAGATCATCAGATAGACCATCTTCAGATGCAGCATTGAATTTAATTGCGGCAACTAAATTTTTGATAGAAATACATTCTCCCGGAATTTTTGTAGTAATGCACAATAATTCAAGTGATGATGAAATTGCCTGCAACTGGGCAACACGAGTAAGAAAGAATCATACCAGCAGAAGAGATGCATTCAAGACCATAGGAGGATCTCCAGCATATATTGTAAAAGGAAACAATATTGAAAAAAATAGATTGTTCAATCTTCCTAAAAGAGATTACACTCCAAAGATCAAATTTGATAATCGTGTTTTATTGCTAAAATACTATCCAGGCCTTGATCCTGAGATTATGAATTATGCTATAAATTCTGGATACAGGGGAGTGGTTATTGAAGGAACTGGACTTGGTCATGTGGGTAAGACAATGTATGGAGCAATAGAAAATGCAAAGAAAAAGGGATTGTTTGTAGGAATGACCTCTCAGTGTATTGATGGAATGGTAAGAATGACTGTCTATGACAGTGGAAGAGATCTATTGAATCTAGGAGTTACGCCACTTGGAAATATGATACCAGAGACGGCTCTTGTGAAAACAATGTGGGCATTGGCCAATTCCAAAGATTCTGATGAAATGACAAAGATAATGAAAGAAAATATTGCTCTTGAATTTTCAGACTAAGCTTTAAAACAAGTACAGGAATAAAATTACAAGTGTCTGAAATTCAAATTGATAAAATAGGACTTCTCGTAGGATTAGAAATACACCAACAGCTTGCAACTGGTGGCAAGTTATTTTGCAAGTGTAAACCGGTAGAATCAGATGAATATTCAATTAATTTTACACGCAAATTAAGAATAACAAGTAGTGAATTAGGAGAGTTTGATCCTAGTGCTCTTTTTGAGAAAAGTAAGGAAAAGACGATCTCATATTTTGGCAATCTAGAAAGTAGTTGCTTGGTAGAGCAAGATGATGAGCCTCCACATGATCTTGATCCTATTGCAAAAGAAACTGTTTTGATTATATCATCTGCATTAAAATCAAATATTTTCAATGAAATTTACGTGATGAGAAAGCTTGTAATTGATGGTTCTAACACTTCAGGTTTTCAGAGAACCATGCTAGTATCTTCTGGTGGAATTCTAGAAGTAAATGGTAAGAAGATAGGTGTTCAAAGTATCTGTCTTGAGGAAGATGCCGCAAAACTACTCAAAGATACTGGAGATACAAGAGAATACAGTTTGGATAGACTTGGCATACCATTAATAGAAATAGCATTAGATCCAGTTGCTGGCACTCCTGAAGAAATTAAGAATATTGCCCTAACTTTGGGCAGAATGTTACGTGCAACAAAAAGAGTAGGAAGGGGTCTTGGATCAATTAGACAAGATGTCAACGTATCAATAGAAGGAGGCGGTGCAGTGATAGAAGTAAAGGGAGTGCAAAAACTTGACCAGTTAGAAAAAGTCATTGAATATGAAGCAAAAAGACAGCATGGTCTGAAAATTATAGCAGAGAAATTAAGAACTATGAAGACAGAAAAGATAGAAAAAGTTCATGATGTAAAAGATGTATCAGATATTTTTAGAAACTGTAAATCAAAAATCATCCAGAAGTCCCTTGTAGAAGGTTCCACCATGAAGGCAATGAGAGTTAAAGGATTTGCAGGAATGTTTGGATGGGAACCATATCCTGGAATTAGACTAGGAAAACAATTAGGTGAACTAGTAAGATTCTTTGGATTAGGTGGACTTTTTCATTCAGATGAACTTCCAAATTATGGCATAGAAGAATCAGAGATCAAAGAGGTGAGAAATATACTCGATGCAAGTCCCAATGATGCTTTTATCATATTAGCTGGAAGTGAGAGAAAACTGGATACAGTGATAGAATCTCTCATAAAAAGAATCGAGGATGCAAAAAATGGAATACCTGCAGAAACAAGAGCTGCTACAATTACAGGTGAGACAGTATTCCTACGACCAAGGCCAGGATCTTCTAGAATGTATCCAGAGACTGACATACCACCAATTATTGTAAATAATATAGAGATAGAAGAAGCAAAAAATAAAATTCCAAAATCATGGGAGGAGAATCTTTTAGCATTACAAAAACAATATGAATTAAATCAACAGCTTTCAGCTCAAGTATTTGATTCAGAATATCTAGATCTATTTGAAACAATATGTAAAGATAAGAGAGTCTCTCCCAATTTTGTTGCCTCTATCCTTTGCGGTACTATAACAAATCTTGAACGACGGGGAATGGATTCAGGATTACTAAAGACTACAGACATTTTACAAGCGTTCAGTCTAGTGATAGAGGGAAAAATAGCAAAAGAATCTCTTGAGATGATATTTGAAAGCCTCATGAGTGCAAAATCAAAAACAATTTCAGATGCAATCAAGTCCAATTCATTAGATACAATAGAAGATACCAAACTGCATCAGATATTAGATGAATTGGTAAAATCTAATCTTAAGATTATTGAAGAACAAGGGTTAAGATCAATGGGTCCTCTGATGGGTCTTGCCATGAAAACATTACGTGGAAAAGTGGATGGTCAGAAATTAAATCAACTTTTAGAAGATAAGATAAAGATCAAGATAGATAAAAAATAAGCAAAAAGAAGTGCGGGAGGTGGGATTCGAACCCACGAACTCCTAAGAGATAAGGTTCTGAGCCTTACGCCGTTGACCAGGCTAGGCGACCCCCGCAATAACGTGAGATTTAAAATCCTACAATAAGTGTCTTCTTTATAGACAAATAACAATTCTCTTAACTTTCATATGTTATCTATCTAAATTTGCTTTTTTGTGATTACTAATTTTGTTTTAAAATCATTTACTCTCATTAATCATATTATCAATTATAGGTATAGCATTTTTTAGTTCATGAATTCTTGTTGCTCGTTTATCCTCAAAAGATACATTCCAAGGTTGTGAGTAAAGTATCACAGATTTTCCTTTTTCCAGCATACTTTTTGCATTAAGAGGAGAATCATCAATAAATATGTCATAATCTAGTTTTGATTTTTCAACCCCTTCCGCAACACCAACATAATTGTTGAAATTAATATTATGAAGTTTGAGCCAGTTTTTTACATCATTGTGCGTAGATTCGTCTCTTGCAGTAACGATATCAACACTACCAATGTTTGATAGTTGTTTTGTAGCAGATGCAATATTATTTTCTGTAGGAGAAATATTCTCCCATGATTTCCAACAGATTGAAAGTTCATTATAAAAATCAAATTTATTAATATCATGATTTTTCCAAAAATCCCATTCAGATATCTGTGATTTGCATATTGTCGGTCTTATTTTATTATTATAAGACAGCCAGGATTCTATTACATCTGCCAAAACTCCATCTACATCAAGGGCTATTTTCAATGTCATTTACTCCTGTCAAAACTGTCTCCTAGTTCTTCTAGTAGCTTACGTTGGTGTTTGTCTATCTTAGTTGGTATGTCTATAACAAGTCTAACATACTCATCACCTCTACCTCTTCCACTTTGACGAGGAAGTCCTTTTCCTTTGAGTTTAATTATGGTATTTGGTTGACTGCCTGATTCCACATCAAATTTTTCTACACCTTCTAGTGTTTCTGCCATAATGGCTTTTCCCAATGTTGCATCAATCATGGAAATATGTGCATCATAAAAAATATCAGCGCCATCTCTTTTGAATTTATCATGAGGTCTTACTCTTATTTTGACTATTAGATCACCACTCACACCATTTAGAATTGATTCTCCCTCACCTTGGATTCGGTATTCTCCATCTTCAACCCCAGGAGGAATTTCAAATGGAAATTTCCTTGTTGTTTTCTGTTTACCTACTCCCTTACATTTTGAACATGGTCTTTCTATAATTTTACCTTGGCCTCTGCAAGTATTGCATGGTTGTACAGTTACAAACGTAGAAAATCCACTACTACGTGATGTTCTAGTTTGACCATGACCATTACACACAGAACATGTTCTCATAGAGGTTCCCGGACTACAGCCCGACCCATTACAGGTGTCACAATTTATCAATCTGGGCAGATCAATTTCTTCATGTTTTCCCTTGAGAGTTTCTTCCAGTGTTAATTCTGTTTCATACATTAGATCGGAGCCTCTAGCTCTTCCGGATCCTCCAAAATCAAATCCTCCAAATCTAAATCCTCCACCTCTACCAAAAATAGATTCAAAAATAGAGTCAAAGCCGCCAGTACCCCCAAAGACGTCTTCAAAGTTGGCTCGTGAACCTTGGAAGATGTCATCTGTACTATATTTCCCATCAACGCCAGCATGACCATATGTATCATAGAGTTTACGTTTTTCAGAGTCAGACAATACTGCATATGCTTCCGATATTTCTTTGAAATGTTCTGTTGCGTCAGGAGACTTGTTTTTATCAGGATGGAATTTGAGAGCAAGTTTTCTATATTGTGACTTTATCTCATCTGGTGTGGAATTCTTTGAAACACCAAGGACCTCATAATAATCACGTTTAGCGCTCATGATAATTCAATTAATTATTCCCTTGTATAAAGATCAGTTTGGCGATTTGCCTGCATCCTGTTCGGTCTCACCAGGTCCACTTTGTGCAGTTGCTTCTGGTCCACTTTGTCCCGCTGCTCCAGGTGGAGGTGTAGCATTTTTGTAAAGTTCTGTACTGATATCATTTATTATTTTTGTTAATGCATCAAGTTTTGGTTTTATCTCTTCAACACTTTTTTCAAGAACATCTTTTAGATCTTTTATTGCATTACTTACCTGAACACCCTGATCTTGTGATATCTTGTCCTTCTGCTGACTGATCAAACTTTCAGCAGCATAGATAGCTTGTTGCGCTTCATTTTTGATTAATACTTCTTCCTTTTTCTTTTTGTCTTGCTCTGCAAAAAGTTCAGCGTCTTTTGTCATCTTTTCTATATCTCCTTTGGCAAGTTTTGTACTTGCAGAAATAGTTATTTTTGCCTCTTTTTGTGTTGCTAGATCTTTTGCTGCAACATTAAGTATGCCGTTTGCATCTATGTCAAATTTGACTTCAATTTGTGGAATTCCTCGTGGTGCAGGAAGGATTCCTGAGAGATTAAAGCTCCCAAGTGATACATTGTCTGCAGCCATTGGTCTTTCCCCTTGTACTACATGAATAGTTACTGCAGATTGATTATCTGCGGCAGTTGTGAAAACTTTACTCTTAGAGGTTGGAATAGTTGTGTTTCTGTCGATTATAGGTTCTCGTAATCCTCCAAGTACTTCTAAACCAAGTGTAAGAGGAGTTACATCTAGAAGTACAATATCACTTGTAACTTCACCTGCAATAATTCCTGCTTGAACAGCTGCTCCTAATGCAACTGCCTCCATTGGATCTATTCCTGCCTCAGCTTCTTTTCCCATTAAAGTAGCCACAAATTTTTTGACTAGAGGAATTCTAGTAGGACCTCCAACTAAGATAATTTTACTAATATCAGCTGGAGAAAGTTTTGCGTCTTCCATGGACTTTGTAACTGAAGGTCTACATCTTTCTACTATTGGATTTATGAGTTCTTCAAACTTTGCTCTAGTTATTTTCAATTCAAGATTTTTTGGACCAGAAGATTGATCATATGAAATAAACGGGAGATTGATATCGGTTTCAAATATAGAAGAAAGTTCAATCTTTGCTTTTTCTGCAGCTTCTCGTACTCTTACCATAGCTGCGGCATCTTTAGAAATATCTATTCCAGATGTTTTTCTAAAGCTGTCAATAATATAATCAATCATAACTTTATCCATATCAGTTCCTCCAAGCTGAGTATCTCCCGAAGTACTCATAACTTCAAAGACACCTCCACCCATCTCCATTATGGTTACATCAAGCGTACCTCCTCCTAAATCAAATACCATAATTTTCATGTCTTGTTTTAATTTGTCCAGACCAAATGCAAGTGCCGCAGCAGTAGGTTCATTTATGATTCTTACAACATCAAGACCTGCAATCTGACCAGCGTCTTTGGTTGCCTGTCTTTGATTATCATTAAAATATGCTGGAACTGTGATTACTGCTTTTTCGATCTTCTCACCAATAAATGCCTCAGCATCTCTTTTTATTTTTTGTAAAATAAAAGCAGAAATTTGCTGGGGTTTGTACTCTTTATCATAAATTTTAAAAAAGTGATCTGTTCCCATCTTTCTTTTTGCTGCTACAACTGTTCCCTCTGGATTTGTTACTGCCTGTCTTCTGGCAGGCTCTCCAACAATGAGTTGACCATCTTTTGTAAGTCCTACAACAGAAGGAAATGCCTTTCCTCCAACTGTAGTTCCCTCAGATGCTGGAATTAGAGTAGGTTTTCCACCCATCATTACAGCTGCTGCAGAATTACTTGTTCCCAAATCAATACCAATAATTTTAACCATTTACATTCATCTCCTAGATATTTCTCTTAGATATTTCCACTAAACTTGGTCTAATAACTCTGTCCTTCAAAACATATCCTTTACGAAATTCTGCAGTAATGGTATTATCGTCTAATATTAGATCTTCCTTTACAGATATAGCCTCATGTAATTTTGGATCAAAAATCTCGCCAACTGCCTCAATTGGTTTTACTCCAAATTCTACTAGAAATACATCCATATTTTTTAAAATAGCATCTAGACCTTCAGTGTTTATAGCCTGTTTTGACAAGGCATCTTTTGCACGAATAAAATCATCATATATTCCAAGAAATTTAAGAACAATTCCGTCAGTAATTGAATTAACACGGTTCTGAACATCTACCTCTGATCTTTTCTTCAGATTTTCAAAATCAGCAAGCAAATATTGTATTTTTTTTTCATATGAAGATACTTTTTCTTTTTCTTTCTCTAATTGGATTTTCATGATATCCGCAAGTTCTTGCTTTGATTCCATTTCATCATCTCTTTGATTATGAAGATCTTCAGTTTCTTCTACTTCATTTTGAGATGCATTATTTGTGTCAGACAATTCTAATGTTATTTTTTATACATTACCCTTATTATAATATCTCACAAAGAGGATTTGTTTTAATTACTATTACATCAGAATCTTTTCCATTTTTCGTTATTTTATCGTAATCAAATTTTGAGCATGCTACAATAATCGTTGTTTTGTCACTATGGAAAATATCTAATTCGGGTCCTTGATGTATTTCAACATCACCAATATAATCACGCAGTTTTGTAACAAGAGAATTTAGCATATCTACTTTATCTCCACGCATTTCATAGGAATCTTGAGTCCATACCAAAACTACTTTTGTTCTACTTGCTTTTAGTTCATTTTTCTTCAAAGTAGAACGGATTTCATCAATTAACCTCTTGACATAACCCTCTATTCCCTTTATACTTCCATTTACCAGGTACATCATAGTACCAGCTCCTTCAACAGATGTTCCAAGTGATCTCAAATCATATAGACCGTTAGTCATATCGTCAAGAAAGAGATTGTTATATTCAGTTAAAACTAGATCTTTTCTTGTTTGTTCATCTTGTGCAAACTTAGAAACTTCTAGAACACTTGATAGACTTGCAAATTGAGTAAGAATTTTAATCGCATGTAATATTTCAGCCGAAGATATAGATACAAATTTTTTCCCTTTTTTGTCAGACTCTAATAATTTGGCTAGCTTGTCATCATCTTTTGCATTAAATGAACCAATTATTTCTGGAAAATTGTTTTTTGAAAGTGGATAATAAAAATAAGATATTCCCTTTCCCATCTCAAGACCTGAAACATGTTCAAGAAGAGAAATAGTTTCATTATTTCCTCCTATTCCAGTTGGAAGATTGTAAATTACTGAACCGCCTTTTTTTATTGATGATGTAGCATCTTTGAATTTTGAATGGATTTCCATCTTTGCTTCTTGACCTGTCTTTCTTATGCGCGGAGCAAAGAAAAGATATTCCGAGTGAGATATTGCAACATCTATTGGTTCAACACCTAAAAGTGGTTCATCTTCTTTTAATGATGTCACATTAGGATAGGTCTTTGCAATCTCTGACTTGAGAGAAATTGCCATATGAGCAGATTCATCAACTATAAAGACATCAGCTCCTTTGATTGCCATTTGACATGCAATCGAATATCCTTCAGTACTTAAGCCATATACAACAATTTTCGTTGCAACCATTTCATCCTGACTAGGAGTACGGGCTAAGAAAAACTTTTTCCACCCTTAGATTATATCAAAAATGTTTGAAAATTTGGTTTGATATTCTGACGCCTAAACAGTTACTTTTCTTTGCTCCAATGGTAAGTAAATTGAGTAAAAATCACAAAATACTCTGTACTTCTAGAAATTATCGCGAAGTCGTAGAGCTAGCCAAGATAAAGAAGGTAAATCTCAGATTAATTGGAAAACACGGTGGTTCTACCAAAGAAGGCAAACTTCATTCAAGCATACAAAGAATGGATCACCTTTTAGATTTGATAGTAAAATTTTCTCCTGATTTGACCGTTAGTTTTTGCTCACCAGAAGCTGCAAGAATTTCCTATGGAATAGGCATTAAGCATATTGCATTTTCAGATTCCCCTCATGCAGAGGCTGTAATGAGACTCTCAGTCCCGTTAGTACAGAAACTTCTCATTCCATGGGTTATTCCCAAGAATGAATTTGTAAAATACGGAATTTTAAAAAAAGACATAATTCATTACAAAGCCATTGATGCCGCTGTAATAGTAAAAGAAAAATCAAGAATTAAAAATGTAAATATTGATCTAACTAAAAAGACAATTGTAATTAGACCTGAAGAATCAGAAGCTGCATACATTTTAGGAAAGACAGAAAGTGATAACATAATTCATGAAATAAGTAAAGAATTCAAGCTTCACAATATCATAGTTTTGGCCAGATATATTTCACAAAAAAATAGACTCAAAAAGAAATTTGGCAATAAAGTAATTATTATGGATAAAGTTGTAGATGGTAAATCACTTCTTAACATTACAGATCTTTTCATTGGCTCTGGTGGTACTATGACTGCAGAATCTGCCTTGATGGGAGTTCCAACCATATCATATGATGCGGCGCCAAACTATATTGAGAAATATCTTGTTCGTATAGGATTAGTAAAAAGGGAAAGTAATCCAAAGAAGATTTCCATACTAATTAAAAAAATACTAAATGACAATAAAACAAATAGGGAAAAAGCAAAAATAATTTTGGCTTCAATGGAAGATCCTTACTTCAAATTAGTTGAAGTTATAAAGACAATATAGATTTCAGAAAATATTTTTCTACGCGTTAACTAATTTTTTGTATAGGATAATAGCTGAATCCTCATCTTTTTCACCTACAATTACTGCTGATCCACGTTTCAAGAAACTCACATAGATATCATTAGAAGAAATTGATAATCCAAGTTCACCTTGATTTTGTACTTTGAAGCCTTTCTCTGATGCAATACTAGTTATTTTTGGAACGTCAATCTCAATCATCTTTGTTGGAGTAATAGAGAAAGTACGTTTTCCCCTGTTACGTCCACATAGTTCTTCAACAATGAATTCCTGTGTTGGTAATTCTTCATGTTTACCTGAACCACATTCGGGACATTCATCTACTTTATTGAAAACAGTAGTATTGAAATCAAGATTATCAAGATCAATGTAGAGTAATTTATTTGCCAATGTTGGAGTTCGTCCTATCATAATTTTGACTGCTTCTGCAACCTCAATTCCCCCAACAATAGAAAGTATTGATGGGTGAACTCCCTCCGTACTACATGTAGGCATAGAATTTTCATCCAAGGACGGAAATATGCAATGATAACATGCAGTTTGATGTGGCAAGATAGTAAATACCTGACCTGAAACTCCTACTGCAGCTCCTGTTACAAATGGAATATTTTTTTTAATACAGGCTTTGTTAAGAGAATATCTTGCATTAACACTGTCAAGTGCATCAATTACAACATCACATCCTTCTACTACATCTAGTGCAGTATAGTCATTTACAGAAACAGGTAATGCCTCAATTATGACATCAGGGTTCATTTTTTTTAGTTTCTTTGCGGCTACCTCAACTTTGACCTGACCAATATCGGATTCATCAAACATTGTTTGCCTATGCAGATTGGATAACTCTATCACATCTCTATCAACAATTCTTATCGTTCCTATTCCCATAGCAACCAGTCGCGTTACTATAGGATTACCAAGTCCACCCACTCCAACAACACATGCTTTTGCCTTTTTTAGTTTGAGTTGACCCTCATAACCAATTTCTTCTAGCATTACTTGTCTAGAATATTTTTCTAGATCTCTACTTGATAGCTCAGATCCTCCAGCTACTGCAGGCAATACGTAAATCTCATCCCCATCTTTTAGGGATGTTTCCATACCTCCTGAAAATCGCATGTTTTTTCCGTTGATGTATATGTTGATAAGCGATCTAGGAGAACCATCTGGATTAAGAACGCGTCTTTTGAATTCGTCTCCTAGTTGTTCTGAGATTTTAGCAAATGCTTCCAAAAGAGTAGAAGCTGTAAGGTCTACTTTCTTTTCTCCTCCACCTTTGTTCAATACGGAAGGAATTGTAAATTTGATATTTGCCATCTATCTCACCAATGCTGAAATTTTACCAAAATCAGCTTGCATTACTTGAGGCTTTGGAAGTACTTCCATCATAACTTCTGTTGTTTTCAATCCATTACCAGTCACATAACATACGGTACAATCATTCTTGTCAATTTTTCCTTCATCAACCATTTTTTTCAATACTGCCACAGAGACACCGCCGGCAGGTTCTGTAAATATTCCCTCAGTTCTAGCCAGCAATAGTATAGCATCCAAGATCTCCTTGTTATTAGATTCCTCAGCAAAACCATTGTATTGTTTTAGTCGTCTTAATACATACTGTCCGTCACCTGGATCACCTATTGCTAAACTTTTTGCGATGGTATCCGGAGTTTCCACTGGAGTTACTTCTGAAAGTTTTTTCTTGAAAGCATTAACAATAGGTGCACATCCATGTGGCTGAGCTGCAATCATATGCATGTTAGAGACTTGATTGATTAATGAAATATTTTCTAGTTCTTCAAAGCCTTTACAAATAGCATTTAACATGGCTCCGCTACCAACTGGTACAATAAGTTGATCAGGTACTTGCCAGTCAAGTTGTTCTGCCACTTCATAAGCTAGTGTCTTAGATCCTTCAACATAATACGAACGCATGTTTATGTTTACTATTCCTATACCTTTGCTATCACCTATTTGAGCAGCAATTCGATTTGCGTCATCATATGTTCCATCAACAGATATGAAATTAGCACCATAAGCTAATGCTTGGGTTATCTTTGCATGCTCAATATCACTAGGTGCAAATATGTAACAAGGAAAATCACCTTTTGCTGCATGCGCTGCTGTAGCTGATGCAAGATTTCCGGTAGATGCACATCCCACTGCAGAAAGACCAAATTCTTTTGCTTTTGATACTGCTACTCCAGCAGGTCTATCTTTAAATGAAAATGTGGGATTTACTGAATCATTTTTTATGTAAAGATTATTCAGACCGAGTGATTTACCCAATTTTTCTGCCTTAATTAATGGGGTCATTCCAGCACCAATACTTATGATATTGAATTTTGATTCAATTGGTAAAAGTTCATGATATCTCCAGTAGGTATGTTCGCGATTTGAAAAAGTATTTTTATTCACAGATGGAAAATCATAGCACACATCTAGAGGACCAAAGCATTCCTCACAAATATACTTGAATGTAGGTGCATATTCCTTCTTACATTCTCTGCATTGCAGAAATTTTATTTTTCCCAAGACAACTCTAACTTTATAAAATACTACATAAAAAATCCTAATATTAGTTTAAGTGACACTTAATTTATAAAATGCCAAGATTAAGTGAAAATTAATACAAAATTACGCATAATTTTAAAAAAGATCCAGTGATGAAAGAGGCCATAACTTGAAAATTTTGTAAATTAAGAGATTTTATGAATTTTTTACAAGTAGAAGAAATATTAATGATAACATTAGAACGTAACTCGAAAATTGAAAATAAAACAGAGATCAAAAAAGAAGAAACATTTAGGAAAAATAATTATGTTAATTGTATTAGCGGGAATAGTTGCAGCTATAGTTTACTCTTATTATCAACAAGAGGCAAGTAAAGGACAACCGTGGGTATGGATTACCTCTGGACCATTTTCAATTAATAAGAATCAATACAAACTTGGAGAACATATTTTCATTGTAGTAAGCGACTTAAAACCGACTGATGTAGGAGAAATTGATATTGTAGATCCAAAAGGAGACACTTATAGCAAAATACCATTTAATGGAACAATAAAATCTAGCTTTAAACAGTTTTTTGAACCTAATACGGAAAGAAACCTTTCGCTATGTAATGCCACATCGCTTGTAGGTCATTGGAACATCATATTTGATGGTGTTCCTTACAAATCAATACCATTTGAAATTATAAACGAGTATATTCCAGAATATTCAAATAAAACTGAGGGTTTGGACACCGTACCTAAGGGATTAGATCCGTGTTAAAGAATTATTTTTCTAAAATGTTGTGAAAACAAACTTTTTCTCCAGTATGACATGCAGGTCCACTTGGTTCTACCAGATAGATAATTGCATCAGAATCACAATCTACCAAAATTTCCTTGACTTTTTGGATATTCCCTGATTCTTCTCCTTTCATCCACAATTTGTTTCTCGATCTGCTCCAGAACCACGAGTTACCAGTTTTTTGAGTAAGTTCAAGAGATTCCTTATTTACATATGCAAGTGTTAAAACTTCTCTAGAATGTACATCTTGGACAATTACTGGTACAAGACCTTCACTTTTTGCAAAATCAATATCATTTATTTTTTTATTCACAATAACACCTTTATTTTGTGCCCTATTTTTCTGTTATAGTCTAACAGGAACTCCATTTTCCTTAAGATATTCTTTTACTCTATCAACAGAGTGAGTTTTGTAATGGAATATTGATGCTGCCAATGCCGCATCTACGTTAGTTTGCAAGAACACATCAAGCATATGTTTGGGTTTGCCACATCCCCCTGATGCAATAACAGGTATGTTTACCGCATTCACAATTTCTCTGATAAGTTGAATATCATATCCTTCCTTTGTGCCATCCATGTCTATACTAGTTAGCAGAATCTCACCTGCGCCACGTCTCTCAACTTCCTTTGCCCACTCTATTGCATCAAGATTTGTAGGAGTTTTACCACCATAAATATAGACTTCAAACCAAAACTTTTTGGAGTCAGATGTAAAGATGTGCCTACCTTCCTTTACTTCATAATTACGCCTCACATCCATTGCAATAACTATGCATTGTTTACCAAAAATCTCCATTAGTTTTGTAATTATCTCAGGATTTTTTACAGCACCTGTATTAATAGCAACCTTGTCTGCACCACTAAGAAGAATATCTCTTGCATCCTGCAAGGTCTTTACACCACCACCTACAGTAAATGGAATATCAATTACCTGTGCTACTTTTTTTACTAGACTCTTGATTGTTTCTCGTTGTTGTTCAGAAGCTGTAATATCTAGAAAAACTAACTCATCTGCTCCCTCTTGACTATATTTTTCTGCAAGTAAAACAGGATCACCTGCATCTTTTATTGATGTAAAATGCATTCCTTTGACTACTCTTCCTTTATCTACGTCAAGACAAGGAATTACTCTCTTGGTTAAAGTCATGCTAGCGTCTTAACCTCCTCTACCGATATTTTTCCATCATATAATGCCTTACCAAGAATTACACCATATGCACCACATTTTTTTACATTTACTATATCTTGCAAGTTTGAGATTCCCCCGCTTGCAATAATATTTACATTTTGTATGTTACACGCTTTTTGTAAAGAATTAAGATCTGGACCATGAAGAGTTCCATCTCTTTCTACCGTAGTTATGAGAAATTGTAAATATCCAAGTCTGACAAAACTTTCAATTCCTTCAATAAGTGGTATGCCTGTACTTTCTGTCCATCCACTTATCACAATCTTACCTTCCATTTGATCTGCAGATATGACAATTCGATCTTTTCCAAATTTCTTTGAAATTTCTTCCAAGATTTCTTTATTTTTAAAAGCAACAGTTCCAAGAACCACTTGAGATGAAAATTGTAATGCATTTTCTATTATTTCCTTTGTGCGTAGTCCTCCAGCTGATTCAATAGGTATAGAAACAGATTCAGATATTTTTTTAATTGTTTGAAGATTTGAACCTGTTCCAAGTGTAGCATCCAGATCTACTACATGAAGCATATCTGCACCTACTTTTTCCCATTTTTTTGCCATTCCAATGGGATCAGAACTATACACAGTTTTGTTGTTTGGGTCTCCTTTTACCAGGCGTACTACTTTATTATCCATTATATCAATAGCAGGAATTATTTTCACTTTTTACACACTCGTAAAAAGTTTTTAATCATAACAGAGCCAACCTTGCCGGACTTTTCAGGATGAAATTGAGTTCCAAATAATGTTTGATCTTCAATCACAGCTGGAACATTTATTCCATAATCAGAGTCTGCCTTGATGATATCTTCATTTTTTGGTTTCACTCTATAGGAGTGAACAAAGTAAACCCATGAACCTTCTTTTACTCCCTCTAACAATACACTTGGTTGTTTTATTTGAAGATCATTCCATCCCATATGGGGAATCTTGAATTTATTTGGAAGAATTATCACTTCGCCTTCTAAAACTCCAAGCCCTCCTAATTTTCCTTCTTCACTTTTCTCAAAGAACATTTCCATTCCTAAGCATATGCCTAACACCGGAATTTGATTTCTTACTAAATCTTGAAATGCAATTCTTGAAGTATGAAGACTTTTTATCGCAGGATCAAAGTTTCCCACTCCAGGTAAAAATAATCCAGAATAATTTTTTATTTTTTCTAGATTGGTTATTATGTCTACGTCTGCTTCATTTTTCTCTAACGATGATTTAAGACTGAATATGTTTCCTGCCCCATAATCAAATATTGCAACCTTTACCATTACATAGCACCTTTTGTACTTGGTACTCCTTTTTGTTTTTCATCATAACCTGCTGCTGTCCTCCATGCTACTGCAAATGCCTTAATCGCAGCTTCAATTTTGTGATGATCATTTTCACCATATTTTACAGATACATGTATACAGATGTTCAGATTCTGTGCTAATGATCTGAAAAAGTGTTCCAAATCTTCCTTTGAGATTCCTTCTATCTGATTTCTTTCAATAGACAAGTCTATTCTTTGATATTGTCTTTTGATTAGATCTAGTGATGCTTCTGCAAGAGATTCATCCATCGGTACTGAAGAGTGACCAAATCTTACAATTCCTGCTCTATTACCCAGAGATTGATCCATTGCATTTCCAAGAGTTATTGCGATATCTTCGATTAGGTGATGATCTATTCCATCTAGTGATTTTGCATTCAATTTGAGGTCAAGCATTGCATGTTTAGATAATGATGTGATTAGGTGATCGAGAAATGGCAGACCTGTTTTTATAGAAATTTTCCCCTTTCCGTCCAGATTTACCTCAACTAATACTTCGGTTTCCTTAGTCTTCCTATTGATTTGAGCTGTTCTAGATTTCATTAAAATCACTGAGTAGAGAAGTGATTTATGCCCTAACTAGATTTAATGTCTTCGGAATTAGATCTATAGATTTGACTATAATGTCGGCATTGTTGCTCTCAAATAGAGATCTTTTTGCATCCTGGTCCTTGCTAGTGCCATATACCCCACAGAATATTGTTGAAACTCCAGACTCATTTGCCTTACGTGCCATGATATAGTCCTCCATAGAGTCACCCACGTATAGCGAGTTATTTCCGTTCATACCATTTATTGTAGATATAAGAGATTGAGGATTTGGTTTTGCCATTTCACGTGGCTCATCCTCTAGGAATCTAGAATTATTCAAATCAAATTCATCGAATAGGTCTTTAAGAGAATGTTTTGCTGATAGAAGACCTCGGCCTGTCACAATGGCAATTTTTTTGCCAAATCTTTCATGTAAACTTTTTACAAGGTCTTTATTCAAAAGTACTACATCGTTTTCAATTAATCCCAAACCATCAAAAAACTGTGGTTTTCTCTTGTAAAGTTGTACATATAATTCAGAACCATAGAACATTTCGTCAAATATGGAGGAAAGAGGATTTTGGAATTTTTCACTTGGATACGATAGTTTTTTTCTGATATCAAAAACATTAATGTTGATACTGTCTAGATATTTCTCAACTGATTTTATGCCGGTCTGATCTGTATTTTCTATTACTTTAAGAACAAATTTAGAAAATAATTCATTTTTTTTCTTTGCAGCTACAACGGAAAGTATTAACGCATACGCCACATCAATTTCATCATTAAAACCACCGCTAGTCTTGAAACCTTCTATCATACTTGTTGTTACTAATCCAGATTCATTGACTTGGGCCATTTCTTTTATAATAAAATCTACAGTCTTTTTTATAGCCAAATCATAAGAATTAGACACGTCTATTAGAACTCCATCACAGTCAAACACTATAGAGTCTAGTTGCTTTATCTTTTCGATTTTTGTGGAATCTATCATGATTCCATTTTGTATTTCGTTTAAAGTCAATTCAATAAATCCCGTATAGCTGTAAGAAATTTAGAATTCATATCTTGTGAACCTACGGTAACTCTCAGACAGCCTTCATGTTGACCAATTTTACCAAGATTTTTAATTGATATACCTTGTTCGATTAGTGCCTTGTGAATTCTTTGACCAGAACCTCCAGCTGAAAAAAGAACAAAATTTGCTTTTGAGTCAAATACCTCGAATATTTTCATCTGTTTAAGATTAATGATAATTCGTAAACGTTCTTTCTTGACAAGATCTGCAATATCTGTGAAATATTTGGATTGTCTTAATGCCACTATACCAATCTCTATTGCCAGAGTGTTTAACGGATAAGGATATTGGATTACCCTCGTAAATGTATCAATTATTTTGGAATTAGCCACTAAATACCCTACTCGCAATCCAGCTAATCCAAACGATTTTGATAAGGTTCGTAACACAATAAGATTATTGATTTTTTTTGTCATTTCTACAATAGAATAATCAGAGAATTCCACATATGCTTCATCTATGATTACAAGGCCCTTGAATTCCCGAATCAATTTTTCTAGATCTTTTCTCTGAAATTGAAATCCAGTTGGATTATTTGGCATATCAAGATAAAGAATATCAGCTTTCTTGGAGTTTAACAAAAATTTTTCTAGATCAAGGGTCATATTTTTATCAAATGGAATTTTTAATGTACGAATAGAATATAGTTTACATCGTTCTTCAAAGAATCCAAAGGTTGGATCAGATGTTAGAATTTTTGTTCCTTTAGAAGCAAAGGTACTTAGAATAAGATCAATTATCTGATCAGATCCGTTTCCAACACCAATCATTTCTCTTGGTATTCCCATGTATTTTGAAATAGATTGAGATAATCTTTCTGTTCCACCTAATGGATATTCTCTAACATCTATGTTTTCCTTCACTTCGTTTATCATTTTCTGAAGAAATTCCTGAGATACTACATAATTTTCGTTTGAATCAAGTTTTATCACATTAGAATATTTTTCAGGTTTCTTGTAACCTACAAGTTTAGAATATTTTTCTAATTCTTTTTCAAACCAATCTTTTTTCATGATAATCTTCCCCTTACTGCTTCATAGTGATTTGGCAATCCTTCTGCATCAGTCAAGGCTTTCATATATTTTGAAATTTTTCCCAAGGCAAGTTTAGAGGATTCTATTTGAGTATTCATCTTCAGGTAATCCAATACACCAAGTGAACCTCTGGTTCTTCCAAATCGATTAGTTGGAAGTATATGATTTGAACCTAATAGATAATCACTAGCTGAGGATGGAGTGTTTTTTCCAATTAATGTCAATCCTGCTGATTTTATTTTCTTTGCTAATTTTTGTGGAGTTTTTGTGATTATTTCAAGGTGTTCAGGTGCAAGTTTGTTTGCAAAATCAACCATTTGTTGTTCTGTGCTACAAATAGCTATGAACCCATTTTTTCGTAGGCTTTCTTCTACAATAGAGGCTCTCTTGATTGTTTTAATTTTTTGTTGTAATGATTGTAGTACCAAGTTTTTTAATTTCAAAGAGTTTGTAATCAGGCAGCACATTGAATCTGGACTATGCTCTGCCTGAGAGATTAAATCAAGTGAGACAAGTTCAGCATCTGCAGTAGCATCTGCAACAATGGCAAGTTCAGTAGGACCTGCAATCATATCAATTGAAACTACCTCACTTAGTAAAGATTTGGCAAGAGTTACAAATACTCCTCCTGGACCAACTATCTTGTCTACTTGTGGAATTGATTCAGTGCCATATGCCAAGGCGGTGATTGCCTGAGCACCTCCTGTTTTATAGAATTCATCCACACCACAAATATCAGCTGCTACAAGTGTTAATGGATCTATTTTCCCTTTTTCGTTTGGAGGAGATACTGCTATTATTTTCTTAACACCTGCAACCTTTGCTGGAACAACAGACATAACAACACTACTTGGATATCTTGCCTTTCCTCCTGGAATATAGCAACCTACCGTATCAATCGGTAAAAATGTTTTTTTCATCACAACACCATCAATCACTATTGTCATATTTTGTAATTTTTTGCGTACAGCATTTTCAGATTTTTCTAATCTCATTTTTGCAAGTTTAATGCCTTCGATTTGATCTTTTCCAACCTTGGAGTATGCAGATTTTATTTCCTGTTTAGTAACTTTTAAAGAATGGATTTTTACTCCACTGAATTTTGTTTCATATTCTTTAAGGGCTTTATCTTTTCGTTTTCGTACATTGGATATGATAGATAGTACTTTTTGTTTTACGTCATCATTTGTTTTGGGTCTAATTGATTCTATGATAGAACCTATGTCTTGAACATCTATAATTCGCATCAACTTTCCTCATCACGTTTTATCTCCTCAAGTGCCAGTATTTGTTTTGGTTCATGCACTACTAAACCTTGAGCAATCTTTCGTAATTTTGGAATCATTTTATGGAATTCAGATTTAGGAATCACAGTATTTATGCCATACCATCCTTTTTCACTCAAAGGACTTATGGTAGGGCGTTTCAGAGATGGCAAATCGTGTAATAATTTGCTAAGATGTTCTTCTTTCACATTTAGGAATAGGTGAAGGTGTTTTTTTCCTTCAACTGCTCCTCTTAACATAGTTACGATATCATAAATTTTTTCTCTTTTTGATTTGTCTTTAAGTGATGTTTTATTTGCAATCAAGACTGCCGCTGATTCCATCACGGTGTCAATTATCTTCAATTGATTTTGTGTCAGAGTAGTACCAGTTTCTGTTACATCTACAATTGCATCTACATCCTCAGGGGGTTTTGCTTCTGTTGCGCCAAATGAAAGGAAGATCTGAACATTCTTGTTTGAACCTTGACTCAACCATGGAGTTACAATAATTGGATGCTTTGAACCATAAAGTTTCTTGTAGCTCTTACACTGCATGATGAATTTAGCAGTTGTATTTAGATACTCTGAAGAAATTCGCAATGTTTTTTTCTTCTTTGCATAAGACAAAATCATTTCATCTAGTGATTTGAAATTATAAGAATCAGGTATTGCAAGTACAAGTTTTATTTTACCATATTCTAGATCTAAAAGTATTTCAACATCTGAATTTGTTTCTTTAACCCAATCTCTTCCTGTGATACCAACATCATACAAACCAGCAAATACCAAATTTGGTATTTCCTGAGGACGCAACATCTTGACTGAAATTTGTGGGTCGTCCAATATTACACGATAAGTTCTTTCCCGTCTAACTACTCGTGTCCATGATCTTTCAAGTATCTTAAAGGTGGCTTCTTCTATACTTCCTTTGGGAACTGCAAATTTTACCAGAGTCAATGTAGTCCTACCAAACTTCTTTGGATATATATTTAGTCGCCTAGAGATTACCCAAGATTTCCTTTGCCCTATTTACTGAGACGTTTCCTTCTCTAGTCATTTGTGAGATTACATTAGTCATCTTTTCTTGTGGAACCCCTGCGCTTGTGGCGATATTTCGTGCGTGAAGTTTCATGTGTCCTTTTTGTATTCCTTCAGAAGCCAATGCCCTTATTGCACTAAAATTCTGTGCAAGTCCAGCTGCACCGATTATACATGCTAATTCTTTGGCTGATTTTACACCTAAAATTTTCATACATATTTTTATCATAGGATGAATGTTGATTATTCCACCAACAGTTCCTACCGACATTGGCATTTCAATTTCTCCAAGTAGATTTCCTTTTTCATCTTTTTTCCATTTTGTAAGTGAAGTATATTGTCCAGATCTTGATGCATATGCATGTGCTGCTGCTTCTATTGCTCTTGTATCTTGTCCAGTAGAATTTGCAACTGCTATAATTCCATTCATTATTCCTTTATTATGAGTCACAGCTCGATAAGGATCATTTGCAGCAAATTCATAAGCCCAAATGATATTATCAACTATTTTTTCACCGCCCAATTCTTCTTTATCAAAAATAGCTTTCCCTCTAACCAATCTTTTTGTAGAATAGTTAGACAATATTTTCAGAATCACTCTTCCACCAGTTATTTTCTCAATCAGTGGTGCAATTGCCTCACACATGGTATTTGTTACATTAGCACCCATAGCATCACCTACATCTATTAAAATCTCTACAACAAGCATCAGACCTGATTCTGTTGTAACTTGTTTACATGAAATTTCTTTTGCACCTTTACCCATTTTTGAGAGAGTTTTACTTTTGGAATTTGCAAGAGAAAGAATTTCATCTGATGCATCAATTACTTTTGAAATGGCTAGTTTTACATCAGCAGCATCAACAACTTGAATTTGTCCTATGCTGTATGATTCATCAGCTTCCATTACAAAGCCTCCATGTTTTCTTGCAATCTTGGCTGCTTTTGATGCAGCAGCAATAACAGATGGTTCTTCTATCACCATTGGAATGAGATAATCATTTCCGTTTATTTTGAAATTGGTAGCTATGCCAAGAGGATATGATACAGTTCCAATGACATTTTCAACCATGTTGTTGGCTTGTTCAAAATTAATACCTCCTTCATTCTGTAGAATACTGATATCTTCTCTTGAAAGATTTGAGAATAATTTCAATACATGTAGTCTTTCTTCCCTTGTCTTTTCATGGAATTTTGGAATAGATGAATCTGCCAATTTATTTTACAACCCTCAAGAGTTTATCATCATTTTTGTCCGGAAATCCGTCTCCATCTGTGTTTCCTGTAAGAATATACAGATAGTCATCAGGTCCTACTCCAATCTCTCTAATTCTTCCCAATCCATCCAAGATGATTTTATGCGATGTTATGTTACCATTTTGAAGAGGTAGTTGGTATAGTATGTTACCACGGAGTGTAGTAAGTATAAGACTATTTTTGAGATCAAGTTTTCCTTGACCATAATAAGTTATTCCTGCTGGTTCTACACTAATATTATAACAAATAAGGGCATCTTGATATTCCTTCGAACCCGAACACTCTTGACTTGGCCAACCATAGTTCTTACCTTTCTCAATAAGGTTTATTTCATCATTTTTTGTCGGTCCCTCCTCAGTCTCGTAAAGATTTCCTTGAACATCCCATGCCAAGCCTTGTGGATTTCTGTGACCTAAAGAGTACACTGGTGAGTTTAGATAAGGATTATCATTAGGAATGGAGCCGTCATCATTTAATCGTAATATTTTTCCAGCTAGTGAGGTTAAATCTTGAGCAGAGTTTTCATCTGTTGCATCACCTGTTCCTATGTAGAGTTTTTTATCAGGACCAAATTTTATCACACCGCCATCATCAAATTCAGCACCTGGAATTTTATCCAGTATCACTTTTGCATCTACAATCTTATCATTAGATTCTGTAATTTCCAATACTTTATTCCATAATTTATCGCCCTCTTTGTAGGTATAATAAATATACATCAGATGATTTTTTACAAAATCAGGATGTGTTGTTATTCCAAGAAGACCTGCATCGGCTATATCAGCTACATGAAAATCTGCTACAGAATCATTTACAAGTATACCATTATCAATAACTCTTAATTTTCCAACTTTCTCAGTAAAGAAGATTTTCCCATCACCAAATGTTAATGCCCAAGGTTTTTGTAAATTAGTTGCAATGACTTGTACTGCATCAGTTCCAGTAGAGCTGGAATTTGGTTTTGGAATTACAATAGAACCTGACGGTGATGTGATAATCAAAATTGAAGCTGCAATTGCAGCAATTATTGCCAATATTCTAGTTTTTTTATCCATAGAACTGAGACTTTAGAAATCCTATTAATTATTTCTAAATTCTTTTAAAGAGTATATATCACCCTTGGAGCATTTCTTCACTTAGCGGGGTGGGGAAGTCAGACTAAAGGGGCTAAGTCATCCCGGCGGGCTCATAATCAACACTGATGAGATACCCGCAGTCCAGTAGTTCAAATCTACTCCCCGCTATCCTCAAAATAGTTTAAGTTGTTTTAGAAAACCATTTTTTTGAATTATTAAATTCAATTTTACTGTTAAATTTACCAATCCTTTGTAATGGACGTGTCAAATGTCTATGTGCAGAAGAAACTGGCAAGTAAAATTGCTTCTTAATTTGTCGTGGAATCTCTTGCTCAACTTTGGTCAAGCTAGTATTTCCACACTTAGAGCATTGATAACCCTGATTTTTGCCCTTTGATTTCATACGTTTTTTACATTTCATACAAAGAGGATTTACTAAAACAACATATTTTTTGAGATCAAGTATTTCGAAAAATTCTACATTTAGAACTTGTGTATGATTTTTTGAAGATTTTCTTATTCCTCCCCCAATCTTTACCAAATCTCCTTTCATTAGTTTCTCTGCAATAGTAGTAAGTTTAGTTGGTTTGTACACAGCACATTTCACTGTAACTCCATTTTTATATACGGAAAAGAATACATGTCCGCCCAAAATTGTATGTGGTTTTTCTGATATTTTTCCAACTAGATAACCTGAAGAAAATGGTTTTAGATTTTGAATATCAATCTCATTTTGCAAGTGATCACCTGTACCTTGATTTGAGCGAAATACCATATAGCCACAGAATTTTTCCTTAGATTTTACAAGGGATGCTCCTTTGATTACAGCATCAGGATCTTCTCCACGCACACCAAAGAATACAGGATCAGGGCCATGTGGTGCAATTAAGATTCTATTCTTTGTCTCATCAAAGCTGTTAAACGTTCTAGGAAATGTTAGTTGTTGCATTTTTTCTACGCTATCTTTAAAAATTTCTCTTTTTTTTCTAAAATTTACTTTGTCTCTATACGAGATTAATTCAAAAGTATGATCTCGAAAATCATACCCCATTGCACCTATTGCACCTATAAGCCCTTGACCATTACCAAGATGATAAGTTTCAAGTTTGTTATCTTGCACGAACTTCTTTGCTTCATTTCTACTCACTAGATGATCTAGTGCCATTTTTCCAAATTTAGCGAAACTTTCTGGAAGAACTTTGTGTTCATAAAAAACTAGCCCTGGATTTGCACCATCTTTTACAGCAGAATATTTTTTGATATATTTTACAATGTTCTTTTTTATCAATTGAGGCTTTCTGGTCTCAATCTTTAATGCAACGGCACCATTTCCCCTAGTTTTCCATGGCACATTGGGATTAAATCGGATCAAGTATGGATAATCAAGAAACTTTACTTTCTCTTTTTTTAGATATTCCACTATTTTATAGGCAAGAAAAGTAGTACACATCCCTTTTCTTGAGTCCGTATCATCAAAGCCAATATGAAGAATAGAGGTCTCTTTCATTCGATTACAGTCATAGTAAGAGTAGAACGCACATTTTTTAGTTGCCTTATGTTATTTGAGATGGTTCTTTTTAGCATCTCATTATCTGGTGCTTCCACTTTTACCACCAAGTCATAGGCACCATACAGAACATAGACATATTTTACACTCTCCATGTTTTTTAGCTGGTTCAAAAGATCAGTTTCTGCCCCCAATTCGGCATTTATCAGTACAAAAGCAATTGGCATTCAGTTGGTCTTCAAAATGTACGATATTAAATATTGTGGCAGTTTCGTTTGATTTAAATTAAAAAAACAATTTCCTACAATGATTGATAGTAATAGATGAGAAAAAGATTTTTGAAGAGATAGAAAAAAGAAAACCAGTCTCAGTTGCCTTAAATGGACCAGATGGAATAATACCAAAGATTCAGGAAACAGCCTCAAGAATAATGGAGAGATTTGGAATTCCAGCGTATGTTATGGCAGATAGCTGTTTTGGTACATGTGATCTTAATTCAAATGGTGCAAAAGTACTAGGGGCAGAAATTCTATTTCATATAGGACATACTATCAATTCAATGAGTTTTGGCGATAGCATAGTTCTCATAGATGCTTTTGATGACATATCATTTGAAAATGTCGCAAAAAAATGTGTGAATGAAATCAAAGAGAAAACAGTTTCACTTGTTACAGATAGTCAACATTTGCACGAAATTAACAAGGTAAAGAAAATACTTGAAGAAGGAGGTATTACAGTAAAAATTGGAAAAGGTAAAGGTCAGTTAAATGATGGTCAGGTATTTGGTTGTGAATTTTATCCTGTTACAGAAACTAAGAATATTGTAGAGGCAAATGTATTCTTGGGGCAAAGCAATTTTCATGCTGCTGGAATTGCACTATCTACTAATCTACCAACGTACATACTTGATCCATACTTTAATGAGATTAGAGAAATTACAGAATTTGCAAAAACACTACAGAAAAAAGCAATACTTACCATCTACAAGGCTGCCGAAGCAGAAACATTTGGAATAATTGTGGGACTAAAAGAAGGTCAGTTTTCAAAAATAACCGCTCTTAAATTCAAAAAGGAGTTGGAAAGTATAGGAAAGAAAGTTCAACTATTTGCCATAACAGAAATTTCTGATGAGAAATTGCGTAATCTCAAAGGTATTGATGCCTTTATTCAGGTTGCATGCCCAAGAATATCAACAGATAATCATTTTCACAAGCCAGTTTTGTCTACCCCTCAGGCAAATGCATTACTGAAAATATTAAAAAAAGAAGGCATAGAGGGTTTTCTACAAATTCCTCACTGGCTATAAACAATTATAATCATCAAATTTCAAATTAAGGCATTGTCCCAGAAACCAACCCTTCCAGGAGATAAAATTGCAATAATTGAAGAGTTTGAAACTGGTGAGAATACCTTTGATGATGGCCAATCTATAAGATCACTGGTGATAGGTACTTCTGAATTTGATAAAACTAATCGCATAGCTAAAATCAATGAAATGAGAAAGCCTGCAGTTGCACAAGTGGATGATATGATTACAGGCAATATATCAGCACTAATGAATAATATGTTTGCGATAAATATATTATACATAAATGGAAAGCCTACACATTCAGGTCTAGAATGTATTTGCCAGGCAAGAGGAGCAAAGAAAAGGATCCTTGTAAGAGTAGGAGATATCGTAGCTGCAAAAATAATTAGTCATCTAAATGGAGTTGTACATGCAATAATTAGTGAACCTGAATTAGGGGTTTTATTTACACAATGTAACAAGTGTGGGGCAAAAGTGGTATCAATGGGTAGCAGTATAAAATGTGTAGATTGTGGCTACATTGAAGAAAGAAAATTATCAAATATGTTTGGAAACAGCGATTTTATAAAATTCAACTCTAACTAAGAATATGTTAAAAGTGGCATTCCAAGGTGAACCTGGAGCTTATAGTCAAGCAGCCGCAGTAAGTTTTTTCAAAGAGTTAATTCAGACAATACCTCATCCTACATTTTATGAAGCACTAGATTCTACAGAAAATGGAAGATCAGATTACACTATACTTCCTGTAGAAAATTCACTTGAGGGAAGCGTGGGTGAAAGTTATGACTTACTACTTACTACCAAACTCAGAGCGGTAGGTGAAATATATCACAGGATATCACATTGTTTAATAGGTTTACAAAATCTGGAAAAAATTGATACGGTATATTCTCATCCACAGGCACTTGGTCAGTGTAGAAAATTTATTCAAAGTAATCATTTGAAGCCTATACCAACTTATGATACTGCAGGTAGCGTAAAAATTCTCTTAGAACTTAACAAGGATAACATTGCATGCATTGCTAGTAGAAAAGCTGCGGAGATCTATAATGTTCCAATAATAAAAGAAGGGATAGAGGATAACCCAAATAATTATACGCGATTTCTTGTCTTGGCAAATAATAAAAAAGAAAAAACATCTAAAGACAAGACATCCATAATTTTTGCAATAAAACACATTCCTGGTGCACTATATAATATTCTTGAAAAATTTAATACAAATAAAATCAATCTAACAAAAATCGAATCACGTCCTACAAAGAATACTCCTTGGGAATACAATTTTTACGTAGATTTTGAAGGTCATCAAGATGATAGCAGTATTTTAGACACTATAGAAAAAATACGACCAAATACAATATTTCTCAAGATACTTGGTTCATATCCAAGAGCAGAGTTAATCTAGAATCCCTTGGGTCTTCTAATTGAAAACGCTGCACTAATTCCAATTATTAGAACTCCTGAAGATATAACAATAAGATGAGATGTGAATATCAATGGATTTGTCACGGCTTGTAATTTTCCAGTTACATAGAGTATAGAGCCTCCAGTATTTGTTATATTTATGAAATGTTTTCCATTGAAAAGACTATACCAATCAAAGGAAACGTTCTTTGTAAAATCACGATCAACTTGTAAACCATCTTTTGGGGTTTTCAGTGTAACATGAAATGAGTTTCCTGTAACATTAAGAAATTCATGATAATGTTGTTCTGCATCAAATGAAAAAATATCACTTTTTCCCATATCTACAACGTCATTTACTTCATGTACATTACTCATTAGGTCTTGAATTAGAAAAAAGGTTCCAAGAATAACACCTACTAAACCTATTGCAATTCCAAGTACACTTTTTTTTGAGAGCATTGAGAAAAACTAGTTTGTAATTATATTTAAAGTAAATTACATTAACTCTACATCATGTGGTTGACTTTCTGCATATCCAGCTGTTGACATTTTTATAAATTCAGCATTTTGTTGCATTTGAGGAATAGTATTTGCGCCACAATAACTTAAACCAGAACGGATTCCTCCCGTTAGTTGTTTTATGATATCAGTTACACTTCCCTTGTATGGAACCATTGCCTCAACACCTTCTGCAACATAATCATTAAGATCTTCTACCATAGAAGCATTACTGGTTTCCTTGCTCTTTCTTCCAAGAGCTGCATAAAATGATGCCATACCTCGGTAAATCTTGTATCGTTTACCATTTTTCGTCATAAATGAACCAGGACTTTCATCTGTTCCCCCTAATAAGCTTCCAACCATTACAGTAGATGCTCCGGCAGCAAGTGCTTTTGTAGCATCACCAGATGTCCTTACACCACCATCAGATATTATTGGAATATCATATTTTTTGCCAACTTGTGCACAGTCCAGTACAGCGGTAAGCTGAGGTACCCCAGATCCAGTGATTACTCTAGTGATACAGATGGAACCAGAGCCCACTCCTACCTTTACTGCATCTACACCGGCTTTGATGAGATCCTCTGTACCTTGAGCGGTAGCTACATTTCCTGCAATTAATTCACAATTTGGAAAAGCCTTCTTTATCAATCGAACTGTGTTAATTGCGTTCTCACTATGTCCATGTGCAATATCCACCACTATGACATCAGCACCTGCATCTAGCAATGCTTCTGTTCTTTCCATAAAATCTCCCTTTACACCGACTGCAGCTCCTACCAATGGTCTTCCTTTCCTGTCTTTTGATGCATGTGGGTAATTACCAGCATTAATGATATCTTTACTAGTGATCAATCCTTTGACATGCCCACGTTCATCTAAAAGCGGTAATTTTTCAATGCAGTTTTTTCGAAGTATTTCTTTTGCTTCAACTATAGATATTCCAGATTTTGCTGTAATAACATCGCTTGTCATAACCTCGTCGACTTTTTTATTTTCATCTTTTGTCTCGAGCATAACAATATCTCTTCTTGTCAATATTCCAACAAGTTGACCTTGATTATCTGTCACAAGCAATCCTGAAGCTCCTTTTTCACGCATAGATTCTATAGCTTCGTGTACTGTTTGTTTTGGATCTATAGTATATGGATTTTCTATTATTATGCTGCCTGAACGTTTTGTTTTGAGTACCTCGTTTACCTGTTCTGAAATAGTAAGAAATCGATGTATAATTCCAATTCCACCCTCCCTCGCTATTGCCACTGCCATGGCAGATTCAGTTACAGTATCCATGTTTGCACTGATTACAGGTATGTTAAGCGAAATATTTTTTGAAAGTTTTGTTTGCAGATTTGTTTGAGACCTAGTAACTATATCTGATCGTTTAGGAACAAGGAGTACATCATCAAATGTTAGTCCTTCCCTTATTTCCAATGAAACCTTCTTGGTTAGAATGAAAATCTGTTATAAGCCTTTCTTGAGATTTTTTAAACTATTTACGATCTTGATTACATCGCTTGTAGCTTTTACATTATGTGTTCGTAGTATATCAGCACCGTTTAGAGCAGCAAAAGTTTCTGCTGCAAGAGAGCCATAGATTCGATCTGTAGGATCTGGTTCATCCAATATTTTTCCTATGAATGACTTTCGTGAAATTGAAATGAGAATGGGGTATCGATCTTTTATTTTATTCAAGTTTTTCAGTACCGAGATGTCTCTTTGTAGCCAATCAGAATTTATTTTTGTAAACAATATGCCTTGTGCCTTTTGTCTAAAGAAACCAATTGCAGGATCTACTATGATCTTGTTCTTTGGAACTCCTGATTTTAATGCCATTGTAACACTTTGATTAATCAATTTTCTTGTTTGTGTGACTAGATTTCCTTTTATGAGATCATTGCTAAATGCACAAACAATTACAGATGGGCGATATTCCTCAAGTACATCAACCATATTTTTATCATATTTTAGGCCTGAAACATCATTGATTATTTCTGCTCCTAATTGAAGTGCAGCCTTTGCTACCTTTGCTCTACATGTGTCTATAGAGATAGGTAACTTTGAGACTTTTTGGATAGAGCCTATGGCACTGGTAATTCTTTTGATTTCTTGTTCCTCCGACACCAGAGTTTTCACATATGGCGCAGTAGACATTCCTCCAACATCAATAAAATCAGCGCCATCTTCTTCCATTAATTTTGAAACCTTGCTTATAGTTGGCTTGTCAGTAAATACTGATTTTTTGTAAAATGATTCTGGACTTGTATTTATAATTCCCATTATCCGTAATGGATTAGAACCACCTATTTTTACTCCTGCGAGTTCATGCATATAGTTTATGATTAACCTGGATACATTTAGACTTACATGACTTTGAATGGTTGGGAGAAAAAATATCAAAAAATTTTAAACGAATTTGATTATGATAGATCAAAAGAGATAAGATCAGCCAATATCCTCAATTCACTTCTAAAGACAAGACTTGGGTTAAGCAGACTAGAAAAAAAAATTAAAAACAAAACTGTTTTTATTATCGGAGCAGGACCATCTCTCGGTATTTCTTTACCTTACATAAAAAAATTTAAAAATTTTACAAAGATTGTAGCTGATGGTGTTACACAGGCTTTGATTGAAAACAAAATAAGACCAGATATTGTAGTAACTGATCTTGATGGAAATATGGAATATCTCAAAAAAGCGTCAGATCTCAAATCAGTAATGATTGTACATGCACATGGAGACAACATTAACAAACTTCCACATGCAATTTCATTCAGATATTGTATAGGAACGACAGAGGACAAACCATTTGGAAAAATTAGGAACTTTGGTGGATTCACAGATGGTGATAGATGTGTATTTCTTGCCAATCACTTTGGAGCATCGAAAATCATTCTAATTGGAATGGATTTTGGAATCCACATAGGAAAATATTCTAAGGTAGAAACATATAACAAATCTTTAAAACTAAAAAAGTTAAAGAAAGGAAAATCACTCTTAGAGTGGTTAGCCCAAAAAAGTAATTCGGATCTTTATACTACATCCCAATCAATAATAGGATTCAAAAATATAAAATTAGAAGACCTTCAAAGGTTGGTCAGATAACATAGCTTGTTTTAATATTTATTATCCATTCAACAATAGAAAAAACATGGATTATTCAGAGGAAAATATACGTGATATTTTAGAATTAAGAGAATGGATCTCTGAAGAAATTGAAAAAAGAGAAAGAGAGATAGACAGATTTCAACAGAATCTTCGTATTCTCGATTCCCTTGTAAAGCAATCAAGTTTTAGCAAAGCATCTTCTCTTGCATCATCTAATAAACAGAATATTCAATCAAATCAACAAACATCTTCTGTAATACCGATCAAAACACCAGACAGTAAGATTTTGGCGAATGCGCATGTAACTCCCGATGAACTAGTAATCATTCCATTAGAAAATATCATGTTAGATGTAGAAACACATCCGTTCAAGTCATTTTTTCTTGGAAGAATAGTAGGAGGAATGGAAAGTCAAGATAGATTAGATGTCCAAAATGGCAAGATTCCCCAAAATGCTGCAATATCATGTTTAGTAAATAAAGATGGAAATAGAATTAAAGAAATTCTCATCAAGAATTATCGTCAAAAGGAAAGAGTAACCGAGATAATAAATACGGTAACATGGTCATTTTCCAGAATGATAGAAAATTCTCAAAAGTGATATCATGGATAAAATAATAGTATTAGATTTTGGTTCGCAGTATAGTCATCTTATTTGTAGAAGAATTAGAGAATTTTCAGTATATTCTGAACTTGTTCCATACAACATATCACCTGAAGAACTAAGAAAGATGAATCCAAAAGGGATTGTATTCAGTGGAGGACCCGCAAGTGTATACAACAAGGATTCGCCACAACCATCAAATGGAATATTTGAGATAGGACTTCCAGTACTTGGAATATGTTATGGTCATCAATTAATTGTTAACAAATTTGGTGGCAAGGTTAAGCGTTCTCACAAGGAGTATGGTTCATCATTACTTAGCATAGATAATGATTCAGATCTACTTTCGGGAATTGGTCAATCAACAAGAGCTTGGATGAGCCATGGCGATGCTGCTGAAAGTCTTCCAGAAGGATTTGAGGTAATAGGACATACAGAAAATTCTTTTGCAGCAGCAATTGCGAATAAACAAAAGATGGTATACGGTATTCAATTTCATCCAGAAGTAGTACATACTGAAAAAGGAGTTCAAGTGCTGAAGAATTTTGTTGTAAACATATGCAAAGCAAAACAAGATTGGACTTTGGAGAATTTCATAGAAACAACAGTTGCAGAAATTTCAAAAATTGATGGTAATGTATTATGTGGGATAAGTGGAGGTATTGATTCTACAGTAGCAGCATTATTAATTCAAAAAGCTATAGGAAATAGACTCAAGTGTGTTTTTGTAGATAATGGTCTTTTGCGACTAGATGAAGAAGTAGAAGTAGAAAACATGTTTGAAAATAATTTTGGTATGAATTTTACAGTAATAAACGCAAAACAGCGATTTCTTTCTAGATTCAAAGGAGTAACTGATCCTGAACAGAAACGAATGATTGTAGGAGAAGAATTTGTCAAGGTATTTACAGAGTTTGCCGAAAAGAACGGTCCTTTCAAATGGTTAGCACAAGGTACACTATATCCAGATGTCATTGAAAGTGGAATTTCCAAGGGCCCAGCAGCAGTAATTAAGACTCACCACAATGTAGGAGGATTACCACCATGGTTAAACTTACAAGTCTTGGAGCCTCTGAGATTCCTTTACAAGGATGAGGTAAGAAAAGTTGGCAAAATTTTAGGAGTATCAGATAAACTTCTTAATCGTCATCCATTTCCAGGACCTGGCCTTGCTGTAAGAGTAATGGGTGAATTGACTCCAGAAAAATTACAGATCTGCAAACATGCAAGTAAAATTGTCGAAGACGAACTTGCGTCTTCGGCATGGTATGATAAAGTTTGGCAAGCTTATGCAGCAGTAGGGGATGATAGAGCAGTAGGAGTAGTTGGAGATGAAAGAAAATACGGTCATGTCGTTCTTGTCAGAGTAGTAGATTCTATTGATGCAATGACTGCAGATTGGACAAGATTACCTTCAGATATACTTGAAAGAATTAGTAATAGAATTACAAACGAGGTTGAAGATGTGGCTTGGGTAAGCTATGTAATTTCAAGTAAACCACCTGCTACTATAGAACCTCAATAAAAATAGAGATCTATTCATCAAAATTTATAAGAAAATTTTAAAATAAGAGAACTAAGGCACTACGTTTATCGCAGCACTGGGTGGATTACCCTCTCGAACTACTGTAACCTTTACTGTGCTACTATCTGAACCATATTCGTTGGTTACTGTGAGTTTGAACTCTACTACTTTTTGTTGGTTATAGTCAACAATTGGTGAGTAGAATGCTGGTTGAGCAGTACCACTTAATATCAAAGTGACTGGTGCACCGCTAATTTGCTCCCACTGGTATTTTAGATTAACACCTGTGCTAGCAGTTCCATCCAATACGACTCTGCTATTTGGATCAACAGTTTGATCTGTACCTGCATTAGCTACTGGTGGCTGTCCTGGTGTTGGCATATTGTTAATATTTACAGTGACAGAACATGATGGAATATCAACAAGGTTATCGGTAACATCTAGTGTAAATTGAAGTTTACCACTTGGACCATTTGGTGTTGGAGCTACAAATGATGGAGTCATGTCAGTATTAGATGACAATTGTACCGGTTGTCCAGAAACCTGTCTCCAGTAATATGATATGGTATCACCACTTGGATTTGCAACTGATAATGGTAGCCTAACTAGAGAGTTTGAATTAACTGAAGCATCTTGACATGTGACAGTTGGATCTTGGTGAATACTTTTGACTGTAACTTGGCTCATAGCAGATGCCTTTCCTCCGTGTCCATCATCTGCACTAAATACGAATAACAAAATAGCAGTTTGACCAGGTGATACTGAGGGTGCAACAAATGATGTACTGGTGGTATCAATTGAAGATAATTGTACACTTGAACCAGAATATTGACCCCATGAAAGTGTCAACGGATCATTGTCTTGATCTGTTGCTGTACCTGTGAGAGAGACTTGTGTTCCTTCATCAACAACTTGATCAGGGTTTACTTTAACTACCGGAGGATGATTAACATGTAAAACTATAATGTTGAATGTCGTTGTATCTTTTAACCCATATCCATCATCTACAGTTAATGATAATGTCAATGACTTGACTTGATTTGCAGGTACTGAAGGAGCTATGAAAGATATAACTGGAACATTAGAACTTGGAGAAAAAGTCACTGTATCACCTGAAGTTTGTCCCCATTGATATGACAATGTCTTGCCCACATCAGGAGTTGTTGATTTGAGACCTGAAAGTGTTACTTTAGTATTTTCATTGACTATAATGCTATTTGCCAATGCACCTTGTAAGAAATACTGGTTTAGAGTACCAGATTTAGCAACATTTGCGGTATAGAAATTAGTACAGTAAATATTACCAGTACCTTGGAATTGTTGAATACATTGTTCAAGGGCTTGTCCTGCAGCATCACTGTTTCCTGTGCTAGTTTGAGCATATACAGACATTGGTAATACAGAAGAGAAAATCATTACAGCTAGAATTGGTGCAAAAAATTTGTAATTCAACTTGAAGAATCTAAATTTTAGATTATTAAAAAACCTTTCTCTCAATTTAGAACATTAAGTGGATCAATTTTTTGATCTAAAAACACTGTTAGAAGATGTCAATTTCATCGATTTTATACAATAATTGAAGACTCATTGGATATTATCCTCAACAAATGATAAAACTTCATCTATTGTTGGTGGAATTCCAAGAGAATTACTGACATATAATGAGGCAGTAGCATTTGCAAGTCCAAGTCTTTCAAGAGGATTCAGGTTAGCAAGATAGCCAAGGAGATTTGCAGCATCCCAGACATCTCCAGCCCCAGTTACAAACTTTGGCTGTACTTGGAAAGATTTGACAAATTCAACCTCTTTTCCGTTTGACCAATAGGATCCTGTGGAAGTATGAAGATCTATCGATATGGAAAATCTTTTAGATAATTCAAGTACCAGTTTTCTGGTTTCGTTCTCTCCAGAAATCACGTCTAATCCCACCTGTTTGAGAAGAACATTACATTCATTTTCATTAATACATAAAGAATCTAAATCATCTACAAGTTTTGTTAATGCATCTTTGAATTCTTTGGGTCTTGTCTGTATGTCAGCAGGATCCAAGAAATGAAATGCGGATGTAGATTGTGAAAAGGCAAATTGTGAAAGTTCAGTTCCCTTTATGTTACTTGCCCAGTTTGTTACAATTACAGCATCTGCATTTTTTATTGCATTTTTCTCTTCCATTCGAAGCTTTTCAGGTCCAAAATTCTCATTATCACCTAAATCAGAGATCATTATGTTTACAATGTTTCCAGCATTGTTAAATTCAAGAGATGTTGTTCTTCCAGGTTTTCCATCAATTATAAAAAGTGAGGCATTACTAAATTCAGAAAAAGTTTCTTTAAGCATATGGGAACAAGTTTTATCCGCGATTGTAATTAATGAAACTGGACAGCCAAGCCTTGCAAGTGCATAGGCAACATTTGTTGCGTTTCCACCCTTCAGATCTGTTTGTGAAATTCCACGAATACTTCCTCCCAATTTACTTTTTTCTAAAATTTGAGTGTAAAGATCATTCAAGTTTGGGATCCTGATGATACGATCTAGAAAAAAATCATTTAGAACAACAACTGAGTTGGTTAGTTTTAGATTTTGTAGCTTTTCTAACATGAAAAGGCTTAGCCCATCGGAGGACCTCTTCCGCCGCCACCTCGGCCGCCGGATGAGGCAATAACATCATCTATTCTAAGTATCATACATGCAGCTTCTGTCGCAGATTTTATTATCTGCTCTTTTACTGCAACAGGCTCAATGATATCAATAGTAAACATATCTGCAACTCGAGTATTTCTTGCATCAATACCAGTCCATTTTTTTCCTTGGCTGTGTTTTGCACGAAGGGTAACCATAGTATTGATTGGATCCATTCCTGCATTTTCAGCAATTGTAAGTGGAATTATTTCAAGAGCTTCAGCATATTTTTTGATTGCAAGTTGTTCTCTTCCTTCGAATCTATCAGCCCATTCCTTTAGATGAGAAGCCAAGTATTCTTCTGGGGCTCCACCTCCAGCTACAACTGCTGGCTTTTCTATTACATCTTTTACAACCATAAGTGAATCATGCATTGATCTATCAACCTCATCCACTACTCTTTGAGATCCTCCCCTAAGCAATAATGTAATAGCTTTTGGATTCTTGCAACCTTCAATGAAGACCCATTTGTCTGTCTCAACTTTTCTCTGTTCAACAAGTTCTGCTGCACCCAAGTCCTTTGTAGTCATATCATCAATATTACTACTTATTCTACCTCCAGTTGCCTTGGCAAGCTTTGTCATATCACTTTCTTTTACTCTTCTGACTGAAAGTATGCCTTGTTTAGCTAGATAATGTTGTGCAATGTCATCTATACCCTTTTGACAAATCAGAACATTTGCACCAATTTGGTGAATCTTGTCTACCATGGATTTTAGCATTCTATTTTCCTCTTCAAGAAACATTTGCATCTGAGTAGGATCGCTAATTCTAATTTCTGCACTCATCTCAGTTTTTTCTATTTCTAGAGCTGAATTTAGTAATGCAATTTTTGCTTTTTCTATTTTAGTTGGCATACCACTATGAACAACTTCTTTGTCAAGTACTATGCCTTTGATAAACTGAGTATTTCTAATAGAACCACCTGCTTTCTTTTCCACTTTAATATTGTCTAGATCTACTCTATGTCCATCTGCTTCTTTTTCTACAACCTGTAGAATTGAATCTACCACGAGTTTGGATAGCATATCACTATCTTCTGAGATGAGCTTTGACTGCATGCTGGTTTTGGCAATTTTAAGTAGAACTTCTTTTTCATTTGGACTTACTTGCTTTGCCATTTCTGTAAGAAGTAGGAGTGCTTTTTCTGCTGCTGCTTGATAGCCTTCAATAATTACTGTAGCATGAACATCTTTTTCTAAAAGCTCTTCAGCCTTTGCTAAAAGAGCACCAGCAAATACTACAGATGATGTTGTTCCATCGCCTACTTCATTATCAACAGTTTTTGAAATTTCAACCATCATTTTTGCAGCTGGATGTTGTACATCAATTTCTTTGAGAATTGTTGCACCGTCGTTTGTAATTGTAACGTCACCTAAAGAATCAACAAGCATTTTATCCATTCCACGTGGGCCAAGACTAGTTCTTACAAGCTCTGCAACTAGCTTTGACGCAGCAATGTTATTCTTTTGCGCATCTCGACCCTTTTGTTGTAATGCACTTTCTTTTAGTACTAAAACAGGTCCTTGTGGTGTTTGTTGAATAGATGCCAAAATTAATCCTTAGTTCATGTAATTAGTTGCCCCTTTTAATACCTTATTGGTTCAGGTGTAAGATCTTCAGATATCTTCTATTTTTTACGTCTACAACGCCAGTGTGTAAGATTCTGATCTCAGGCAATGCAAGAAATGGTAAGAAAAGAGGTATGAGATGAGGATTTTTAAATTTACACCCAGTTTCTAAGAGTTTAGAATCTATACTAGAATATTCATCTAATGTTTTTTCAAAAGGTAATGTGGATATAAGACCAGCAAGTGGCAGTGAAAATTTACTTAGAATATTGCCGTTTTTAGCTACCAGCATTCCTCCTTGCATTTTGGTCAGATTATTTGCAACAAAGGCCATGTCTTTTTCATTTGAACCTATAACTATCATATCATTTTCATGAAAACTCTGTGTACATCCAAATGCTCCTATGTCAGCACCAAAATTTCTTAAAAATGCTACAGTTTTTTTTCCAGTGCCATATATCCTATCAATAGCAGCTACCTTCCACACATCTTTATCATGTGATGGTATAACATTACCATCTCTTACTTGAAGCTCCTCTTGATCCATTTTTGTTATTATTTCGGTGTCAAGTCTGATAACCAATGCGTTGACAGTGTTTCCTTTACTTTGTATTACAAAGTCTTTTTCTCTAAACTTTATTCCTGTCTTTACAGTTTTTTGCATCCAACCCGGAATTAGGGTTTTGGGTATGTCTATTACAAGACTATTATGAGCCACCATCAATTTTCCGCCTACAAAGACTTTGCTTGGCTTAATCTTTTCTAAATCATCAAAAACAAGAATATCTGCTAGCTTACCAGGGGCAATTGCACCCCGGTCTTTGCTCATACCATAATATTCAAAAGAATTCTTTGATGCAATTGTTATAGCATCTATTGGATCCATACCAATAGAGATAGCTTTTCGTATACAATGATCAATCATACCATATTCAACAAGATCTTTTGGAGTGACTCCGTCCGTACAGAACATTAGCCTGTCAAGATAGGTTTTATGAGATAGTATGTTAGGTAAGATTTTATCAAGATCTCGTCTTATAGAACCTTCTCTCATCATAACCCACATTCCAAGTCTCAATCGTTCCAGGACTTGATCATAGTCAATTGGTTCATGACATGAGAAAATTCCAGAGGCAATGTAGGCATTTAGCTTTTTATCACTTGCACCAGCTGTATGGCCATTTATGATGCCATTATTTTTTAAAACATGGTGTATACTTTCAATAGTTTTAGGATCTCTTGTTGTAACTTTGGTCCAAGAGAATACTTCGCCTAGGCCAACTACATTTTCTATGTCTAGTCCTTTTCGCTCTTCTTTCTTGGTTAATGTTCTTGCATGACTAAATTTTCTATCAACTGGCAATCCTCCCGGAATTACATGATAAACTCTGATTGGTAGACTCTGCGTCATTTTAACAAATTCCTTGAACCCTTTGTAACCGCAAACACTTACAACATCAATTGGGTCTGAAAACAGAGTCGTAGTACCTGACAAAAGTGATTTTTTTGCAAGTTCGGATGGAAGGACATATTGATCTATGTGGATATGAGGATCAACAAATCCTGGTGTGATGTATCTATCCTGTAAATCAATGACTCCGGTTTTCTCTCCAACAGTATGAGATGCGTCTGTTCCTACGTATGCAATCCTATCTTTTTTTATTGCTACATGAATTTGAGGTATAATTTCTCTAGAATAGACGTTAACTAGTCTACAATTTTTTAATACAATATCTGCCTTGTTTTCACCCATTGCTACTGCATTGAGTGATAAAATCATGGAGGCAAGTGAGCTGGCCTTCATAGAATAGATACAACTCAAGAGACTATTAAAGCGATGTTTAAATTACGGTCAACGCAGCTCATTTTTTATGAATATGCCAAAGGAGATCAATAGGTTTTGTCCTAAATGTAACAAACACACAGTTCAGAAGGTTTCCATATACAAGGCAGGAAAAAGAAGAGGTTCTGCCATAGGTGAAAGAAGACACGCAGAAGATAAGAAAGGTTATGGTGGTCAGAAATTTCCCAAGTTAGCAAAACCAGCAAAGACTACTAAGAAGATTACTCCTATTATGACATGTCCAGAATGTAAGAAGAAATGGAATGTATCCGGAATAAGATTAAGAAAATTGGAGCTAGTTGCATAATGAAAAGAGCCCATATTTGGATACCAAAACCAGGTAGCAAATTCCAAAGAGTACAATGTAAAGAATGCGGAGAAGAAAGTGTTGTTTACTCACATGTTTCTTCAATAGTTACATGCAAGGCATGTGGGAATACTTTAGCTGAACCAACTGGATCCATTGCAAAAACAAATGGAAAAATTTTAGGTAGCGCAGATTAGATCATAATCCTTTTTCGTATTCAAGTTAGTAGCTATTCTTCTATCATCAAGAATTACGTATGATTCTGTCACATGCTGCATATTTTTAATCTGTTTAGGATCAATAATGGATATTCCAGTATAAGCACATTCTTCGTTATCATAATTAACAAAAAATTCTGCTTCAAATCCAAGAGATTGAAGAAAATTTTTTCTAACCAATATACTTGTCCATGCATTTTTTTTATTTACTGATTTTGTAATTTTTTGGATTATATTAGAATCTAAAAGTGGCATGTCACCAGAGGCTACAAAAATTAATTCGTCAAACTTAGGAATAGACTCACCTAGATCGTTGACATATCCATTCCCCTTTGTTTCCAATATATCAATCCTCATCCTAGAAACAAATTCACGTGTCTTTGGTGCATTATCACTTGTAACACATACAATCTTTGAAAAAATTTTTGAGTCTTCAAAAGCATTTAGAACATGTTCGATAATGGGTTTTTTGTATTTTAAAAGAAGTTTTTCCTCAGATAACTTCATCCTAGTACCTTTACCTCCACACATAACTAATCCTATCATGCTGATGCAAAAATCAATAGTGATGCAAGTCTAACCAACTCATTACTTGCTCCAAATACATCACCTGATATTCCTCCAAAGCTTCTATTTGCAACTGCAAGTAACAAGAAAGAAAGCCCTACACATGATATGACT
>Ga0209415_10001695_pt1 | contig 41918 bp, 39 predicted proteins | sample PeaSoiSIISIP2007_FD_187696 | JGI IMG/M metagenome (GOLD analysis project Ga0209415, IMG submission 187696) | Peat soil microbial communities from Weissenstadt, Germany - SII-SIP-2007 (SPAdes) (version 2) | ecosystem: Environmental > Terrestrial > Soil > Wetlands > Peat | place: Germany...
TGCCACGGGCTCTTTTCCATGACATCGGTGGTTCCACTGGTTTCAAACATTTCCGCCTCCCTCGGCCATGAGGATTGTCCTCCTCCGAAGCCAGTCTATACCGCGAAGCCGGAAAAGGTTCTTCGTTGATTGTCGTAACATCCTCATTGGCATGGCCCGCCTCGCTATGCGCGCCCCTTGGCCCCACGGCCCAAACCGGTGGCGGGGCGTCGACAATTTTTCCGAAGAGCACACCCCGCCATCGTTTGACCCTTCCCGCCGGGACTCCTACAATCCGATATTCACTGCTGCAAACTTCTTGGTTCGGGGTTCCACACATGCGACTACTGTCGAGAAAGATATTTGCACTCCACTGGGTCTGGCTGACGATGGCGTTGACATCGGCCTTGGGGCAGTCTTCTTTCGGGCAATCCAGCGGCCATCACGACGTTGTAATCAAGAACGCCACCGTGATGACGGTGACGCACGGCAACATCAAGAATGGCTCGGTCTATATCAAGGACGGCAAGATCGCGGCGGTCGGCGAGAACGTGAACGCGCCAGCCGGCGCTACCGTCATTGATGCGGGAGGAAAGTACCTTACTCCGGGCATCGTCGATTCGCACTCGCACATTGCGCTCGATGACGACGTCAACGAAGCTACCAGCCCGATCACGCCGCACATGATGATGAAAGATGCCTTCGACTATCAGGACAAGGCCATCTACCGCGCGCTGGCTGGCGGCGTTACCACTTCGCTGCTGCTGCATGGGTCGGCCAACATGATTGGCGGGCAGGCGGTGGTCATCAAGCACAAGTACGGCGCGTCGCGCGATGAGATGCTGTTTCCGAATGCGCCGCAGTCGATCAAGTTCGCCAGCGGTGAGAATCCGAAGCGCGTCTACGGCGGGCGCGATCAACTGCCTTCGACCCGCATGGGCAATTTTGCCGTGCAACGCGAAGCGCTCGTCCAGGCGCAGGATTACATGCGCGAGTGGGACAACTATAACGAGAAAGTTAAGCGCGGGGATAAAGATGCCTCCGCGCCCAAGCACGACCTGAAGCTCGAAGCTTTGGCCGATGTGCTACGCGGCAAGCTGCTGGTGCAGATCCACATCTATCGCGCCGACGAAATGCTGACGGAAATTGCAATGGCCAAGGAATTCGGCTACAAGATTCGCGCCTTCCACCATGCGGTGGAAGCATACAAAGTGGCCGATCAACTGGCCGCCAACAATATTGCTATTGCCACCTGGGCCGACTGGTGGGGCTTCAAGCAGGAAGCGTGGGACGCGATTCCTTGGAACGCGACAATGTCGATGCGCAGAGGGGTGCGCGTGGCTATCAAGAGCGACTCCGAGGATTACACGCGCCGCCTGAATCAGGAAGCCGCCAAGACGATGCGCTACGGTGGGGCTACGGAAGAAGAAGCGCTGAAAATGATCACGCTGAATGCGGCATGGATCGTGGGCGTGGATGATCGCGTCGGCTCGATCGATGTCGGCAAGGATGCCGACCTGGTGATCTGGGACGGATATCCACTTTCGAGCTATGGCGTGCCTGACAAAGTTCTGATCGATGGCGATGTGTATTTTGACCGCGCGCTGCCGGGATTGGGGACCACGCACTACAAGGAGGGAGAATGAAAAAGCAGGTCTCAGGTGTCAGGTCTCAGCAAGCAAGCCCGTTCGGCGCGGACACTCCTGTCCGCGGCCGTTGATCTCGATCTTACTGTTGATTTTTTCGGCGTTGTCGATCCCGGCTTTCGCCCAGGACCAACCCGTGGTTCTTAAAGGCGGCAAGTTGCTGACCATCACCCACGGGGTGATTGAGAACGGCGTGCTTGTCATGCAGGGCGGGAAGATCACTGCTGTCGGGGCGGCTAGTTCCGTCAATATCCCCAGCGGCGCTCAGGTGATCGATGTTGCCGGGATGACCGTTTATCCGGGCCTGATCGATTCTGAGACCAACCTCGGCCTCACGGAAATCTCCGCCGAAGCCATGACTAACGATCTGGTCGAGATGAGCGACGAGATCATGCCGCACATGCATACTTCCGAGGCGTTTCACGCGGAGTCGGCGCTGATTCCGGTGGCCCGAATGAACGGCATTACGAATGCTGTGGTCGCTCCCGAAGGCGCAGACACGCTGCCGGGGCAGGATTCTTTCATTCAACTAGCTGGAGCCTCCGCCACCGAGATGCTGCTGATCCGCGATAATGCCATGCCGCTGAACTTCACGGGGGATGAGCGCAGCAATAAAGGCGGCTTCGAGAAGCGGAAATTCCCTTCGACGCGCATGGGACTGGCAGCGCAACTGCGGCAGGCGTTTCTCGACGCGCAAGACTACAAGGCGAAGTGGGCCGACTACGATCGGAAGAAAGCCGACGCGATTCACGACAAGAAACCCGAGCCTCTTGCCCCCAAGCGCGATCTCAAGTCGGAAGCCCTGCTCTCCTATTTCGATGGCAATAAAACCATCGTGCTCGCAGCCGAGAGCCCGAGCGATCTGGAAACCGCTGTCAGCCTCGCCAACGAATTCAAGCTGAAATTTGTGCTGAATCACATCAGCCACTCGCAGCCCGTCCTCGATTACGTCGCCAGCCTCAAAGTGCCGGTGATCGTCGGGCCTATCTACGAAGCTCCGAAAGAAGACGAGCGCTATGACACGGTCTACAGCCTTCCGGCGCAGCTTTATAAGCGCGGGGTGAAGATTGTTTTTGCCTCGTACTCGGCGCACAACGTGCGCAATCTGCCCGACCAGGCTGGATTTGCCACCGCTTTCGGGCTTCCCTACGACGAGGCGCTCAAGGCGGTCACGATCAACGCCGCCGAAATCTGGGGTGTTGCCGATCAACTGGGCTCGCTCGATGTCGGCAAGACTGCCAATGTCGTGGTCGCGAACGGCGATCCGCTCGACGTGAAGACCGATGTTAAGGAGGTTTTCATCCAGGGGCGCGCAGTACCGATGACCGACCGGCAGACTCAGTTGCGGGATGAATACTCGAGATGATGCGATCCACCGTCGTTGTTTAAACTGGCGTCCTCGATGAATTGTCAATTGTGCTGCTGCGATTATTCAGCGTGAATCTATGTTGCTATATCGAGGTCCAAAAGCGTGGCTGGTGTCGCTGAACCTGCTGGTGGCCTGCGTAGCCCTGTTTCCTACTATTGTGGAATGCTGTTTGTGGCTGTTACATGCGGGCGCCTGGCGTCTTCTGGGAGAACTCTCGGCAATCCCCGCGGTATTTGGGGCTGCGTTTCTTGCCGCGCTTGGGGAGAGTTGGTATGTCGTGAGCATCCCGATTCTGCTCGCCTGTCTTTTCATTCACCTCCTTTTTCGAACACCCGAAATTCCTGCGCGCGTCAGGATGACCACTGCCCTGCTGGTGACGGTTGCATTCCTAATTCTGCTCGTTAACGTGGGCGTGCTTAACTGGCAATACCGGCACGGCGTGTTTAAGGGATTGTTCCTGTGAGTAAGATCGATGAAGAAGAACGAAAACTTTCGCGCGGGGTGTGGGCCCATAAATCGCGCAACGGCTAGGAACTCAAGTGTTGGCTCGAATGCTAGAGGTTTGACCGCTATCCTCCCGCCGGTTAGGATTCCGGAGTGATCTCCACGCATTCGCGTCAGACCAGTTTTCCTATGCTAGTTCCTTTGCATACTTTTCCAAACCCTTTTAGACTACTAGTTTCGACTTCATGGAACGGTTGGAGCGAGATGCAGTCATAAATCAACAAACGCCGGCCCGGGAACCCGGACCCGCGATTCCCAGATTTGGAAGCGAGGAGAAACAATGGCAGCCGTTGATGAAAAAGTGAAACAGATTATTGTCGAGCAGTTGGGGGTGGACGAGGGCGAGGTTACGCCCAGCGCTTCGTTCGTGGATGACCTGGGCGCCGATTCGCTCGACACGGTCGAGCTGGTGATGGCCTTCGAAGAGGCCTTCGATATCGAAATTCCCGACGAGGATGCGGAGAAGATTCGCACCGTATCGGATGCCGTCGAGTACATCGGTAAGCACGCGAAAGCGGGCAAGTAATTTGGCAAGCACTTCGGGAAGACGGGTCGTCATTACCGGCATCGGCCTGATCTGCTCCCTGGGCAATACCACCGATTCGGTGTGGCAGGCCCTGCGCGCAGGCAAGAGCGGCGTGGACCGCATCACCGGGTTCGACGCCTCCGCATTTGCCTGTCAGATTGCGGCTGAAGTCCGCAACTTCGATCCCCTCAATTTCATCGAGAAAAAAGAAGTGAAGAAGATGGGCCGCTTCATCCACTTCGCCATCGCCGCCGCCGAGGAAGCGACGAAGATGTCGGGACTTCAGGTTACCCCCGAGAACGCCGAGAACGTCGGCGTGCATATCGGCTCGGGCATTGGCGGATTCGACGTGATCGAGCGCGAACACACCGCGCTGCTTGAAGGCGGCCCGCGCAAGATCTCGCCTTTTTTTATTCCCGCCTCGATCGTCAACCTGGCCGCCGGACACGTTTCCATGAGGGTTGGCGCTAAGGGCCCGAATGAAGCGACGGCGACGGCCTGTACTACGAGCGCGCACTCGATCGGCGATTCATTCCGCATCATCCAGCATTGCGATGCCGACGTCATGATTGCGGGAGGCGCCGAGGCTGCCATCACTCCGATGGGGGTTGGCGGGTTTGCCGCAATGCGGGCGCTTTCCACGCGCAACGACGAGCCCGCCCGCGCCAGCCGTCCGTGGGACAAGGATCGCGACGGGTTCGTCATGGGCGAAGGCGCCGGCATTCTGATTCTGGAGGAGCTTGAACATGCGCGCCGCCGCGGCGCTCCCATCCTGGCGGAAATCGTTGGCTACGGTATGTCGGCCGACGCGTATCACATGACCCAGCCTGCCCCCGAGCACGAAGGCGGATTCCGCGTCATGCGCAACGCCCTACGCGATGCGAAACTCGATCCCGGCGCTGTCGGCTACGTCAATGCTCACGGCACCTCGACGCCCATCGGCGATACGCTGGAAGCGCACGCCATCCGAAATTTATTCGGAAAGAAGATTCCGGTGAGTTCCACCAAGTCGATGACCGGGCATCTGCTGGGCGGAGCGGGCGGACTGGAGGCAGGAGTGACGGTACTGGCGCTGCGGGACCAGATTCTGCCGCCAACCATCAACCTCGACAATCAGGATCCCGAAACCGAGAACATGGACTTCGTTCCCAACCACGCGCGCAAAACGGAATTCGAATATGCCATGTCGAATTCGTTCGGCTTCGGCGGGACGAACGGGGCGCTGCTGTTTCGTCGCTGGGCCGAATAAGAACTAAACCTCTGCAATCTGACCTCTGCCCTCTTCATTCTTTCTTCATGGCGTCGATCATCACATAGAGCTGGGAAGTGTCTGTGACCTCTACGTAGGGCTTACCGGTGCGTTTGTTGCTTACCACCCAGATGGTGGGCGTGTGCGCGATGTGCAGACTCATGCCCAAGTCTTTGTCAGCCCGCACCAACGCCGCCAGCTTGCCGTCGGGATCGACCACGAAGGGCAAAGCAAGCTTGTGATCGGCGGCAAACTTGTCAGCAAATCCGCGCAGGTTCTGCGGACTGATCTCCAACTGGTGGGCGAACACGGTGTCGCGGAAGGCGTTTCCGATCTCCTTCGAATGGGTATCGAAGTAGCGAGCCAGCACGGCAGCTTCGAACGACCAGTTGTGCAAGGGCAGCGGGAAATCGTGCTGCACCAGGGGAATCTTATAGGTGTGCGAGGCCTGCACCAGCAGCGGCGCGACCCGGCCGCATTGCGGACATTGCAGGTCTTCGAAAACTACGATGGCGAGTTGCGCACCTTTCGGTGGACGCAGAGCCTCGGGGGCATCCTGCGCAAGAAGCGGCAGGCAGAGCAGAACGAGAGTTGGTAAGGCAGCGAAGAGTGGCGTCAGTTTGTGAATCTTCATAGTTTTATTTATTTGGATGCACGTCGAACTGAGAATGTCCCTCTATGGTAGCGAATTCAGCGGCTTCGCGCACCTGCGGGGCCCGCGAACGAAAGCGGCCGAGCTTCGCTCGGCTGGACGGGCGAGGCGCCCGTCCCCACACAACTTTCCGCGAGCTTACTTCAAATCGGCGCCGGGTTCGAGGTTATAGAAATAATAGAAACGCAGGCCGAGGAGTTTGCCGGGAAATTCTCTCGGCAACGGCGGGAAGGGGGCAGATGCGGTGATGCTGCCCCACGCGGCCCGGTCGAGGGGCACGTCGCCCGACGAGGTACGCAGCATCATGCCACTCACCGTGCCATCCTTAAGAATGACGAATTCAATGGCCAGCTTGCCCTGTTTAAAGATCGGCGGATACACCGACGGCGGCATGATGCTATACCAATTCTGTTTCACAATTTGCACGACTCGAGTCAGATAAGGGCCGAAATCTACGCCCATGGTGTCGGTCAGAATTTCCGCCTGGTCCAGAGCCTTTGCCCCGCTTCTTCCGGGGCTCCCGAAATCGCCGGCTTGTCCAGCACCGCCGTAGTGGCCGCGGTTTTCGGCCGCCGCCTTGAGCGCCTGGTCGATCGCCGAGCCTGCGGTCATGGAAGTATTAAAATTCGGTTGCGGCCGGTTCTGGGGAGGCAGCCGCAACTGCGCCGTCTGATCGCTCGGCTGGGGCTGAGCGAATCCTGAACTCTGCTGCGGATTTTCCTGCGGAGCCGGCTGGCCCTGCGCAGGCTGCTGCTGGGCGTTCTCCCCAGGCCGTCCCGCACGCGAGCTTTCCAGTATCTTCTTCAATTCTTCGCGATTGATCTGTGGCGCTTTGCTGGTGGCGATGCGGTCTTTATCCGAAATTACCTTGGCATCGGGACGCCGGGTCAGCTTCTGTGCGTCGGGAGGCAGTTCCAAGAACGTCGCGTCTTTCGACTGGTCTGTCCGGATCGCCAGAGCGACCGTCCGATGCGGCAACAGCCCCATCAATTTCTCACTGTTCCACAACAGAATGATCACGAACAAGTGCAGGATGACGGACAGCCATAGCGCTTCGCGTTTGCGTGCCCGCGAGAGGTCGTCCTGCAACTGGATGAGAAGATGCGGAACATCGTCGGGATTGAAGGTGCGGTAAGCGGTCTCCCAGTGCTGGCCTTCGAACAAATCGCGCTGCTCGGGCTGGTCGGCCGATGGCGGCGATGATACCCCAGACAAGGGATCGCGAGACGGAATTTGGGTAACCGGCATCAGGCAGAAACTACCAACTTAGAGACACGGGCAGGCTCCCGGGTTGCGCAAGATTACGAGAATGCTCCTACGTAAAGTTACGTAAATCAGGGAGTTGCAACCGTTGGTTATATTGTCGCATTTTTTTGTACGAGCGGAGTGAGTACCTGGGTAACAAAGAGAACGCAATTCCGCCGCAGACGTCCTCGGTCCACTGGTAGATTACCAATTTCATTCTGCCTGCATCAGAACGTCTGTTGCTTCGTTTACCCGGCAGTCTTGTTCCACCCGTAAAGTTCTTGGAGATCTGGCCTATGTTCCACGAGAGAAGTCGGCTTCCGGCCGTATTTAGACATGTTGTATCTTTAGTTATTGTGTCTGGCTTTCATAGATCTGCGTCCGGTTTGGCTGCGCTGATATTTGGGATCGTTTTGCTAGCCGGTCCCACTACGGTGGTTGCCCAGCGGCATGGGGGCGGTGGGGGCGGCCCTGCCGCTGGCGGCGAAAACAGTAACACGAGGCCCATCATCTGCCTGCACGATTGCCCCGCCCTTCGCGGAGGCCTGAGCTCGGAGGATGATCTCAAGAACTTTCGCCGCTCCATCGCCGTGCAAGCAACCGACGAGCAACGCGCCGCATTCGCCAAGATTTTGCAGTACGCGCAGGCCGCCAGCGATCGGCTAAGAGACTTTCACCAATCTCTGCAGAAAACCTCCGCTTCGGGTTTGGCGGCTGCTGCGGCTTTGGCCGAGCGTGGAACTGGCCTCGATCAAGCGGTTGAGAGAGTTCGCGCCGGCAACCAGAACTTTCTCGCTTCGTTTTCTGACGCGCAAAAATCCGGGTTGAAAGAGACGACAAACAAACTGGCGAAAGAGGATTCCGACCTCGATAAGGAGATCAAGGCGCTCGACCAGGTCGTCCAGACATCCAAACCAGACAGCGCGCAGCTCGCCACCTCCGCCGCCAATCTCGACAAGAAGTTCGCCAGTTTCCAAAACGAGCAGCTTGCGCTTGGCAAAGAAATGGGCATTCTAATCGACCCGGAAGGCCAAGGCCTCGCTTTCAATCTTCCGAAGGTGACGAACTCGATCAACATCGCGGGTCAGACGCTTTTGATACCTGCGTCGGGCACTGTTTCCTTGATTTCTACCGAAAATGGCCAGGATCTCTTCAGGGTCAAGGTGACCGCCGATCTCAGCGACCTGCAGCAAAACGCTACCGCCATTATCCGCAGCGAAGTCGCCCGCTCTCCGCGCTGCGGCGAGCGCATTGAGCTTCGACAAGCCACGCTCACCCCACTGGTTTCGGCCAGCCTGGTGGTGGCGAACTTGCATTACGAGCGCTGGGTTTGCCAGCCCGGCCAGGCAGGCCCTGTGGAAGTGGCTGACAGCGATGGCGCTCTCGAGGTCAAGCTCACATCGTCGGTCCAACCTAACGCGGGCCTACGACTAGCCTCCGAAATCAGCCGCGTCAACGCTGACGGACTGCTTCGCGACCAGCTCCGCTCCGGTGACCTCGGCGTAACACTGCGCGAGCAGATCAGTGCCTCGCTACTCTCCGCATTGCAGAAGATGGCCGACCTCAAGGCCCTCCTTCCCACGGTGGCGCAGCAGTCCGCGATACTCCAGAGCGTGCAATTTCAGGATGCTGGCGCCGACCAGCTGGGCTTGGTCCTCAACGGTCAACTGCAATTCTCCGATGAGCAGACCGAACAATTTGCCGCCCAACTCAAGCAACGTCTTTCCGCGCAAGGAACGCCAGGGCCCTAGATCCTCCGAATTACGCTCCCTGCTACTTCACCCCGATCCGTCCCGCGTGGCGGCCGATCTGTTCGAGAATCGCCAGGGCGAGTTGCAGCGCTCTGCGCCCATCTTCGAGCGAAACCACGGGACGCGACCGGTCCCGCACCGACTGCAGGAAGGCCTTGATTTCCGCCAGCAGCGGCTCCTCGGCTGTGACCGGCGGCTTCGCCATCTGGATTTGCGGATTCACGGTTGGCTGGCTGGTCATTGCTGCCGGGCTTCCAACCGAGAGCACCAGCACATCCTGCCTTCCATAATCGATGGAAATATACTGTCCGGGCTGGAAGAAACGCAGCTTGCGCACGCGCTCGGTCGAAACCCGGCTGGCGGTAAAGTTGGCTACGCAGCCCGATTCGAACTCGACGCGCACATTTGCGATATCCACTTTGCCCGAAAGGATCGGCAGCCCGACCGCGCGGATTTCCTTGACCTCTGACTTCACAAAGGTCAGCACGACGTCGAGGTCGTGGATCATCAGGTCCAGTACCACGTCCACATCGAGCGCGCGCGGGGAGAACATGCTGAGCCGGTGCACTTCAAAGAACATGGGCCGGTTGATCAGCGGCAGGGTAGCCCGCACCGCCGGATTGAAGCGCTCCAGGTGCCCCACCTGCGCTACGCGCTCGTGCTGTAACGCCAGCAGAAGCAGCTCGTCCGCCTCGGCCAGCGTCGCGGCAAGCGGTTTTTCGATGAGCACATCAACGCCGGCTTCCATCAGGTCGCGCGCCACCTGCCGATGCAGAAGGGTTGGGACCGCGACCGAGGCCGCCTGCACCTCGCTGTGCGTGGTCAGCATCTGGTCGACCGAGCCGAACGCTTTGCAGCCGAACTCGGCAGCAACCGCGTCGGCCCGATGCGTATCCGGATCGACCACGCCCACCAGCCGCACGCTGCCTGCCTGCTGCAGTTGCTGATAGACACGGGCATGATTGCGCCCGAAGGCGCCCACGCCAATGACCGCAACATTGATGGGAAAGTCCTGGCTCAGATGAAAGCTCCGCTGCGAAGAAAGAACGGGTTATTGTCGCAGTTCAGCCACCGATAGGAAAGTGCACAACCAGGAACCGCGAGTGGCGGCGATTGCAGAGGTCAGATTGCAGAGGTGAACCCCTTTTCACCACAAATTCCGGGCTAAATTGACGGGACTTACATTTTCTTCAGCAGCGCGATCTGCCCGGCATGATACAGCTCGTGCTGCGCTACGCCATGAAGCATGTAGTAGAAGGTGTAGTGTGCGCCCTTTTTCCCCGGGACCTGCTTGCTAAGAGACTTCTCCGGAAATCTCTCAACCGCGTCGACGAGTTCGTCATGAACGCGGCGAACATGTTCCAGCGTCTTCGTCCACGCCACCTCGCTGGTATCGACGACCGGCGGAAAGTTTTTCTTGCCGGAAAGCTTCACGGCCACGCCCGTCATCCGCCGCCGCACCGCTCCATCCCAAGCCGCAATATGCAGCACCAGTTCCCAGATCGAGTGGGCGTTTTGAATCGGTCGCGCCGCAGCCCTAGCCGCGGTAACACCTTTCAGAATTTCGAACAAAGAGTCACCGTGCCAGGCATCGCCGCTGAAAGCGCGGCGGAGTTGGTCGGCGATGCGAGGAGCTTCAGACATAAGACACCTCCTGAGCCAGTCTAATCCGCGCACACGGCGATCCCGGCGTCCTCTGCCGCCCGCGTCATCGCGGCGCCATCCAGCAACAGACAGCGGCCCGCGTCCACGGCCAGACAACTCGCACCGGCGCGCACCATGGTCTCGATCGTCTTCAGGCCAATCACGGGAACATCGAAGCGCAGATCCTGCTTCGGCTTTGCCACCTTCACCACGGTCAGCGCCCGGCTCAGCGTCGAAGGCGCACCGGCGGGTTCCGATTCTACGGATAAAGACCGCATTAGTTGTCCGGCACGCTCGATGGTGGCATCCGTGCCTTCCATGGCCTCGACGGTCACGCAGGCGGCTTCGGCGATGACCACGGTTTGGCCGATGTCGTATTCCGCCAGGTGACGCGCTACCTTGCGCCCGTATTCGACGTTCTTGCGTTCCTGCTCGCTCGGAGCGCGCCTGGTGAGCACGCCCGTTTTCGCCAGCAGCGGCTCGAGCAGCGCGGTCGAATTCTCGAGCATGATGCCCTCATCCGCCAGAACCTTGGCAACCGCACCCAGCAGAGAGTCGGTATTGCGGGTGCCGAGCGAGAGCAGCAACTTGGCCAGCCGCCAGTCGGGCTTGATGGCGGAAAAAATCTGCTTGTGCTTGACTTGTCCGGCCATGACGGCGCGAGTGACGCCTTCGGCTTTGAAGGTGTCAATCAGCTTGGAAAGCTCGCCCAGAGAAAGCCAGTGAACGGAGGCGGCGCCTTTCGACTCGATCTCAGGGAACGTTTCTTCTTTGATGGCGGCGACCACGACCTCGTAGCCTTGCGTCCGGGCAGCATCGAGCACCAGGAACGGGAAGCGGCCGTTGCCCGCGATGATGCCGAGTTTGGGGTGCGCTGTCAACGAGTGTAAACGCGATTTTTCGCCAACTATCGCAACTCCGAAAGCTCAGAGTCGGTCAACATGTGAAGTGATACTGTTGCTGGCTTCATTTGGGGCCATGTACTTGCTTTGAGTTTGTCAGGCGCAGCCACGGAGAAAACGATGTCTGCTGTGTAATTCACCTGCGAATAAAGACGGTTTGCTTTTCGATTCCAGATTACGATCGGCGCGAACATCGGTGAGTGGCCGCCCGAACTCCGCATGCGAAAAACGCAGAATTGCGAATCCGGCGTCCATCTGACGCTATCGACGATATAGCCTTGGTCTCCCCATTGCGACGAAAAATTGTGGGTCGCCAGAGATGAACCGTCATCTCCCAAAATCGAGATGGTGCTTTCCGTCGCGACATGCAGCGTTGGATTGCGAACAGGGTGTACGACAGCAACGAGCTGCTTATCGCGCGACTTGTAGCTTACCGATCCATCCCACTTTCTTGTCCCCGCAATCGCGGCAGCCGTCAAGCTCAAGAGTAGTGACAGTGCCGTCACGATGAACCGGAGTCTGCGGAGGGAACTCATATCGTCTGCATTATCTCCCAATCGCTCGTGGGTGTCGTTAGCAGGCGATTACACCACCTACTTGATCACTCCCCGTTCGCTCGCCTCAATAAACCGGATCAGCATCTCTACATCTTCGCCTCGGTCGTCTTCGGACTTCAACTTCTCAATCGCCTGCGACGTATTCAGTTTTGAGGCCAGCAGGACGCGATAGGCATGGTGAATTTTCCGGATGCGTTCTTTGGTAAATCCGTGGCGTTCCAAGCCCACGGCGTTCAGGCCGTAGGCGTGGGTTCCGCGCTCGGCGGAGGTCTTCGAAAATGGCAACACGTCTCGGGTGATGGTGGTGCCGCCGCCGATGAAGGCATGCGTCCCAATGCGCACGAAGTGATGCACCGGACACAGCGCCCCTACCGTTGCCCAGTCTCCTACAGTGACGTGGCCACCCAGCGTAGCCGCGTTGGCCATGATGATGTGGCTGCCAACCTGGCAATCGTGCGCGATATGGGTATAGGCCATGATCAGGTTATGGCTGCCGACCCGGGTGCATCCTCCGCCTTTCACCGTGCCGCGGGTGATGGTGACAAATTCGCGAATGGTGTTGTGGTCACCGATCTCCAGCCGCGTCGGCTCACCGGCATAGCTGATATCCTGCGGGGCCAGGCCAATCGAAGTGAAAGGGAAGAAGACGTTGTCCGCGCCTATTTTGGTGGGGCCTTCGATGGCGACATGTGAAATCAGACGGCAGCCCTCGCCGAGTTCCACCTCAGACCCGATTACGCAGTAGGGCCCAATTTTGCATGACGGATGGATTTTGCTTTTTGGATCGACGATGGATGTGGGATGAAGAGACATTTGTAATTTGGTAATTTGTAATTTGTAATTTGGATCGGCAACTCCAAGTTTCAACCGAAATTACAAATTACAAATTGGAAATTACAAATTCTCGCCCTCGGCCTCCGCGCTTTCAGTGTTCATATTCCTTGGCACCAGGCGGCAGGTCACCGTGGCCTCGGCCGCCACTTTGCCGTCGACGTACGCCTTGCCTTCCAAACGTGCCGCGGTGATGCGCCAGGCCTTTACCACTACTTCAATGCGCAGCTGATCTCCCGGCACCACGGGACGGCGGAAGCGCGCCTTCTCGATTCCGGTGAACACCATCAACATCTCGTCGCGATTCGGGACTTCGGTCAGCAGAAGCAATCCGCCTGCCTGCGCGATGGCTTCCACAATCAGCACGCCCGGCATGATCGGCTTGTCGGGAAAATGCCCCTGAAAAAAGGGTTCGGTGATGGTCACGTTTTTCAAGGCAACAATGCTCTTCATGCGGACCAGTTCGAGGACGCGGTCGATCAAGAGAAATGGGTAACGATGGGGCAGGATCCTGAGAATGTCGCCAATCTCCATGCCGGTGTTCGGAGCCGCTTCCGTGGTTTGGTTGGTGTCTGTCATGCGGTTTGGTTCAAGCCGACGATTATACTGTAGCGCACGTCCCTGCGAGCTTAGCGCGAATGGCGGCATGCCGCCGCGGCAGCGCAACGACTCGCCGGTTCCCTACCCATCGGTTGTCCTCTGCCTGGAGCGTTCCTTTGGTAACCATGCTCAGTGCCGCCGCCCTAATCTCGCCCATGCTCAGCGCCGATGAGCATGGCAGGGGACCCGTATGCACACGGTCCCGGAGCCAGCCATGGATTTTACCGACGCGAATTCTCCCGACGCCCAGCCCTCTACTCCCGCTGCCATCGAACACGATCGCCGGCTCCATGCTCGTTACACCCTCCAGGTGCAAGTCGAACTCCGCGAGGAAGGCACCGATATTCCTTTGCGGCTCGAAACCACGGACCTCAGTCTCGGGGGCTGCTACGTCCAGTTGCTGATGCCGCTCTCGGTCGACGTCGGCGTTCGGGTCACACTTTGGCTGGACAGTTGCTCCATCGTCATCCACGGGCGCGTGGTCACACGCCATCCCCAGTTCGGCAACGGCATCATGTTCGTGGAATTCGAAGGTCAGGCGGAACAAATCCTGAAACGATACCTGGATGGCATCACCGGCTAATCTTGCGTCCCGCTGCGGCAAACCTCAAACATCGCTACGAAAAGGGAATGGCACGGGTATGATGCAATGGGACCGGTTGAGATCCATCGCATGGAAATGCAAATCATCCAGGTGCCGTACGACTCTGGTTACAAGAACTGCCGCATGGGGCTAGGCCCGGGGCACATTGTGCGTCACCTGAGGGCCGAGAGGAGCTTTCCGCTGGACGAAATCGAAGTGCAGGATGGCCTCGCGCTTGAGGTTGGCACTTCTTTTGCAGTTGCGCGACAACTCGCGGAGAAAGTTTGCAAGGTAGCCGGCCGCGGGGATTTCCCCCTCGTGCTCGCCGGTGGTTGCATCAGTTGCGTAGGCACGCTCGCTGGCTTGGGAGCTCCGCCGCCGGCGATCATCTGGCTCGATGCACACGGCGATTTCAACACTCCAGAGACCACGATCAGCGGCTTTCTCGACGGCATGGCGCTGGCCACCGCCGTGGGCCGATGCTGGAGCAAAATCGCAGCCACCGTTCCCGGCTTCCGCCCGGTGCCGGAGTGGCAGGCAGTCTTGGTGGGCGCACGCGACTTCGATGTTGACGAACGTGCCCTGCTCAATGGTTCCGCCGTTTCTTTAATAGACCCGCAAGGCATCCGGAACCAGGGCTTGCGTGCTGAACTGGAACCGCTGTTGGCGAAAATGCAGGCATACACACGGCGAGCATATCTTCATATCGATCTCGACGTGCTCGATCCCGCCGAAGCACGGGTCAACCAGTTCGCCGTCCCGGGCGGCCTAACCTTGACGGAGTTGCTTGGGATCGTCTACCTGGTGCGTGAACGCTTCGAGTTGGCCGCTGTCGCCATCACGGCTTACGATCCCGAATATGACGACAGTGGGAAAGCGGTGAGAGCGGCTGCAGCGGTTATCCGGGAACTGACAAAGTAGGGTCGCCTTCCGCCAAGCGAATGGGTATGTGCATAAGCGATCAGCAGGGCGCCTCAACTCAGGTGGCCGCTGATTTTGCGATACTTACGGCGCGGCTGCGGCGGCGCCCCCTCCAAAACAAGGTCAAAATCCGAGTTTTCCCCAGGTCCTTTGGTGCGGCAAAGCCAAGGTTTACGGCCTCGATTCCAGGCTCAAAATGGGCGCAATTTGTGTTAAAATACATACAGCTCTGGTGACGGCTAAATAGCAGAAAATTCAATAAGTTGAGGTCACCCAAGCACTCCCGGAATCGCCCTTCCAGCCAGGCGCATGATCCGGCATTTTCCACGGAGCAGAATGGCCACGAAAGAATTGCAGACAGAACTCGTTGAGGCGAAGAACAAGAACGGCAAAACGGCTAGCGGAGACTACACCGCCGACTCGATCAAAGTCCTCGGCGGCATGGAAGCGGTGCGTAAACGTCCCGCCATGTACATCGGCTCGACCGGCGAACTTGGTCTGCATCATCTGGTGTATGAAGTTGTCGACAACTCGGTTGACGAAGCGCTTGCCGGCTACGCCGATAAGATCGACGTTACGATTCACCTCGACAACTCCATTACGGTAGTGGACAACGGCCGCGGCATTCCCGTCGGTAACATGGAAGTCGGCGGCGAACAAGTTCCCGCCGCGCAAGTCGTGATGACCACTTTGCACGCGGGCGGAAAGTTCGACACCAACTCCTACAAAGTTTCCGGCGGATTACACGGGGTCGGTGTAAGTTGCGTGAACGCGCTTAGCGAAGAACTGGAACTGGAAATCTGGCGCGATGGTTTCACCTGGGAGCAGACTTACTCGAAGGGCGAGCCTACCAGCAAACTGCGGAAGACCGGCGCCGCCAAAATAAAGACGGGCACCAAGGTTCACTTCGTCCCCGACAGATCCATTTTCACCACCACCCTTGAGTACAACTTCGATACGCTCTCGCAGCGCCTGCGCGAACTCGCGTTTTTGAACAAAGGCTTGGTGATCACGCTCACCGACGAGCGCCAGACCGACTCGAAGACCAACGAGGCCAAGCGCGCCGAGTTCAAGTACAACGGCGGCATCGCCGAATTCATCAAGCACTTGAACCGCGGCAAGCAAACACTCCACGACAAGCCGATCTACATGGAAGCCGACAAGGATGATGTGCACATCGAGATCGGCCTCCAGTACAACGACGCCTACTCGGAATCAGTTTTCAGTTTTGCCAACAACATCAACACCGTCGATGGCGGCACGCATCTTTCCGGCTTCCGCACCTCGTTGACCCGCACCATCAACTACGCCGGACAGCAGATGGGCCTGTTCAAAGACGTGAAAGAAAATCTCACGGGAGATGACGTCCGCGAAGGCCTGGTGGCCGTGATCAGCGTGAAGCTGCCGCAGCCGCAATTCGAAGGTCAGACCAAGGGAAAACTGAATTCCGACATCGCCGGTGTGGTGCAGGCTGTCGTCAATGAAAAGCTGGGCGCGTTCTTTGAGCAGAACACGGCTGTGGCCAAAAAGATCATCACCAAAGCCATAGACGCCGCGAGAGCCAGAGAAGCCGCTCGCAAAGCACGCGACCTCACGCGCCGCAAAGGCGCGCTCGATGGCGGAGGCCTCCCCGGCAAACTAGCCGACTGCAGCGAGCGCGATCCTAACCGCTGCGAGCTTTTTTTGGTCGAGGGTGAATCGGCAGGAGGCACCGCGAAACAGGGCCGCGACCGCCGCTTTCAGGCGATCCTCCCGCTCAAGGGAAAAATTCTGAACGTGGAAAAAGCGCGCTACGACAAGATGCTGGCTCACGAAGAAATTCGCGCCATGATCACCGCGCTCGGCACCGGCATCTCGAAAGAAGATTTCGATCCCACGAAAGTGCGCTACGGCAAAATCATTTTGATGACCGACGCCGATGTGGACGGCTCGCACATCCGCACCCTGCTGCTCACGTTCTTCTTCCGCCACATGCAGGAGCTGATCAAGCGCAGCAACGTCTACATCGCGCAGCCGCCGCTGTTCGGCATCAAGAAGGGCAAGTCGCACCAGTACATCAAGAACGAGCACGAATTCGTCAAGGTGATGGTGAAGCGCGCCTCCGAAGGCCTCATCATCCGCTACGGGGAAGGCGCGGCAAAACTCGAGGGGACGGCCCTGACCAAGTTCATCACCGTGCTGAACGAGTATCTCGGATTTCTCGACAAACTGAACAAGCGCATACGCGAAGAGCGAATCACCACCCTGCTTCCGAAACTCGATCTCGCCAAGCGCGCTGACTTCGAAGGCGACAAGCAAACTCCGCCGAAGAAGATCGAGAAATTGGAAAGAGAACTCAAACGTTTGCAAAAAGATTTGAAGCTGAAGAGCGTGGAAACGCGTTTCGACGAAGAACATAACCTCTGGGCGTTGGTCTTCGTGAACGCGCAGGGCGCCGAGCACATCATCAACTGGGAACTGGCCTCGACTCCAGAGTGCCGGCAGCTTATCACCAAGTTCAAGCAGATCGAGCAATATCTGGATCCGCCCTTCATGATCGAGAGCGTGGTGAAGCCGGCAAAGACGGCGGCAGCCGCCGAAGAGAAGGACGACGAAGGCGAAGCAGAAAACCTGAGCGCCACCGAGAATGAAGAAGCCGAGAAGGCTGAGAAGAAATCCGGCAAAGCGCTGGCGCGGCGCGCGAAAGAGCCGGAGATCGTCGAGAAAAACACTGCCCGCGAACTTTTCGACTACGTTCTGAACGAAGGCCGCAAAGAGTACACCGTCCAACGCTACAAGGGCCTCGGTGAAATGACCGCTGAGCAACTCTGGGAAACCACCATGGATCCCGAGCGGCGTACCCTGCTGCAAGTCCGGCTGGAAGACATCGCCGAGTGCGAAACCATCTTCACCACGCTGATGGGCGAAGACGTGGAAGCCCGCCGCAAATTCATCGAAGACAATGCGCTCGATGTGAAGAACCTGGATATCTAGCTTCTCTCTGTGAGGTTTCTCGGGATGGCAGCCAAGCCTTTTGTGGTCGGCTTCACGGGACCTTTTGGAAGCGGGTGCAGCCTCGCTGCCAAGTATCTGGAGCATGAACGCCAGTTCACGCTGGTGAAACTCTCCACGGCGCTGAACGGGATCTGGAGGGAACGCAATCCTGGGAAGGAAAAGGCTCCCAAGTCGGACCTTCAGTCTCTGGGAGACGAACTCCGGAAAAACAAAGGCAAGCAGATCCTGGCCGAACTCGCTTTTCAACAAGTCAACCTGGGGAGCGAGGGCATCGTCGTCGACGGTATCAAGAACGTGGGCGAGGTGGAATGGCTGCGGTCAGAATTCGGTTACCGCTTCACGCTGGTCGCGGTGTTGACGCCGCCCGACGTCCGCTGGGATCGATTGGGAACGGAATACAACGACCGCGGCCTGTCAGTAAAAGATTTCGCGGAAGACGATCGCCGGGACTCGAAAGAAGATGTGGCTTATGGACAGCAAGTCGCTCTTTGCATCGATCAAGCTGACATCCTGATCGACAACTCCGAAATCAACATTCCGGAGTTCAAGCAACGGGTCCTGAACTATGTGGACCTGGCAACCGGCAAGAAGACCCGGTCAGCTTACCCTCACGAAATTCTGATGAACATGGCCTACTCTTCATCGCACAGCTCGAAGTGTCTGAAACGGCACGTTGGAGCCCTGGTGGTGGACACGGGAGGGCGCGTCGTGGGGGTGGGCTATAACGAAAATCCTCTGGGCACCAAGCCCTGCATGGAAGAAGAGTCATACAACTTCAAGTGTTACCGCGACATTGTTCGCACCGAGACTCTCAACAACTACAGCAGCCGGGGAATCCTCTGCCCGACCTGCGGCAAACCTTTACAGCATGTCGACGGGCCGCCGTGGATTTGCCTGAATTGTGCGGCGATCGGTAAAAAAACGTCCTTGGACGACATTTTCTTTCCCGATCGGGCGCTCAACTGGTGTACGGCCGTTCATGCGGAAGTTTGGGCGCTTTTCGCAGCCGGCGAGAGGGCCCGAGGCGGGGAGCTGTACACGACGACCTCCCCTTGTTTTCAATGCGCCGAAAAAATCAAGCACAATGGAATCGCGACCGTTTGGTACACGGAAGCCTATCCGGACCCGTTTAGCCGGAGCCGGCTGGACCTGGCTGGGGTGAACGTGAAGCAGTTTGATGGCGTGCGTTCCAGCAGCTTTGAGAGGATATTTGCTGTGACTAGGCCGCAATAACCGAGAGGGTTTCTTCTTCCTTGGTATCGCTGCATCTCGCCGGCTGTTCCTGAGCGTCAGTCTTGGACTTCTCTCCGGCGGCAAGATTATCGGAGAAAATCAGCAGGTTTCCTGAGCAACCAAGATAGCGAACACCCGAGATCGGTTTTACTTCCATATATTTTTCCTGGCGTGTTTGGATATGTTTTTATACGACTATTCGAGTGTGGAATACAACCCCAAGTGGAAGATTTTAATGGCTGTCCAATTGCGGGTGTTGCCGAAGCTGGTTCCGGTTCGGGAATAATTCTACGCTTGTTGTATCGCCCTTTGATTACCCCGAATTACGCCTGTGCCGCCGAGTGGCTGCTGTGAGTACGCCTTTCATCGCAAGTCGCGCCTCTTTCCCCGTTCTCTCCACAAGACGCAGAAAGCCGCGTCTGCTGAGGAAACAGGTTGCTTCCCCAGCGGCTAGCGGGACGGGGCAAAGCCCCGTCACCACACGAACACAGGAAAAACCATGCACAAACTTCTGCTCGCGCTGTTTAGCTTCAGCCTTACGCTTTTCGCTACTGCGCAGGACACTGCGCCCGCGCTCACCATCTACAACCAGAACTTCTTCGTTGCTCGAGATCACCTGACGCTGGACCTAAAAGCGGGCGCCAACCACGTCGAGTTTGCGGGAGTCACGGCGCACCTCGAGCCCGATTCCGTGATTCTGCGCGACCTTACGGGACGTCCGCTGCAGATTCTCGAGCAGAGTTACCGTAACGATCCCATTTCGCAGGAACTGTTGCTTTCGTTCTATGAGGGTAAGACCATCGACTTTGCCGTCGGACGGAATGCCGATGGCAGCGACGTCAAGATTCAGGGGAAAGTCATCCGCAGCGGATTCGTCCCCACCACCTGGGTCAACGGATACCCGCAGCAAACCTCCATGCAGCCGATCATCGAGATCAACGGCATCCTGCGCTTCGGGCTTCCAGGCGAACCGAGATTTCCTGCTCTCTCCACCGACTCGATTCTCGAGCCCACCTTGACCTGGCAGCTCGCAACTACTCAAGCGGGCCGCTCCGAGGCGGAAATTTCCTATGTTTCGGGTGGAATGACGTGGCAGTCGGACTACAACCTCGTCGTCTCCGATGGACCGAAGAATTCGGGCACGAACTTAGTGGATATTGCGGGATGGATCACGATGCAGAACCACAGCGGCAAAACGTTCGAGAACGCACGCATCAAGCTGATGGCGGGAGACGTGAGCAAGCTGCAAGGTTCGGTGAGTCAGAACGCCTTTCGTCTGGAAGCCAAGGCGATGGACATGGCGGCCGGCGCGCCCGTGGTGCGGGAGAAGTCGTTCGACGAATTTCACCTTTACACCCTGGAGCGTCCTGCCACACTGCATGACAATGAAACCAAGCAGGTGGAATTTGTGCGCGCGACCGGCATCCAGGCGCAACGGCTTTACATCTACGATGGCGCCGAGACCGGGCAGTACAGCTACTATTCGCCGGACCAGATCCGCAACGAGCCGGGATATGGAACGGCCTCAAATCCGAAAGTTTTCGTGATGCATGAACTGAAGAATTCGGAAGCCAATCATCTTGGCATTGCGCTACCCAAGGGACGGCTGCGCTTCTATCGCCGCGACACCGACGGCAGCCTGCAGTTTATCGGCGAGAACACTATCGACCACACACCCAAGGACGAGATGATCCGCGTCTACACGGGCAACGCCTTCGACATCGTCGGAGAACGCAAGCGCACCAATTTTCACGTTGAGTCAAATCAGCGCTGGATGGATGAAAGTTTTGAGATTCACGTGCGCAACCACAAGAAGGAAGCCGTGAACGTACGTGTCGTCGAGCACCTGTATCGCTGGAACAACTGGAAACTTACCGACCAATCGTCTCCGTCGAAGAAGCGCGATGCGCAGACGATCGAGTTTCCTGTCGACGTCGCTGCGAATAGCGAGCAGGTCGTGACCTACACGGTGCACTATTCGTGGTGAGGTGAACTGATCTTCAATCCCACCCTAACGTCGCAAAAGACGCGACGTTAGGATGGGGCACCCGCTATTTTTACAGAGCCGTACTTCACTTGGGGATAGGCGCGGTTGAACACGACCCAGAGCGCTCCGATCACGACGAAAACCAGGTAGCTCCCTTCCGGCCCAACGGAACCACCCGTCAGCCAATCGGGACCGTGGAAACTGGAGTTGATCAGGTGCCCAGGCAGGAGCGTACCGCTGTCGGGGACGGAGTAGAGATAGCTCTCACCCCAATCCCAGGCCATATGAAAGCCGACGGCCCACCACAAATCGCCGGTGCGACGCAGAGTTAGACAAAAGAAGAACCCGATCAATGCCGCCGCCACCAACCCAGTTGTTGTTTCGCCCGGATTGCGGCCGTGGATGTAGCCGAATCCAGCCGAGAGAAACGCCGCTGCCGGCCAAAAATTCATTCCCTGCGCGAGCACCCACTGCGTGTAGCCACGCATCAGGAAATCTTCAAAGAGTGCTGCGAACAGAAACAGCAGGGCGTAAAACGCGGCAAATTTCCAGATGCGCGAACCGTGCAGTTGCAACACTCCGAACTCGAACGCGCCCGTCATGCGCAACAGCAGCATCAGGACGCTCAGAGACGCGATGCCCCAAAGCGTTCCCACCCAGAAATTTCGTCCGAAGGCGCGCCGCGCGGGCAGGCCGAAGTCGCCGAATGAACAGCCTTCGATGCGGGCCATGGCAAACCCCGGCAAGATGGCGGCCAGCATCATACTGGCTTCGATCATCATGCGCCACCAAAGGACACTCAGATGCGACTGGAGAGACATTACCAGCCAGCCTTCAACCTGGAAAACAACCCAAGCCATCGCCAGATAAGTCAGCCAGCGTATTCCCGGGTAGATTCCTTTCGGACCGAGGAGAAAACCACGCAGCGGAGAGCCGTGGCCGGTGCTCTTCGTCAATAGCGACGCGGATGGAAGCGCAGGCGGAGTCGACGTTGCGTCAGGCGCGACTGGTGGCTCCGGCTCCGCGGAAGTGGGGGACGATGGTTTGTTGTCCATCTTTAGTTATCCAGCGCTGTCCCGGACATGGTAAAACACTCGGTCCAGCCTTGTGGCGCGAATGTTGCGACGCTTTCTTCATTCCGATGGGTTCCGCGCTCCGCAATTTGCCGCGGCTGCATTGCTGCTGGTCTATCTCTTGCAGTGCGTCTGGCTGGCCCGCGTGGAATCGCGCCATGAGCGGATCCCGAACTCCAATCAGGCACTCTGCATCTACCAGGGCCTCGAACAATGGGAGGGAGGGCCAATTGCGGGCACTCCTGAATCGCTGCGCTCCGAAGCTGCCACTGGAGTTCCTTCTGCGGGACGAACCGGGCATCTGCGCGTGCGCGAAGGCTACGATGAAGACCGCTCACCGCTCTACTACCTGATCGCAGGAGCGCCGTTCCTGATACATCCAGACTCTTGGTTGCCGGGAGCATTCGTACCGTTAGTGGCGGTGACCCCATATCTTTTCTTCGGGGTGATGCTGGGAGGTTCACTCTGGTACGTTGCGCGCCGTCTGTACGGCAACTCCGGTGGATACATCGCGCTCGCACTCTACTGTTTTTCGCCAGCCATGATCGTAAACGTAGCCGGGGCGCAGAGTCTGAGCGAAATGGGCGCCGTGTGGGGAGCATTCGGCAGCGTGTTCACCGCCATCGCCGTGGCGCACACGCTTTACGCTCCCCGCGAAGTCGTGCTCTGGAACTGGCGGCGCATTCTGCTTCTGGGATTGTCACTAGCACTAGCCGCGGGCAACCAGTTTTCGCTTGGGGTGCTGGCGCTGGTGATTTTGCCGTTGATGTTCTGGGTGGCGCCAGTCCGGCCGCGGGCCGTGCTTGTGATCTGGGCCACGGCAATCGCAGTCACCTTGGTGCTGCTGTTTGCCGCCTATTTTTTTGAGCCGGCGTTGTTCTGGCGAGGGATGGTACACGCTCGCTGGGTGGATTTCGAGCCCGGCGCACTTCGGATGTACGTTTCCTACCGCGGTGCTCTGGAAACGATCTTCGCCGGCAGCCCGCCGCTGATGCTGGCTTTGCCGGTGGCGCTGGTCGCTTACCTGGGATGGAAACGCGCGCGCTACTTCGGCAACACAGCGCCGCTCCTGATCGTGGGGCTGGCGCTCGTCTTGGCCCTGGGTGCTCCTAATTTTCCGGGACAAGGATTCCATCTGACCGCGCTCGTGTTTCTCTTCGTTTTTGTGAGCGGAGTGTTTGCCGATCTGCTGGAGACTCAGCAAAGGCTGCTGGTGGCGGCTGGTCTGGGCGGATTGTTGAGCGCGTCTGCAATGTGGAACCTGTGGCAGTTATGGCGGGTTTGGTTAAAATGACTGCTTGCAATACCGGCTAGGATCACCTAGGCAAGGATCAACATGGCATGAGCACTCTGTCCCAGACTCCCACATCGAAGACGATCTACGTAACGCGCACTGGCCTGCCGCTTAGTTTCGAGGTGGAATGGCCCTTCCGGCATGCCACGTCGGGTGCGGACTTTGACGTTCTGCACGCGACGATCACGCTGGAAAATTCGGGGGGACTACGCGCGCTGGTGGCGGTGAATCTTTCCGCCACGCTGCGGGAAGTGTTGCGCTCGCTTGAGCCGAAAGATACGGAGGGACCCGTCATCAATGCTCTGCGGAAGGAGGTCGACCGGAAGCAGACGGAGTTCGTGAAATCGGGCAAGCTGGTGCCGCTGCCTCTATCCAGCCGCCACTATAACTTCAAACTGAAGCAATGGGTTTTCGGCAAGGCCACAGATGAAGAAATCGCCCGCATGATCGAGCGCAAGGTGTACTGGCAGACGCGGCTGGTCGGCGGAGATGTGTGGCTGGGCGACGGAACCGAAGCCCTCTATCTGGATAGCACCACCGATCACATCGCGGAAATCGGCGCGGGACTCGCGAAGCGGGGGCTGTTCACCATGGCACGCCGGTACGCGACCGCGCTTCCCGTCTTGATGGAGCAAAAGGATCGCTTCGAATCAGAGATGGCCGCGGCACTTCGGCAGTTGGAGGAGAAGCACGCGTTTGAACGCGGGTAGCTCGGCTGGACGGGCGAGGGCGCCCGTCCCCACACGAGCGGAATCCTTGCCTACCACACGCGGCAGGCGTTCTCGCGGACCATGGGCTGACCTGGTTTGCAGTGGAAGGCGGCGCGAAACTCCGGCAGGTTTGCGACCACGCCATTGGTTCGGTACTTCTCGGGCGAGTGCGGATCCACAGTTGCCCGCAGCCTCTTATTCTCTTCGCGCTCGTTGGTGCACCAACTTTGCCCGTAGGCGACGAAGAAGCGCTGTTCGGGCGTCAGGCCATCCAGCGGGTCGAGCTTTTGATCCTTTGCATCCTCTTTCCACGCCAGATACGCCAGCAACGTTCCGCCAAGATCGGCCAGGTCCTCGCCGTTGGTCAGTTTGCCGTTGATTTTGATGTCATCGATGATGGTGTACCCGGAATATTGGTCAACGACGCACTGGGCGCGCTTTTCGAATTCCTTGCGGTCGGCGTCGGTCCACCAGTTGCGCAAATTGCCCTGGGCGTCAAACTGGCTACCCTCGTCGTCGAAGGCGTGCGTCAGTTCGTGGCCCATGGTGGCGCCGGTGTCACCATAGTTGGGGGCAGCGTCGGAGAGCGCGCTGAAGAGCGGCGGTTGCAGGATTCCTGCCGGGAAATTGATGTCGTTCTTTTGCGGATCGTAATAGGCATTGACGGTGGGCGGCGTCATGTCCCACTCCTTACGGTCGACCGGCTTGCCGATCTTGGCGAGCCAGCGGCGAAACTCGAACCAGGACGCCCGTTCCGAGTTTCCGATTTCGTCGCCGCGCACGATCTCGAGCGCGCTGTAGTCGCGCCAGGTGTCGGGATAGCCAATCTTGTTTGCGATAGTGTGCAGTTTGGTAAGCGCCTGCTCCTTGGTCGCTGTTCCCATCCACGGCAGCGCCTGGATCTCGGTTTGCATGGCCGCCTCCACCTGGGTCACGATTTTCAGCGCTGCCTGCTTGGCTTGCGGGCTGAAGTACTTTGCCACATACGCTTGGCCTAGCGCTTCTCCCAAGTCGTTATCCACGTCATTGGTGCAGCGCTTCCAGCGTGGCGGAAGTTCTTCTTGTCCGCGCAGAGTCTTGCCGTAGAAATTGAAATTCTCTTTTACGAACGCGGCGGAAAGGCTGGTGGAGGCGTCGTGCGCGGCGTGCCAGCGCAGATAGGTCTTCCAGTCACCCAGGCTTTCCTTTTCGATTTGTTCGTTCATGACGCGAAAATAGTCGGGCGTTACCACGTTCAGGGAAACCAGCGTTCCCACGCCCGTCTTGGAGAAGTACGTCTTCCAGCCGAATGAGGGAGCCAGCTTTTGTAGTTCCTCCACGCTCATCTTGTGATAGAGGTTGGGCGGATCGCGCCGTTCGACGCGGGTCATCTGGCCCTTCGCGAGCGCGGTCTCGAGGCGCATCACCGTGGCCGCTGCTGTGGCCGCATCGGCCGGCTCGTCCCCCAGCAACTCGAACATCCTGGCGACGTGCGCCAGGTAAGCCTTGCGGAGTTCTTCGGACTTGGCGTCGTCCTTCAGGTAGTAATCACGATCGGGCAGGCCGATTCCCCCTTGATCGGCCTCGGCGATCACCTGCGTCGAATCCTTGTAGTCCTGATCCGAGCGGAAGGTGAATAGGGTTCCCCCTCCGTACAGCGAAGGCGGGAAGGGTGTGGTGGCGATGTACTCGGCAAGATCCTGCTTCGACTTCAGACCCGCGATTCGGTCCAACTCGGGCAGCAGAGGCTTGGCTCCGAGCTTCTCAATGGCGGGCTCGTCCAAGCAGGAGGCGTAGTAGTCGCCGATTTTCCGGGTCACGGCATTGCGTGGGCCGGGTTTCGCAGCATCTTCCAGAATCGCCCGCAACTGGGCGCGGTTCTCGTCTTCGAGCTTGCCGGAAATACTCCAACTTGCCTGGTCTGGCGGAATCGGATTGTTTTTGATCCACGCGCCGCAGGAGTAGGTATAGAAATCTGCGCATGGGTCGACGGTTCTGTCCATGGCGGAAACGTCCAGAACCGGTTGGGAGGAAGAGTTTTGGGCGACAATTGGCAGGGCGGCCGAAAGCACTGCCAGAATGAGAGGGAAGATTTTCCAGTTCATAAGGTTCTTGAAGCAGCACGTAGCACTCTGAGATTATCGCTTCGTGCAAAAGTTATCCAGCGCCAACGACCCTTCGCCGGAGAGCACACGTGACCCAGGTGGTCAGACGTGAGTACTGGGGTTTGGTTATGGGACGCTCCAGAAAAAGCCGGGCGTGGACGGGAGCATCGGGCCTGACATGTTTGCAGCCAGCGCATACCCTACATAGGTATACCCTACGTTTCTTCTCCCCTCTAGTTATCACACCCAACTGTTGCATCTACCTACGCTCTACGTTTCGATCCCCACATGGCACACACGGCCGACGATATAGTCGCTGGGCTTCTCACCGTTTTGCAGGGCTATTACGTCAATCGGGTGGGCCGAGCTGTGCGGACGCAGGATCAGGTCGCGGTTTGCAATTTCAACGTACCTGATGATGCAAGCCCCATCTCTACGCACCGCGTACATATTACCTTCGCCTTTGCGGTAGGGGGTCATCGAATTATAGTGGCGGTCGAGCAGGAGGGTAGCGCCGGGCATGGTGCGCGGATACATACTCATTCCTTCGTGAGCATCGGCCTTGATGACCACAAAGCGTTCCCAGTCGCGGCGGTCGCCTTCCACCTCTGTTTTCAAGCGTTTGAGGAAGCTCTTCTTGAACTTCAGGACCTCCTTGACGTGCATGCTCGTGATCAGGGCTTCGGAGGCTGCGATGTGCGAGTCGGTGACGACGACGTTGTCGAAATCATCCTCGCTGGGGGGGGGATCCAAGCGCGCTTGCTGACTTCGACGGGATCGAGGAGATCGAGCACGGAAAGACGCTGCACGTTGAGAACTTTGTCCATGCCTTCGAGGCTCAGTCCACGCTTGCGGTTGAGGAAGTTGGAGATGTGGGCCTGCTTGAAGCCGGTCTGTTCTGCCAGACGAAGACCGGTGAGTTCTCCTCTGTCAATGCGGTCCCAAAGAGTCCTGCGGAGATTCTCTTGAAGCATGCGGAATTTCATGGGGGGAGTATAAGTCGTTATAATAGCTCAGAGCTATTGTCAACAGAAGTACAACATCTACAAGGCAATAAAGTTCTTGACTTAGTAAAATGTCCGGCCATAATATGGCCTGATCATATGTCTCATAACGCGCTTATTTTGAGAAGAAAGGTTGTTGGCCATGATAGAAGTACAGTCTCCCGAGGACGAAGGACGAAGCTTCGTGGAGTTTCGCCGGAAGATACGCTCGGCGGAAGTGCTCTCGGCAGCCTTGCAGCGGTTGTTGCAGGCCGTGCACTTCAACGGGCGTTTGAGTGTTATTGTGAAGAATGGACAGGTGCTTAAGTCTGGATATGAGGAAGGTTACTTCAAGCAGCGGGAGCCTGGAGTAGCGGCCAGGCTGCAGTAACTGGTGTAATTGCAACTAAATAGCGAAACAGGCCATCGTAAGGAAAACGAGCCCTGGGCCGAGAGATCGGCGCCAGGGCTTTTTTATTTTCTGAGTGGTTTTCATTTCCTAGAGAGAGGGCAATTATGAATTTCATAAGCGGGATGGAAGGCGAGGAGATCCACGTCGAGCTTAAATACTGCGAGCGTTGCGGCGGATTGTGGCTGCGGCGGCAGGACGTAGAGGGAGTGTATTGCGCCAGTTGCCAGATGCATCTGGCGGCAATGCCCAACCCGGAAGAGGCGCCGTCCGCGGAACCGCGTCCGCGGCGCAAGGTGCGCTTGCCGGGAACGGGGGTTGGAAGACGAGGCGCTCATCGCCAAGTGAGGGTTCGAAGAGAAACCGCTCACAGCGAAGTCCGGATTGAATATCTGGAGGGTGTGGCGGCGATGGAGGTGCGGCTATGACGAGCGCACAGACGACGAGCCTACAAACATGGAGTCTGATGGGGCAGGCGGGTCTGCCGCCGTCGGTGGTGTTTGCCGAAACGGAGATGGATCTGTGGCCTTACCGCAGGCGCACGGTGGCGCTGCTGCGACGCTATGCCCGGGCGTCGGTCGAGGTGGGGAGGCTGCCGTCGCTGCTGGGGCGCGAATTCTTCCGGTCGCAAGTCACGGCATACACGATGAGGAACTTCGAGGATGTTGTGATCTTTGTGGCCGACATGGAGCGGGCGATCGAACGGCTGACTGTAGTCGACAAAAAGCTTCTGGCCATGAATGTCCTGGAAGAATACAGCATCGACGAGGTTGCGCGACTGCTTGGTTGTACTCCCAGAAACGTCCGGCGGTTGCTGCAGGATGCACTCGACCAGCTCTCGCGGATCTTGCTCGTCGCTGGTTTAATGGAGGAATTAAATTGATGATAATGCGTTTGACACAGAGGCTTAGCAGAGTCAAGATCGTAACTGCCGTGGCAGGGCTGTGTTTAATTGTTATCTACGCGGTTATACTCGCTGCATTTTTTGGCGGGAGCAGGTTTGTAAGAAGTCCAGTTGCAGAAATGGGTCCAGTGTTTTACTCCAAAAATATCGTAATACGTGACTCTCGAATAGACAACAATGTAAGATTTCCCAGCGGTAAAGGCACCGAGCTCCTGAGCACTCAGGAGAAGTTTGTCAGGTTGAGGTGTTCTTGCCCACGCTTCTTTTGCATACATAGCGGCTTCCATGTCTCGTGGGTCCGAGGGATAGAGAATTCCACCCGTGGAGTGGCCGTGATCAGGGTTGGTGTAATCGAACACAGTTTCCCGGTTTATCGGGAATACCTTGATGATAGATTCACCGATATAATCCAGCGCTGGCGTCTTACCAGTGTTAAGCATGTGTATCTTAGCTTCGATGGGGTATCCGGCCCCAGTTCCCAAGGGCTCGGGACTTGTGAGCTTTATCCAAGCGCGCTGATCTTGGCGCATTTGCCGCTGGAGTACCTTCACACTGCTCTCAGTAGCTTTCGCCTGCTCATCTGCAACCGCGAGTTGCTGTTCAACTCGCTTGGCGGACTCGATGGAATCAGCCGCAGCTTGCTTCGCTTGGTCATTCAGGATTTTCGTCTGGCTCTGCATCTCCATAAACTGGCGATGGAAGACCCAAGCCGTATAAACACCTACAGCAAACAAAAGAACAGTGACCCATACCATGTGCCAATCGGGATTCTTGAACCATGGATCGGAGGCCTCTGGCTTGGCATTGGGTTGGCGCTGGACGGCATTGCTATGTGGTTGCTTCGGATCAGGAGCATGGCGAGCAACAGCGGTCGGGAGTGGTGCGCCTGTATTGGTCTTGGGTTTTTGATTCTGGGGATCAGCGTTTTCCCTATCGTCCATGGAACAGACCTCATTCTTGGATTCTAATGGGGAAGGCGAGGATTGTACCACCGGCCAAGGGCAGGATTCAGTGATGGAGCAAATATTGCTACTCAAAGGCGGCGCACGTCTTGAGGGATTTCATGAATTAATTTCGGTCAGGAACGCGAAAAATGGTTGTCAAGAGGGTAAGAAGTGAAATTTCGGTGTAAGTGACTCAAAGGAGGGGGAAAATAAATTGGGAAATCGTGTCCGTTTTACCCCTCGGATTTGATATTCTAAATTTAAGAGTTGAAAAATAAAGATTCTGAGGGGCGCGACTTCCATCGCGCCCTTTTTCTGTTTGCGGCGACCCCAGCGGCTAAAGCCGCTGTTTTCAATCGCCCTTGCGGCTCGGCTGAAGCCGAGCCCTTTCAAAGCAGGTGACGTAGAATCAGAATTATCGTAAGACGCGCGGGCGAACGGAACGGAGCATGGACATCACCTGGGTCACGGAACGGATCGGGCTGGGCGGTGGGATCTGGAATGCGCGGAACATGGAAGAGCTGGCGCGGAGCGGGGTGACCCACGTGCTCAACATGCAGATCGAGTTCGATGACCGGCCGCTGGCGGAGGTGCACGGGGTCCGGGTGCTGTGGAACCCTACCGACGATGATTTTTTGCCGAAGTCTCCGGACCTGCTGAAGCGGGGCGTTGACTTTGCGCTGGAAGCGCTGGAGGACCCCGAGGCGCGGTTGTACGTTCATTGCGCTGCGGGGGTGCACCGGGCTCCGATGATGACGCTGGCGGTATTATGCGCGATGGGGTGGGAAATGGAAGCGGCCATGGCGCTGATCGAAACGCGCAGGCCGGCAGCCGACTTCGCGGACGTATATGTCGAGAGCGTGCGGCGATTTCTGGAGCCGCGAGTTGAGAGCGAGCCGCGGATGGCAGAGTAACAATCGGCATTGAGCTGGGAGGTAATATGGGAGAGGGGCGCCGCTCGGCAGAGCGGCTTTTTTATTGGTCGGAATTGGGGTCCGGTGCGCTCACGAGGGGAAAACACGACATGCCCAGATCGCTGGCGGTAAACAACCAACGTTTTCCAACAGCGGCGAAGATGGTGATTTCCATGTTGCCGGGGCTGCTGATCGCGTTGATGCTGTCGGCCACTTTGCACGCACAAGGGCCAGCCCTTACGACGATCAGCGACACCGTGTATCGAGCGGACGGAAGCGCCGCATCGGGCACAGTGCTGATTTCATGGCCGTCGTTCCAGACCGCAGAGGGGGACGAGGTGGCGGCGGGCAATCTGGCTGTGACCATAGGGCCGCTCGGCGCGTTTACCGCGCAGCTGGTACCGAACGTGGGCGCGACTCCGGCGGGAACTTACTACGTGGTGGTTCTGCAACTGGATGATGGAACGGTGCGGACGGAGTATTGGGCGGTTCCAGCAACATCGCCGACAACGATTGCCGCGGTGCTGACGACGCCGGGTACGGGGCTGGGCAATCTCGCGGCAACGCAGCCGTATGTGAACGCGGCAGTGGCGAATCGGGCGCTCGACGCCACGGTGGTGCACCTGGCGGGGACGGAAACGGTTACCGGCACGAAGCAGTTCACCGTGCCCCCGTCGCTTCCGACGCCGGTGGGATCTAATGACGCCGCGAACAAGGGTTATGTGGATGCGGCGGTGTCAAGTGTAGGTTCGGGAGCGTATGTCCCTCTCGCAGGTGGCACCATGACGGGCCCGCTGACCCTGCCGTCGGACCCGACCGCACCTAACCAAGCCGCTGACCGGCATTATGTGGACACTAGTTTCTCGGTGAAAGCTGACTTAGTGAATGGGACGGTTCCAACCGGCGAGTTAGGAGCAGGAATCGCCAGTTCGGCTACTTGTTTGACGGGTAACTCAACTTGGGGAACTTGCGGCGGGGGCGCGCCGGCTGGAATTACCTATGCCACAACGGCGCTAAATTGGACGCAGACCATCTCCAGTCCATTAACAGGTGGATCGCAGGCAACCGTTACGCTTACTCCCTGTCCGGTCGGGATTGATACGACGAGCGGAGCGGGGTATCAGGTTTTGGTTTCTGGAGAGGGGAACAGCGAGGCGGTCAGCGTGGTGGCTGGGGCCGGAGGATGCACTTCGGGGGCGGGGTCGGGGACGATTAAGTTCACTCCGGTGTTTTCCTATGCGGCGGGATACACGATAAGTTCGGCGTCTTCCGGCATTCAGGAAACATTGAATGCGGGTTGCGGAGTGAATGCAGTCTCCTATGAGGACAGCCAGTGCAACGTAACTGTTCCGGCAAATGGTCCGAACGGGTCGATCAACACTTACAACGTTTACGGGACGATCTATCTGCATTCGAACCAATCGGTGTTGAGCGGCTACGGGACATCGTTGAACTGCCTTGGTCGCGGAGCCTGCTTACAGATAGGCGATCTGAAGTCTACCAGCGACTTCACGGATAACACGGTCGCCGGGTTGAGTTTTCGCACGCCGGTGAATCTCTCAGGCAATGCCGCGTTTGCAGGAGTTGCGATCACACAAACGCAGAGGACTTCTCAAATCGCAACCATCACGACCGCCAGCGCGCACGGGTTTAGAGTCGGCGATATGGTGACGATCCTGTTTACCGACAGCAGCAGCTACTGGGGAGATGCGACGATCACGGCGGTGCCGAGCTCGACCACGTTCCAGTATGCCCACCCTGGCGCCGATATCGCCGCGCAAACAACACCTGGCGTGGTGGCCCTGACGTATGTAGCGGTATTAGACAACGCGATGAGCACCCACCTGATCGATATTTTCTACGATCAGGTGGGAGAAAGCGGCCACTTTAATAACTTTTTCGATTTGTGGGACGACGAGAATGCGACCATCGATCATTTCGATAATCAGGGCATACCGCTAAACAACAATGCGAACTGGACGGGATCGTTCGTGTTTTCGGCAGGAAACCAGAGCATGCAGATTGCTCCGGTGATCACCTTGCGCGATTCGAACATCACAGCGAATTTCTCGAACGGCGTAACCGATTACAACTCCAATGGACTGTATATCGAAAACACGGTGATACAAGCGACGGGACCGTGGCAGGTGTATTCGGCGAACTCGACCGGCAATTATCAGGGAGCATACCTCAAGAACATCTATTCCGAGAGCAGCCTGGCGCTAAACCCGCTATCACCAGCGCACTCTCCCTTCCCTGGCCTCGGAATTGCGGGGTTGATTGCCGGGATATCGAGCGGGGCCGCGAGCTTCCAGGTTGCGGGGAATGGAGGCCCGTTGGGAACGTTTGCAACGGGGGGCACTGGTTCGACGCCGTACTCATACTTCGTCGTGGTCAACGACACGACCGCGGGAACACAAAGCTCTCCGATGCGGGTTCTCAATTGGGCTTCGACCGGCAGCGACGCAATACCGGTGCGTTGGCCGCGGGTGGCAAACGGAACCGATGTAATTACCTATGATGTAATTCGTATAACCACGCCGGCCGGAGTGGGAGGAGTGTATCCCTACAACGGCGGGTGTCCTGGTGGATCCGGTGGAACGTGTGGCGCGGTGGTAACAGCACTTTCGCAATCTGCGGCGTGTTCGGGTGGCTTGGTGTGCACCTACACAGATAGTGGCGCATCGTCGACTGCCGCGTACACGATCAAGCAAGGCACTTACAGCGGGAACCTGAGCTTCTGGCCGGGTTCGATTGTATCGGTGAACAAGAGCGTTAGCGTAGATGTAGAAGCAGGGAACGTTGTAGGAGTTGGACTGAACGGAAACCCACTACAGATTGCGAATCAGTGTTCGAGTTATGGAGCAGCATCACCGGGGGGCTATCCACTCTGAAGATTCGAGCGATGGAGTTGGAGAAAAGGTGCAGTAAATGAGCCAGAACGATTCGCGGCCAACACCGCTGGTCCCGCTGCCGTTAGTCGAGTTGATCGATCGAACGGTCGAAGCCGAGCGGAGGTGGACGGAAGCTGAGTTCCGACGCTACGCCGACGCGCTGGAAGCGCGCAGCCGAGCTGAGGACCTGCGGCATGAGGCGGGAGATGCCAAAATCCAAAAGGCGAGTGAGGTCCTCGATTACCGGCTGGAAGAGATGAACAATTTCCGCGCGCAAATTAACCAGGAGCGTACGGAATATCTGCGCCGTGAAATGTATGAGCGCGATCACGCTGGCTTGGCGGACCGGGTGAAGATTCTGGAAATTGCGCGGGGAGAACAAACGGGAAGGACCGCTGCCTTCGCTTCGATGGTCGCATTGCTGGTGATCGTTGTGCAGGTGGTGTTGCACTTCTGGAAATAAATCGGCAGGGACAGCTAACCGACCTCCTCACTCCAGCTTTCAAGAGTTTTCTTGACGACAGCCATGAACTGGTCGGCGATGGCGCCGTCGATAATGCGATGGTCGTAGCCCAGCGTCAGGTGAACGACGGAACGGATGGCGATGGAATCGGTGCCGTCTTTGCTGGTGATCACCATGGGCTGTTTGGTGATGCCGCCGACGCCCATGATGGCGGCGTTCGGCTGATTGATGATGGGCAAGCCGAAAACGGCGCCAAACTGGCCGGGGTTGGTGATGGTGAAGGTTGCACCTTCGACGTCAGCGGGCATGAGCTTCTTGGTGCGGGCGCGCTCGCCGAGGTCAGTGATGCCGCGCTGCAGTCCGAGGAAGTTCAGCTCGCCGGCGTTCTTGAGGACGGGGACGATGAGTCCCCAATCGAGCGCAACGGCGATGCCAGCGTTGACGTGTTTGTGGTAGCGAAGGCTGTCGCCTTCGAGCGAGCTGTTGACGATGGGAAATTGCTGCAGGGCGATGATGGCGGCGCGCACGAAGAACGGCATAAAGGTCAGGCGCGCACCGTAGCGCTGCTCGAAACCGTTCTTGAGCTGGTTGCGCAGATTGACAATGCGAGTCAGATCCACCTCAAACATGCAGTGGACGTGAGCGCTGGTGCGGCGGGATTCGATCATGCGCTGCGCGATGATCTTGCGCATCTGGGACATGGGCACCAGGTCGCCGGGAATGGCGGAAGGTGCGGGGCGCGTGGGCTGCGAAGGAGCAGGCTCGGCCGGACGGGCAGGAATGCCCGTCCCCGCACGGCCCGTCCCCACACGGCGCTCGACGAAATCGAGGACATCCTGCTTGGTGACGCGGCCACCGGTGCCGGTGCCGCTTACTTTCGCGAGATCCACATTGTGTTCGCGGGCCAGTTTGCGGACGAGCGGGGAAGAGCGAACGTCGGAATCCTCTTCGACTTCTGGAGCGGGGCCGGGGCGCGAGGTTGGCTCGGCCGGACGGGCAGGAATGCCCGTCCCCACACTTACAGGAGCAGGGGCTGCGGCCTTGGCGGGAGCGGACGCGGAAGCGCCGTTGCCGTCGCCAATCACGCCTACGACAGTGTTGACCTGAACGGTGTTGCCTTCGGAAACCTTGATTTCCTGAAGGATTCCGCTGGCGGGTGCGGGAATTTCGGCGTCGACTTTGTCGGTGGAAATTTCGAATAGAGGCTCGTCGCGCTGCACCTTGTCACCTGGTTTTTTCAGCCACTTGGTGATGGTGCCTTCGAAAATTGATTCGCCCATCTGGGGCATGACTACGTCAGTCGCCATAGTTCCCTTTCGATGAAGCCCTCCTGCGCCAATGGCGGAGGGAGCAAGCAAACATTATAGCGAAGCCGGAAGCGCCTTCGGGCTGGGGAGCGCGCGGGGCCTGCGGGCCGTTGGCGTTCGCGAATGAGTCCGCCCCTACGTGGCTGAGGGCGGGAGTTTTCTGGAGCGAAGAGCGATGAAGGAGTATTTGGCGGTGGTTATTGAGACGACCTTGAATACAACGGCGAGGATATTCTTGTCCCGGGCCGCGCTCCTTTATTTTGCGGGGACGGGGCTTGTAGTCCTCGCTGGGCTGAATGGGGCTGCGCTGGGACAAGGGGTTTTGTCGGGTTCCGCGACGTTTTCCGGCAGCAGCCAGTTCAGCCCCAGCTCTGGACCGTTGACCTACTCCGCACGCACGGACAACTGCGTGACCGGCGCGGAATCCGGCTGTATTTCCGGCGCGACAACGGGGGAAGCGGGCTCGGCCGTGAGCTTCCAACTGCGACCGACCGACTCTACTCCTTCAGGCTTCGCAGGAACGACGATCAATACCGGCTCCTGTCCCTCTGGCCTGACTCCATCTTCTTATCCCGCCTACTGCCCTGCGCCGATGAACTCGACGGCCACGGACCCGGATTTCGGGGCCTACATGGTCATGGCGACGGACGACAGCACGAACTCTCCAGTATCAAGTACTCCGTATGCGTCCAGCTTTCCCGCTTGGTCGGATGGGGAAAGCGACTATATTTCTGCGGACGAATCTTTAGTCGTCTTACTCAATAGTAAAGGCGGATGGTTGCTTGAGAACATCAGTCCTACCTCCATCCATGCCAAAACGTGCGCGAGTTCCCCGTGCGTCAATAGCACCGGTATCTTTACGGCCTCAAGCGGCAATGGCGACAGCACGCATCTGGCGCATGGCGGCAATTTTGCATTTTCACGCAATCCCGCCACACCACATCTCCTGTTTGAGGAGACCACATCCGTCAGCCCAATCACCGCCGTCACGGTCACGAGCTCGATTTCCTCTCCAGGCGCGGGCACGCTTTCGCGCTGCATCTACGCCGACTTCATTCTTGGATCGAGCGGCGCAACCTGTCCTAATTCTGGCAGCTTCGGCGGGGTGCTTCTGAATACTGCTCTCGGCAACACGGGGCCGTTCTACACAAGCTGGATCGGGACGCCGGGATCAGCGAATGACGGCACGTTTGGCGCACTCTTTGGCGGTGGTTTCGACTGGCAGGCGGATTGGACGGTGACGGCGACCGACACGTTCATCTGGCCACAAGATGCAAACAATCCCAGCGGACACGGATACCAGGCGACCACCGGAGGCGCCACGGGGAGCACGCGGCCAGTATGGAATGGCGCGGGCTGTTCAGGCTACACAGTGGGTTCGACGTGCGTTGATGGAGCGGAAACTTGGGTTGACATTGGCGTGATCGGCGCACAGGGGAAACAGAATTTTTACGTGGTGATCTACGGGCCTCCGGGAAGTGCCGATCCCGGCTATACCTTACTCAACACAAGACTCGCCAAGGTCTATCGCGGAACCGGAAACTCCGCCCCCGGGGGCCAGCTCTATACCTACGACGCCCTGACCTGCGGCAGGACGAACGGCGGAGTCACGCCATGCCCGTTCACCGACTTGTTCGTGATCCACGATGGCGAACTAATGCCGGACGGCAGGTACATTTCCACCGGGCCAACAGGGGGAGAAGGACCGTGGCCGGGGACGCAAGGGGGCGCCTGGAACCAGTACACCTTGAATTGCCAGACTGGAGGCAGTTGGGCGGGCATCTACTCGGCAGGCACGGCCTACAGCAACAACCAAGTTGTTTCCTACAGCGGTTACTACTACACGCGAAACTCGACGACTGGAGGCGCGGGCAACGCGCCATCTGGGACGACCTCATCGAACACGTATTGGTCCGCTCCGACCGAAGCCTACTGCGATTCTTACTTCTTCGATATCGCCTCCACCGGCCAGGCTCACCCCATCATGGAGCCGCTGACGGACTGGAACCACGGCAGTGGACACCATGCCGACGGATACGGTTATCGCTACTACGGCGGCAAGTACTATGGCACGGTCCTCTCCAGCAACCCCTACAGCAATTTGCCCAACAACCTCCCAGTCATCAACGGAGCCTTGAATCCCGGCACAGGGCTGATTTCCGCTTTACTTCCCTGCGACGACCACGGGACTAACCGCAACGCCGGGACAGGCGACTTGCAGCCGGTATTCACGCTCTCGACGTGCCGTCCCGCATGGACGGCCACGACCCTTGGCTACGGCTACGTGGCGGCGAACTACGGCGAAGTGGATGCCTTCAGCACCTCTCCGATAGGTACAAATTACCGCTTCGCGCACGTCTACAACACAGGCTCGGAGGCCGCGTTCTCCAGCCAAAACAACATCGGCGTAATCGGTCCGCTGGGCGATATCGCCATCTTCGGCACCGACATGATGGGGAAGCGGGGATCGACGGCCGCGGCGAACACGGCGGCCAACAATCTGCGTGGCATGTACTCGCCCTCGAAAAACAACGCCAACGTGAACTTGAACGACACAATCTCTTTTTCTAACGGTGACAATGGCTCGCCGAACGTCTACCAGGCAACTGCCTGCTCGGGAGCCTGTGTGGAAGGCTCGACGCTGCCGGATTGGAATACTGTGTGTCCCAATGCTGGCAACACATGTCCAGACGGAACGATCACGTGGACGAATCTAGGGCCAAACGTGAATCGGGGCGACGCGGTTATCGTTGATCTGTTGAGCGCGTACGCTGCGCCATAAAGCGGAACTGGCTGCTCAACTTCCTAACGAATGCCGTGCGCTACTTCATGCAGCGCGGCCTGCCGGATTGGAACTCATCGGAAGTCTATCAGCAGAATGCCGCGCGATCGGCGACGACGGCAATACCTACGTCTCGCTGGTGAACTCTAACACCGGGAACACGCCAAGCACAGCAGCCACTGAGAGTCAAGGATAGGGAATCTTATGGATGCCATCTCTGAAGCTCGCTTGTCGCTTGTATGGCCCTTGCTCGCTGCCAAGATTCACACGCTGGCAGAAATGCTCCTGCAAGAGGGTATTGAGATCAGGGTAGTGCAGGGGCTTAGATCGTGGACAGCACAAGATGCTCTGTACGCTCAAGGCCGCACGGCGCCGGGAGCGGTAGTGACGAATTGCAAGGGCGGAGATTCATACCACAATTTCGGGATGGCGGTCGATTGTGTTCCTTCGCAGTTCGCACCCGACCAACCCTACAACCCCGACTGGAATCCGGTTCACCCAACATGGAAGCGCATGGAGTCCGTAGCACTGTCGCTGGGCCTGACGGCGGGATGCAACTTCCGAACGTTCCCTGACAACCCACACTTTCAACTTACCGGACAGTTCCCCGCCGGAGCGCCTGACGGAGAAGTGAAGCAGCTTTTCAAGGACGGCGGCATGGCGGCGATCTGGGTTGAGATCCAACCCGTTTAAGGAGAACATCGAAAATGAAAAAGTACCTGCCTCTGGTCGTGACCCTCGCCGGAACACTCGGCACGGCAATCTGCACTCCGACATTTGTTGCTGCTCACCCACTCGTGTTCGTGTGGGTCGGAGCCGCGGCGCAAATCCTACACGCTGCCTTGCCCTCGATTTTCGGCAGCAACTCCAACTAACACAAGGCAAGCTCAACCCATTTCAAATCAGGAGAAAAACTGGTTATGAAGAAGTGTCTCGTTGTCGTCCTCTCCCTCGTCATGTTCTGCACGGCCTGCTCTACCGCTTGGGTAAGCACGCTGGACAGTATTCTCGCCGCGGCCGCGCCCGCGCTGGTTAACATCCTCGAAATCGCCGCCGCGGCAAACGGCCATCCGATGAACTCGAACCTGGCCACGAAGATCAATGGCGATGCGGCAGTCATCAAAACCCTGGCGGCGGACTTCGCTAAAGACGGTTCGGGGAATGCCTGTCAGAACCTTCAGGCGGCCATTGTTACTTATGCAGCAGATCAGGCGCTCGTGTTGCAAGTCGCCCAAGTTACTGATCCGAATACGCAGACGAAAATCACGCTATTAATGGCTCTGGTATCTGGCACGGTTCAGGCGATCACCGCCGTGATTCCTTCGTGCCCAGCCAATGCGCAGGCAGCTTTGAAGGCTCTGCCGCCCTACAGCGTCTCGAGCTTCACGGACCATTACAACAGCATTCTGGTGGCGCCTACTGGAAATGCGGCTGTGGATGCGGCGACTCCGGGGCTGAAGCTTCACCGGCATTCGAAATTCGTGCGGGCGGTGACTTTCGGACGACTCCAGTGATTGCCGTTGCTTCGACCGTGCGCAGATTCGGGGCGCTCCGCGACGTTCACGATGTGCGGGACCGGATGTACCGGGCTGCGCCGCGAGCAGAGCCGGTCCCGCAGCTTGTGGACCTGCGGAAATGGGGCGGTCCGATTAAAGATCAGGGTGAGGAAGGCAGTTGCACTGGACACGCCTTCTCGTCGGCACGCGAGTGGATTGCCCGGAAGTATGAGGAGACTTCGCCTGTCTTGAGCCCACAGTGTCTTTATGTTGAGGAACTGATTGCGGATGGGTCGTTTCCCAAAGATGAAGGCGCGATGCCGCGGACCGGTTGCCAGGTGCTGACGGCTCTCGGGTGTTGCGAGACGGCGCTCTATCCTTATATTGCGGGTGAGTTTGCCGTTCCGACGTCGGAGCAGGCGCAGAATGCGCTTAAGTACAAGACGGGCGCTTATCACCGCATTGGAACATTGTCGGACTTTCTGCGGTGCCTGGCGGATCCCACGCCGTGGCCGGTAACGGTGGGGTTCACGGTCTATGAGTCGTTTATGTCGCAGCAGGTGGCGGACACTGGCATCATGCCGATTCCACAACCTGGCGAGCAACAGCAGGGCGGCCACGAAGTGCTTTGTCTCGGCTACGACTTGGCGAAGCAGTTGGCGCTTATGCAGAACAGCTGGGGCGACGGTTGGGGACAGCGGGGGTATTTTTGGATGCCGTTCGGCGTCGTTGGTTCGGCGGGCAGCGATCTTTGGATGGTGCATACGGGTGGGCCGTGGAGGTGAGTCACGGCACCTACAATGCGTAGCGATTTCCAGACCAGCGGGAGAAATCCCCGAAGGAGACGCCGCAAGCCGCGTTTCTAGAACACTGGTTCTGTCGAACGGGAAGACGGCAGAGAAACTTTCCAGTCGTGCCTATGGCACTCACGGGCCTTCCGCGGACACCGAATCCCGCCAGTTAAACTGGCGGGCTATTTTCAGCCGTCCCTGCGGGACTGGGGATCGGTGCGACCATGAGGAATGTCAACCGAGCCAGATAGCTGCTATACTCCCGGTTTCTTTTCGATCTTCTTCTCGACTTTGGCCCAAGTATCTTTCAGGGCCACGGTGCGGTTAAAGACGAGATGCCCTGGTTTGGAATCCGGGTCCACGCAAAAATAACCGAGGCGTTCGAACTGGTAGCGGCTTTCGATTTGAGCGTTTGCCAGCGATGGCTCCAACTTGGCTTGCGCGATTACTTCCAGCGAGCCCGGATTCAGGTTCGCGGTGAATTCCTGGCCTTCTTCCACTTGATTTGGATCTTCTTTTGTGAAGAGCTTGTCGTAGATCCGCACCTCGGCGTCTATGGCGTGGGCGGCTGAGACCCAGTGGATAGTTGACTTCACCTTGCGTCCATCGGGGGCATTGCCTCCGCGCGTAGCTGGGTCGTAGGTGCAGTGCACCTCAAGCACTTCTCCTTTTTCGTTCTTCACCACTGACGTGGCTGTTATGAAGTAGCCGTAACGCAGGCGCACTTCGCGGCCGGGCGACAGGCGGTAATACTGCTTGGGCGGATCTTCGCGGAAGTCGTCCTGCTCGATGAAGAGGACTTTGGAAAAAGGTACTTTGCGCTTCCCTGCTTTTTCGTCCTCGGGATTATTGACTGCATCGACTTCCTCTACCTGACCTTCCGGATAATTATCAATTACAACCTTCAACGGCCGCAGGACTGCCATCACTCTGGGCGCGCGCTTGTTCAGGTCTTCGCGGACGAAGTGTTCGAGCATGGCTAGTTCCAGCGTGCCGTTGGTCTTCGAAACGCCGATGGCGGCGCAGAAATTGCGAATCGCTTCCGGCGTGTAGCCGCGACGCCTTATGCCGGAGAGCGTGGGCATGCGCGGGTCGTCCCAACCGGTGACGCGCTTTTCCTGCACCAGGGTGAGCAGCTTGCGCTTGCTGAGCAGCGTGTAGGTGAGGCTCAGGCGATCGAACTCCATTTGCTGCGACGGAAAAATGCCTAATTGCTGGATGAACCAGTTGTAGAGCGGGCGATGATCCTCAAATTCGAGCGTGCAGATGGAGTGCGTAATGTGTTCGATGGAATCGGACTGGCCGTGCGCGTAATCGTACATGGGATAGATGCACCATTTGCCGCCGGTGCGGTGATGCTCGGCGTGCAGGATGCGGTACATGACCGGGTCGCGCATGTTCAGGTTCGGCGAGGCCATGTCGATTTTGGCGCGGAGCACGCGCGATCCGTCGGGGAACTCGCCTTTGTGCATGCGCTCGAAGAGGTCAAGGTTCTCCGCCGCGCTGCGGTTGCGGTGCGGACTTTCTTTGCCGGGCTCGGTCAGCGTGCCGCGATACTTGCGAATTTCATCCGCGCTTAGATCGTCTACGTACGCTTTGCCGTCTTTGATCAGCTTGATCGCCCACTCGTAGAGCTGATCGAAGTAGTCGGAAGCGTAGTAGAGACCGTCCCACTCGAAGCCCAGCCAGTGGACGTC
>Ga0209415_10001696_pt1 | contig 41900 bp, 43 predicted proteins | sample PeaSoiSIISIP2007_FD_187696 | JGI IMG/M metagenome (GOLD analysis project Ga0209415, IMG submission 187696) | Peat soil microbial communities from Weissenstadt, Germany - SII-SIP-2007 (SPAdes) (version 2) | ecosystem: Environmental > Terrestrial > Soil > Wetlands > Peat | place: Germany...
CCCCCCGCCTGCTCAGCATCAGCTTCGATCCCGATCACGACACGCCCAAAATCCTGCGCGACTACGGATTCTCCGTCGCCCACACTCACGACCCCGCGCTCTTTAACCGATGGGAGTTCGCCGTCCCCGCCGCCGCCGACCTGCCCAAGATTGCCGATTTCTTCGCCCTCACCGTCAAGCCCGAAGGCGGACTCATCACTCACAACCTCTCGACCGCCGTCATCGGCCCCGACGGTAAAATTGTCGCGTGGTATCACGGCGGGGACTGGCAGGTTTCTGATCTAATAAAAGACGCCGCCGGCGCGCTCAGCCACAAGGTTGCTCTGCTGACATCGTCAGGGAGGCGCCAGTGGAGCATGTAGGGACAGCCGCCCTCGGCTGTCCACCCGCCGGAGGCGGGCTGTTTTGCTGCATTCGTTGCGCAGAGTTCGCTACCGACGTTGAGACTAACGTGGAAGAGCGGCGCTTCTGCGCCGCCGGGCCGTACGCCTTCAGGCAGCGTCCCTGTGGAAGAGCGGCCCTTTAGGGCCGCGAAAGTCGCTAAAATCAATGGCGGGCTTTAGCCCCTGAGGTACTCTGCCGACCGTCCAATACTCGGAAGACCTATGAAATACACTCTGCTCATCCTCTCCCTGCTCGGCATCATCGTCTCTTCCCTCGCCCTCCGCGAACATTACCGCGAAGAAGGCGACGCCCCCTGCGACATCAACGCTCACTGGGACTGCGGCATCGTCAACAAGAGCCCCTACGCCATGATCCCCAATCACGCCTCCGACTGGCCCTTGCACTTCCAGATCCCGGTCGCCGTCTTCGGCATCCTCGGATACATTCTCATGGCCGCGCTCGGGTTCCGGCGCTCCTACCGCCTTCTCCTCATCCCCACCCTCGCCGGACTCGCCTTCTCTCTCTTTCTCGCCCACATCGAAAAAGACATTCTCGGCGTCTGGTGCATTTACTGCGTCATCTCCCTCGGCATCATCTCCCTGATGACCCTTCTCAACCTCGGCGCCCTCGTCGCCCAATTCACCCGCCAGCCCGCTTCTTCGTAGCTCTTGCCTGGCGTGAGACAATCACCTGAAATTCCGGGGCAGGCCGATCTGCTGGGATGATGCCAACCATACACAGGGGGCGATCCTCTGCATGGCGTTCCCTCGACACCTGCCCCTGCTTTACTTCAAACACCAATCCTGTTTTCTGACAATCAGGCAGTCGCCCGATCCTCCAACCGGAAAACCCCGCCCCGTAAACGAGGAAAGCCCCGATCCCTCGCCGTGCCCATCCTTCTTCCCGAGATCGTGGAGCGGGGATCGTGGAGCGGCGGACGCCCTCGTCCGCCGTGCCCGTGCCCGTGCCCAACCTTCTCGCGCTTTTGAGACGACGCCAAGCCAGCCCAGCGCTTCAGCATTAATCACGATCAGGAAGCGCACGACTTCAGCCGTGCCCCAAAGAGGCTGGCAAGTGAAGGGCATTACAGTCTGCTGAAAAACTCGATTTTGGGTGGCTCAGCGCTTTCAGCGCTGCGATAGGGCCTTCCTTTTCAGCGAGGGCTTTAGCCCCCGAGGTACCCGGTACCCGCAAACCCGCGACTCTCACCCTCTCTCAAACGCATGCTTCTTCTCCAACTCCTCCAGGGCCGCACTCCTCGCCCGCTCAAACCGCTCCGCCTGATCCATCAGCCCCGGAGTCGCTGCTACCCACTCACCTTCGATCCGCAACAACCCCCGCGCCCCCACCAGCCGCGCCGCCACTTCCATAATGTGCTCCACGGTCGTCTGCAGATACTGAGCCTCCGCCGGATCCCCAATCCAAACGCGGGCGGTGTCTCCACTCCCGGGTGCCCCACTTCTCGCGTCCTTTGCGAGAAGTGGGGATTTCCCCAGCTTCGTCTCCCAATATGCTTTTTTCTCGATAAACTCCGCAATCCCATCGTCCGTAGCCTTGCCAAACACCCACTGCCCTCGCTTGAAATCGTAATGTCGGCTCGAGAACGGCACCGGCAGCAATTTCCCCGACTTCACAAACTCAATCTGCCTCCGGTCCACTTCCTTGCGCAGCGCGTTGATCACCGGAGACTCCGCATCTTTCGGCTCAAGCGACGGCATCACCTCGCGCACCGTCTGCGACAAATTCACCGCCACCGGCGCATGCAGCCCGTCCGACCCTTCCAGACGGATGTCCCCATGCAGCACCCAGAAATCCGCCCCCGAAGTAGACGGGTGAAACGGCCACTCCAGCCGGATCGTCAGCGGCAGCCCGCTCAGCGTCACCCAGATCTTTCGCCCCGCCGCCTCACGCGCCTCATCCAAGACCCCACCACTGCCCTGCGGCTGTGTCATATGCCTCTACCTTGGTCAGAAATTACGATCAGCGAATCGAACCCAATTTTACCGGATCGCCGGGTGCCCCATCCCAGCCGCGCTCTTTGCGGCTAGGGTGGGGATTTTGCGATGAGTCACCTCAGCGACAGCAGCCATGCAGCGGCGAAGCAGCCGGTACCAATGGCAACGCCGATCGCGGGGCTGCGATAAAAGTAGCGCAGGGTAAGTACCAGATAAACCCCGCCGATCAGGATCAGCGTGGGCACGATGCCGGCGGCGACCCGGTTGCCCCGCATCCCGGCCCAGATCGCCAGCCCGGCAAATAGCAGCAGACCCAGGCTGTGAGTAAAGTTAAAGCCAACCCAGGCTCGCCACATGTCGGTGCCGCCACTCGTAAGTCGTACGGCCGAATGAGCCATCGCCTGTGCAACCGAAGGATCGTCAGGAACAAGTCGTCGCGGGTTGCGCAGATCGAGCAGAGTGTAAATCGCATGCAACCCGCCCAGGAAACCGAATACTCCCCCGCCCAGCATAAGCAGCACGGCGATCATGTTTGAAGCAGTTCTCGAATTCATTAACCCACCCTCCTAACCTGTCATCCCGACCGAAGCGGAGGGACCTTGTGTCTGGCTGCGGGTGCCCCACCCTTGTCGCGCCCCTTGCGACAGGGTGGGGGTTTTGACTTCCGCAGTCCTACCTAAAGTGCCGCGCTACCTCCGACGCATACCTCTGCCCCACACTCTCCCTGTTCTCGGCCAGCCAGTTACTCAGCAACACATCCCCCACCGCAGGCCCATCCGACGCCAGCAGATTCCCCATCAGCCCCCCGTACTCTTCCCACGTCAGCACGACGTCCCGTACCGCCCATCCCGCGATCGTCGTGACAACGTAGGACACCGCCGCCGGCACCTGCACCGTCCGCACTGAACGTCCCACCGCCCGCGCGATTACCCGCACGAGATGCTCGAACGAAAACGCCTCCGGCCCGACCGCGTCCGTCACCGTCTTCCCGCTTTCCTCCACCGCGTCCACCAGCAACCGCGCCATGTCCTCCACATAAATCGGACGCACCCCATACCGTCCATCCCCCGGAATCGCAAACACCGGAAATCGCCGCACAAACCACGCGATGTTGTTGATCAGGATGTCCTCCGCTCCGAAGATCACCGTCGGCCGCACAATCGCATACGACATACCCGACTCGCGAACCGCCTGCTCCACCTGCGCTTTTCCTTTGTAGTACCCCAGGGGCGATTCCAGCGAAGGATTGGCAATGCTCACCTGCACGATGCGCCGCACCCCGGCCTCGCGCGCCGCCCGGATCAGCACGCGGCTGTTCTTCACCGCCGACTCAAACGTGAGCACTCCCCGCGGAAACCGCACCCAATACGTATTGATGAACGTCGAAGCACCTTCCAGGCTCCGCCGCAGTTCCTCCGGTCGGTCAAAGTTGCAAGGGAAAACTGCGACCCGCCCGCTAAACAGATCCGGGTGCCCCATTTCTCGCGCGCCTTTTGCGCGAGAAAGCCTGCCCTGAGCCTGCCGAAGGGTGGGGTTTTCTCTGTGATCGGCGGATGATTCGTCAGCGTCCGCACTGTATACCCGCGCTCCAGCAGAGTCCGCGCCGCATACTTCCCCGTGTAGCTGAACGCCCCGGTGATGACCACCGTCTCACTCACAAATCCCCCGTGCGCCTCTGTGTCCTCTGTGGTGAAGAGCTCGTAGCATCATCCATATCAGATCATTCTGTACGAACAGAAGCAGAGGGCCAAAAAAAATTACCCCGCCTTCTTCTTCATCTTCGTCCCCATGCGCAGCATCCTCCGCACCGTTCCGGTGGGCAGCCGCTTCATCTGGTCGTACAACTCGGTCACCGCCTCAAAAAATCCCGCCATCGCCTGCAACCGTTCCCGCGTGTACGCTGCCCCCGCCTCTTTCCCGTCCAGTTCCGCCAGGCACCGGCGCAGCACTTCCCGCGTCGGATCAATCTCCCGCCGCTTCCTCTGCTCGATCACCAGCCGGAACATCTCCCACACGTCCTTCATGGACTCATAGTGTTCCCGCCGGTCGCCCAGCACGTGCACCGCCCGCACAATCCCCCACCCCTCCAGTTCCCGGATGGACGTGCTCACATTCGACCGCGCCACGCTCAAAGTCTCGGCAATCTCCTCCGCCGGCAAAGCCCGCGGCGACAGGAAGAGCAGCGCATGGATCTGCGCCACCGTCCGGTTGATCCCCCAACGCGTCCCCATTTCGCCCCAGTGCAGGATGTATTGTGTCTGCAGCTCCGTCAGTTCCGCCATATCGTTTCTTTCAGTACAAACAGAATATACAGAATAAGCCGCCGCCTGTCAAGCCCAGGGTGCCGACTGTGAAGCCCAGGGTGCCCCGCTTCTCGCTTTTGAGAAGTGGGGACTTTTTGGAATTGTGCAAGTCCCTGCCATCCCGACCGGAGCACAGCGCAGCAAGCGCAGTGGAGGGACCCTGTGTCCCCCGGGAAAAGTAACCGGGTGCCCCACCCTTCTCGCGTCCTCTGCGAGAGGGTGGGGACTTTGACTTCCTGACCAAGAGCCCTCAATCTACAATCGGAAAGCCGATGAATCCCGCCCGCATCGCCGAACTGCTCGCGCCATTCCTCGGCCCGTCCGCTACCCCAGACCATTGTCATTCCGAATCGGGCCAAAGGCCCGGTGAGGAACCTGCTGTTCTCTCGCCCGCGCAACTGCAGCATATATCGATATACATCGATCTACTTCTCCGCTGGAACGCCCGCATCAACCTCACCGCCATCCGCGACCCCGAGCAGATCGTCACCCGCCACTTCGGCGAAAGCCTCTTCGCCGCCCGCCACCTCTTCCCGCGCCGTTCCCCTGTGCCCTCTGTGCCCCCTGTGGTAAATGGTTTTGACTTTGATCGCGCTAACGACCAACGACGGACGACCGACATCCACCCCACCCTCGCCGACCTCGGCTCCGGCGCCGGATTCCCCGGCCTTCCCATCAAGCTCTGGACGCCCCACCTCCATCTCACCCTGATCGAATCCAACCACAAGAAAGCCACCTTCCTCCGCGAAGTCGTGCGGAGCCTGACATTGACCGACGTAAATATACAAGCCGCCCGCTCCGAAACGCTCACAGAAGTGTCCTTCGACACCGTCACCCTCCGCGCCGTCGAACGCTTCGACGCCGTTCTTCCCGTCGCCGCCAGGTTAGTCACCCCCGGCGGGCGCCTCGCCCTCCTCATCGGCTCCGCCCAGTTCGGACACGCCCGTGCATCCTTGCCAGGGCTCTCCTGGTCCGAGCCAGTCCCGATACCCCTCTCGCGCACCAGACTATTGGCAGTCGCCACTGTCGCCGGCAGTACCAAGTAAGTTAACAAGTGGAATAAACCATAACAATGAGCTCGGAAATGTGCCACTAATTGCCGTAAACTTAGCACTTGTAGCTACTGAAGTGGGAAGAAGCCTATGGATTAGCCGATAACTTCCCAGGTGTTCCGTCAGTCGAATGAGTTTTCCACAGTGTTCCTTCAGGAACATATCTCAGTTTTGCACGCCATTTCGAGGTAAGCACATAGCATTTCACACACAGAATCGGCCAAGTGTTCCTGAAGGAACACATCTCCAGTTTGTCCGATCAGCTTCCTCAACGGTGTCAACCGATGACACAGGTGCGCGCGAACAAGGACGCCGTCCTCATCTTCCCTCTTGAAAAACCAGGAAGTGTTCCTTCAGGAACACTTGACCGGTTTTGCACACTGATTCACTGCTCTGCACAGAAATCTTCGTTGCATTTGAAATGCGATGCGCATTATGCTCCGCAATAGCTCTGCTTCTCCTGACAATTCCATGGGACGTGTAATCGCCGTTGCCAACCAGAAGGGCGGCGTGGGCAAAACCACGACTGCCATCAATCTCGCCGCGTCCTTTGCGGCTGCCGAAGTCAACACCCTGCTGGTGGATTGCGATCCGCAATCGAACGCCACCAGCGGCCTGGGGTTTGCCAAGGATCCTGAGCGCATCAACTCCTACCACATGCTCATGGGCGCGGCCTCGGCGGAGGAAGCTCTGCAGACCACGGAGCTCGAACAGCTGTGGCTGATTCCATCGCACAAGAACCTGATCGGCGCGAACCTGGAACTGGTGGACGCAGAGCGGCGCGAGTTCCGCATGCGCGACGCGCTCGCGCCGCTGCGCGACCGTTTCCAGTTCGTGGTGCTCGACTGTCCGCCTGCGCTCGACCTGCTCACGCTGAACGCCCTGGTTGCGGCCGACGCGGTGCTGATCCCAATGCAAGGGGAATACTTTGCGCTCGAAGGGATCAGCGAACTGCTGGACACGATCGAGCGCATCCGCGCGGCGCTGAATCCTGCGCTCGAGATCGAGGGTGTGGTGCTGGCTATGTTCGATGACCGCACCAACCTGGCGCAGCAGGTGAAGACAGAGCTCAGGAACTTCTTTGGCGAGAAGCTGTGCACGACAACGGTGCCGCGGAACATCCGGCTGGCCGAGGCGCCGAGCCATGGCCAGCCCGCGCTGGTCTACGATCCGCGGTCCAAGGGCGCCGAGAGTTACATACGGCTGGCCAAGGAGATCATTGAGAGGCAGCCGTCCGTCGTCAGTCTTCAGTCGTCAGTTCAAGCCTTAACCGCAGACTCCACCGAGGATCACGGGGACAAGTCGGTCGAGGAGATTCCGACGAAGAACGACATGGATAAGACCGCTTAGTATATTGACACGTGTCTATGTAATAAATTGACGGTTATCGATGTAACTCGGGACCTGAAGAGAATTCCCAGCGGGGCCGGTGGGAGCGCCGGCAGGGCACGAGGTCCTTCGACTGCGTCGCCCTTCGCTTCGCGAAAGGCAACTTCGCTCAGGATGACAAGAGAAGTGCGAGGAGAACACCAATGACGACGGCGGCGGCGGAGAATCTGGCGGGGGACAAGGGAAAAGACAAGGCGGAGAAGCGGCGGGCGTTGGGGCGGGGGCTGGAGTCGCTCTTGCCGGGCCCGCGGGTGGTTCCACAGGCCGGCGAGGCCCACCCGGCCCCACAGGGTGGTGGAGCTGCCGGCAAACAGCAGGTTCCTCACTTCGTTCGGAATGACAGCACTGTTCGGAATGACAACGCTGTTCGGAACGACAGCACTGTTCGGAACGACAACGCTGTTCGGAACGACAGCGCTGGAGCAGGGGCGGGGGCTGGCGAGCTGCGCTCGGCCGGACAGCCGGGGGCGGCTGTCCCTACATATTTGCCGCAGGAGGATCTTGCGGCGCCGTATCCGGGAATCAATGTGGTGGACTCGGTTCAGGCGGAGATCGAGGCGGACGTTTTTGGAGACGACATCCCCAAGGCCGGCGCAGAGATCACGCTCATGGCGCAGGCGGAGTCGCGTATTCCGGGCAACCTGGTAGTGAACCTGGCGATTGCCGACATAGACAAGAATCCGTTTCAGACGCGGTATGTGCACAGCGATACTGCTTTCGAAGAGCTGACGGCGTCGGTGAAGGCGAATGGGGTGCTGCAGCCGATTGTGGTGCGTCCGGGGAAAGCGGAAGGGCGGTACATCCTGATTCTGGGCCAGCGGCGGCTGCATGCGTCGAAGGTTGCGGGGAACGAGCATATTCCGGCGATCGTGCGGCGGGTGTCAGAGCAGCAGGCGGCCGAGATGACGATCATCGAGAACCTGCAGCGCGAAGACCTGAGCCCGCTGGAGCAGGCGCAGGCATTCAAGGTGCTGAGCGAGGAGTTCAAGATGACGCAGGCGCAGATCGGAGAGCGCGTCGGGCTGTCGCGCGAGTCAGTATCGAACTACATGCGGCTGTTGAAGCTGCCCCGGACGGTGATGGAGTTGCTGGCGGAAAAGAAGCTGAAGTTCGCCGAGGCGCGAGAGTTGCTGAAGCTGGAGGATGACCAGCAGATGGTCGAGGCCGCGCTTTTCGCCGTGAAGAAGGGCATGACGGCCGAGCAGGTGGAGAAGCTGGTTATGCAGATGGGCGGGTGGCTGGATGCGTTTGCGGGAATGCCCGGACAGGAAAAGAAGCCAGGCACGGCGCGGTGGGTGGATCCGAATGTGCGGTCGGCGCAAATGGAACTGGAGCGGCTGCTGGGAGTGAAGGTGAAGATCCGCGACCGGAAGGGAAAAGGAAAGATTGTGATTGAGTATCACACGGTGGATGATTATGAGAGGGTTGTGGGGATGTTGAGGGGGAAGGGGTAGTCTTCAGTCTTCAGTCTTCAGTCTTCAGTTAGTCAGCGCTAGGAGGGCGGCCTCGGGGCTGTCCTTTTTCATTTGTGATCGTGGAGGGGCGGACGCCCTCGTCCGCCCTGGAGTGGCACGGATCTCGCCGGACGGATTTGTGGCGATGCTCCCCCGGACGGGGGCGTCCGGGGCTCCATTCGCGCGCGAGGCTTCATGTGAAATGGGGGAATCAGAGTGGTAATCGGTGGGGAAGTTGGCTTGGAACTGGCGCCGGAGGGTGGGTCAGAGGCGTTGGCTGGGGAGAAAGTGGGACGGATGGGGCTGGCGATGGGTTTGGAATCGGATAGTTTACTTGCTGGGTTCCGGATTTGGGTAGATAGGGTTTGAGGAGGCGGAATTTGCTTCCCTGGTTGGTCTGGGGAATCGAGGTGAGTAACTGGTCGCGAAGAAGGTGGGAAGCTCGGGCTGTTCTTGAGGTCAATAGTGGGAGGACGGTTGCGGTTCTTTAGGAAAGTGGGAGCTTTGGTCGGATTTAGTTGATGTTTACTGGTTTGGTGCTGGCGTGGGGGCGACTTGGGTCGGGGGGAATCGGTGTGGGGGGAGTCCTCGCCGTTGGCTGCGGGATGGCTACTCCCCGGACGGGGGCGTCCGGGGCTCCACGTTTGCGTCTGGCTCCATGTTTGCGTCCGGGGCGTTGCAATTCGGCGGAGGGCGGGAGTATGGTTACGGGCGCGTGTGCTCAAGATCATTTACGGAGGGAATCATGAATACGGGCTTTTGGCGGCTGGTTGGGGTTGGGCTGCTGGCGGCGGTTCTGGTGCTGGTGGGAGCCGATACCGGTTCGTTGCAGGCGCCTCCGGTGGCGAAGAAGGTGGCGCATACGGCCGAAGTGAACGGGCGCACGATGGTGGACAACTATTTCTGGCTGCGGGACAAGCCGAATCCGGAGGTGCGGGCGTATCTGGAGTCCGAGAACGTTTACACCGACGCAGTGATGAAGCCGACCGAAGGCTTCCAGAAAAAGCTCTATGACGAGATGCTGAGCCGAGTGAAGGAAACCGACGTGGAGGTCCCGTACCGCGAGGGAGATTATTTCTATTACGTGCGGACGGAAGCGGGAAAGCAGTATCAGATTCGCTGCCGGAAAAAAGCCGCTGGGGACGACGGGATGGGCGCTACCGGCACGCGGGCGGGGGCGCCCGCGCCACAGGGGTCCGCGCCACAAGAAGAGATCGTGCTGGACATCAATGAATTGGCCAAGGGGCAGACGTTCATGTCGGTGGCGGCTTTTGCGGTGTCCCCGGACGGGAATCTACTGGCGTATTCGTTCGACAACACCGGGTTCCGGCAGTACACGCTGGCGGTGAAAGACCTGCGGACGGGCAAGACGCTGGTGGATCACGCCGAGCGGGTTGGGTCGGTGGTGTGGGCCAACGACAACAAGACCATTTTCTATACCCAGGAAGACGCGGTCTCCAAGCGGCAGTACCGGCTGTACCGGCACGCGGCGGGAACGGCCGATCCGGACACGCTGGCGTATGAGGAACCGGACGAGCGATTTGAGGTGGACGCGGGCAAGACGCGGAGCAACGCATATATCTTCCTGATGTCGGGGAGCCATACGACGACCGAGGCGCGGTACATTCCGGCAAACGACCCGTCAGCGGACTGGAAAATCATAGAGCCGCGGAAACAGGGCGTGGAATATTACCCAGACCACAATGGGGATTCGTTTTACATCCGGGTGAATGACACGGGGAGGAATTTCCGGCTGGTAACGGCTCCGGTGACGGACCCCGGAAGCAAGAACTGGCATGAGGTGATGGCGCACAACCCGGACATCATGCTGACCGATACCGACTTCTTCAAGAACTTCTGCGTGGTGTATGAACGCGAAACCGGGCTGCCGCAGATCCGGATCATTGACTTACGGAGCGGGCAGTCGAAGCGGATTGCGTTTCCGGAGCCGGCGTATACGGCGTATCCCTACGTCAACCGGGTATACGACACGACGGAGTTCCGGTATGGCTATCAGTCGCCGATTACCCCGGCGTCGGTGTTTGCCTATGACATGGAGAAAGGGGCTTCGACGCTGTTGAAACAGAAAGAAGTGCCGGGAGGATATGACCGGACGAAATATCAGGTGGAGCAGATTTATGCGACGGCGGCCGACGGGGTGAAGGTTCCGATCTCGGTGCTGCATCTGAAAAGCGCGAAGATGGATGGGAAGGGCCCGATGTATTTGTATGGGTACGGGTCGTATGGAATCTCGATTGACGCGGGGTTTAATTCGAATCACTTCAGCATGGTGGATCGAGGCGTAGTCGTGGCGGTGGCGCACATCCGCGGGGGCGGGGAGATGGGCAAGGCGTGGCACGATGCGGGACGGATGATGAACAAAAAGACGACGTTCACGGATTTTGTCGCCTGCGCAGACGATCTGGTGAAGCGCGGATACGGGTCGAAGGACCGGCTGGTGATCGAGGGGCGAAGCGCCGGCGGGCTGCTGATGGGAGCGGTGCTGAATCTGCGTCCGGACCTGTTTCATGCGGCGCTGGTGGGCGTGCCGTTTGTGGATGTGATGAACACGATGCTGGATGAGTCGCTGCCGCTGACGGAGGGCGAGTTTGAGGAGTGGGGGAATCCGAAGGAGAAGGCGGCGTTCGATTACATGATCACGTATTCGCCTTATGACAATGTCGAGGCGAAGGCGTATCCGGACATGCTGGTCAAGACGTCGTTCAATGACAGCCAGGTGATGTATTGGGAGCCGGCGAAATATGTGGCCAAGATGCGGGCTACGCGGACGGACCACAATACTCTGATTTTGAAGACGAATTTGAGTCCGGCGGGGCATGGGGGAGCGTCGGGAAGATACGACCGGCTGAAGGAATCGGCGTTTGATTATGCGTGGATCTTGGGGGAGATGGGGATTCAGAATTAGGCCGCCTCTTTCGCCCCTTTCGGGGCTGCGTTTTTTGCCCACGGCTTACGCCGTGGGCTTTATTCTTGCGCCACCCTTCGACTTCGCTCAGGTCTGGCTTTCGGGGCGGGACAGCCGGGGGCGGCTGTCTCCACATGGGCGTGGTGGGGCGGGATACGTTTAACACCAAGATCAAAGTCAAGGCCAAGATCAAAGTCAAGAGCGGCGGACAGGAGTGTCCGCCCCACATGAGCAATCCCAACGATTTATTTGGCGAAGAAGTAGTCGAAGGACTTGACGGCGGTGAATTCGTCGTCTTTGACGTCGAATACCGTGTACAGCTTGGTGACGTAGAGGATGTCCTGGACTTTCTGGGTGAGGTTGAGGAGCTTGAGTTCGCCGCCGGCGTTGCGGACGGCGGTGAAGTTGGCCACCAGTTCGCCGACGCCGGAGCTGTCCATGTAGTCCACGCCGGCGAGGTTGAGGATGATTTTTTTCTTGTCCTGGGCGATCAGGGAGCGGACCGCGTCGCGCAGTTCGTGGATCTCGTCCCCTAGGACGATGCGGCCCTCGATGTCGAGGATGCTGACGTGGCTGACTTCGCGGGAATCGATCTTCAGGGACATGGTTCGGGCTATCGCCCGCGCGGGGCGATGGCGGGAATGGTAGACGGTGCTGGCGAGCAAGTCAATGGCCGAGGGGGTGCCGGGGGCGGGCGCCGAGTCAAAACGCAAGGTCCCTCGACTGCGCTCGGGATGACAGTTGAGTTACGAGTGGGCGCCGTGGGGGCGGGTGTCGAGTTCGAGGGGAGGGAGTGGGACGCGGTCGAGGGCGACTTTGTCGCGAACGACTTTATCGCGAATCTCCTGGATGGGCGAGGTGATGATGGGAGTGGGATAGGCGGGATGGCGGAATTCCAGGTGCATGCCGCGGCCGACATATTGCAGCTTGAGCATGGAGCCTCCCCAGGTAGAGCCGGCGATTGCGACCTGCACAGGCTCGGGACAGAAGCGGGGATGGCCGGAGATGAGGGCTTCGCTGCCGCCAAGAAGCACCGCAGTGTAGCGGTGATGCATGGTCTGAATCTCGAGAACGGTGTCGGGCGGAAGGTCGCCGAGGAAGACCCCACCCTCGATTTCCGACTGGATAATGCTGCGGTTGACCTCGTCGGCCAGATTCGGGTGAGGGTTAAACATACAAAATCCCAGTGGGTAGGGTATAGGGTTTCTCGGGCGGGGACAAGGGCTCTTTGGTGGCTGGAGGCGAACGGTGGAGCATGTACCTTAGAGGATTGGGAGGGGGAAGGGGATGCAGAGAAAGTTCCCGGGGTGCTGACTTGGGTCCCCGGAAGGGCCGCTCAGGCTGACGGAGGCTTGTAGTCGGCGGCTGGAGTCTTGAGGAAGGCGATCACAAACAGGAGGCCGAAAAGCGCGTCCATTGCTCCGAAGGCCAGGTCGGAGGGATGAAGGCGGTGCTGCAGGTAGAGCACGGTCAGGGAAGCGCCGTAGCCGAATTTCTCGAGGATGGAAGGAATCATCATCCAGCGGTAACGGAGGGATCGCGGGCGATGACCAGGAAAGCGAACTGCCAGGCCAGCCCAACGGCCACGAATCCATAGTAGAAACCGGGGTGGGTTATAGGGGGAGGGTCGTTGCGGCTGATCGCGTCGAACATGAAGTAGAGCGTGAGGATGAGGATGCCCCAGACGAAGGCGACGTAGCAAACGATTTTGGCGAATTTCATGGTGCTAGTTCGGTTCGCATGGGATGTGGAAACGTAATGCACGAACGTTCAAGAAACGACGACCACCGGGGCTAAAGCCCGTGGTATTTCCCCGCCATACGCGGCCCTAAAGGGCCGCTCTTCCACAACTCTGCACGCACGGCCTTGCGTCACTTCCACGGTTCTGCACACACCCAAAGCAGACTCGCCCCTGCACGGCTCGCTTCGCTCGCCGGACGGACGAATGCGTCCGTCGCTACACGAGCTTATTCTCCGCCTACGGTCAGGCCGTCGATACGAAGGGTTGGGGCGGCTACGGAGCCGCGGAATTCGAGGTCATTGGCGATTTCGGAGATATTCATGAACAGGTCTTTCAGGTTGCCGGCAACCGTGATCTCTTCAACGGGATAGGCGAACTCTCCGCCGGAGATCCATTGGCCGGAGGCGCCGCGGGAGTAGTCCCCGGTGACCAGATTTGCTCCATGACCTAAGAATTCGGTGACGTAGAGCCCTTCCTTTATTCCTGAAATCAATTCCTTCGGAGTCCTGGAGCCGGCCTCGAGGAAATAGTTGCCGGGGCCGATGCCGGGGGTGCCGGCGAGCCCTCTTGAGGCGTTGGCTGTCGTCTGCAGGCCAAGCTTTTTCGCGGTGTAGGTGTTGAGCAGATACGACTTCAGGACGCCGTTTTCAATGACGACCGTGCGGCGGGTGGGGATGCCTTCGCCGTCGAAGGGGCTGGTGCCGAAGCCGCCCGGCATGGTGCCGTCGTCAATGACGGTGACGTTCGGGCCGGCGATCTTCTGTCCAAGCTTGCCGGCGAGGAAGGATGCGCCGCGGTAAACGGAGTCTCCGTTAATGCCTTCGAAAATGTGCTCGAGGATTGAAGTGGAGACCATGGGATCGAGCACGACCGGGACGTGCGCGGTCTTTACCTTGCGCGCGCCGAGGCGGCGGATGGTGCGTTCGGCGGCAATCTTGCCGACTTTTTCGGGCGGGTCGAGCTTGCTTAGCGTGCGGGCGACCGAGTACCAGTAGTCGCGCTGCATGGCGCCGGATTCGGTTTGCGCAATGGGAACTGCCGCCACGGAGCAATAAGAGCGCCTGTATTCGCCGACGAAGCCATGGGAGTTGGCCAGGACTTTGTGGCCGGTGGCGGCGTCGAATGATCCGCCCTCGGAATTCTTGATGCGCGGGTCGAAATCGAGCGCGGCCTTTTCGGCGCGGCGGGCGTAGTCAATCCGGTCGGGGCCGGGGAGCGAGTAGACGTCTTCGTGGTAGAGGGCGAGGTCGCCAGGAAGTTGGCCGAGTTGCGCGGCTTCCGGGATGCCGCCGAACGGGTCTTCGGAGGTTATTTTCGCCAGTTCGAGCGCGGACTTCAGCATGCGGTCGAGGCCTTCGCGGGAGAAGTCGCTGGAGTAAGTCGAGGCGGCGCGCTGGCCGAAGAAGACGCGCACTCCGATGGACCTGGAGCCGGATTCTTTCAGGGTTTCGACCTGGCCGAGTCGGACGAGGGTGGAGAATTCATCGCCTTCGCGGACCACGCATTCGGCGGCGGTGGCGCCGCCCTTCATCGCGCGGGCCACAATATCGGCGGCGAGGGTCTTGAGGTCGCTCGGTGCTGTCTTGGTTTCAAGGTCAGTTGAAGGCATTGATTCTTTTCTTCGGGCGGGCGAAAAGCAGGTTCCTCGCTTCGCTCGGAATGACAGAATTCATTCTAGACTACCGATTCTTTCAAACTCCAGTCTTGCGGTCGTGGCGGAAATTCCCTGACTGGCGCTGCGGGAGTGCAAGGGATCCTTCGACTGCGGTTGATCTCTGCGCTTGAGCGCAGAGATCATTCCTCGCTCAGGATGACAAGAGGGAAGGAACTGAGCGGCACGGCTAAAGCCGTGCCCTTCCCATAACACTCCGCAAGCCGCCTCGCTGCGCTCGGCGGGACGGACGAATGCGTCCGTCCCTGCATGTTCATTGCATGAAGCCGCCGGGGTCTTTTCTGGCGGTGCCGCCTACCGTGAGGCGATCTATCTTCAATGTCGGGATACCTACACCTACCGGAACCGCCTGGCCGTCTTTGCCGCAGGTGCCTACGCCTTCGTCCAGCTTCAGATCGTTGCCGACCATGCTGACTCGCGTCAGGACGTCGGGGCCGTTGCCGATTAGCGTGGCGCCTTTGATGGGGGCGGTGATCTGGCCGTTTTCGATCATGTAGGCTTCGCTGGCGCTGAAAACGAATTTGCCGTTGGTGATGTCCACCTGGCCGCCGCCGAAGTTGACCGCGTACACACCGTGCTTGACCGAGCGGATAATGTCTTCGGGATTGTCTGTACCGGCGAGCATGTACGTATTTGTCATGCGGGGCATGGGGATGTGCTCGTAGGATTCGCGGCGTCCGTTGCCGGTGTCAGCGATGCCCATCAGGCGGGCGGAGAGTTTGTCGCTGAGATATCCCTTCAGGATTCCCTTTTCGATGAGGACGGTTTCCTGCGTGGGCTCGCCTTCGTCGTCCACGTTGAGCGAGCCGCGGCGCCAGGGCATGGTGCCGTTATCCACCACTGTGCATTTTTCGCTGGCGACGCGCTTGCCGATCAGGCCGGCGAACGCGGAGGTCTTTTTGCGATTGAAGTCGGCTTCGAGGCCGTGGCCGACGGCTTCGTGCAGCAGGACGCCGGGCCAGCCGGGGCCGAGGACGACTTCCATTTCTCCGGCGGGAGCTTCGCGGGCGTCGAGTTGCAGGATGGCCTGCCGGGCGGATTCTTTGGCGAAGAATTCCGGAGTCTTCTCTCCGAAGAAGAAGTCGAGCGCGACCCGGCCGCCGCCGCCCGAGGTGCCGCGGGCGGAGTTGCCTTCGGTTTTGGCGATGCAGCTCACGTTCATACGGGCCAGCGGCTGCGAATCTTCGGCGAAGGTGCCGTCGGAGGCGACGACGAGAATGTTGCGGAGTTCGTCGGCGTAGCTGGCGCGGACTTCCTTGATGCGCGGGTCGAAGGCGCGGGCGGACTTGTCGGCGCGCATGACGAGCTCGACCTTGGCGCTGATTTCGGCGTCCACGCTCGGCAAAGTTACGGGGTAGAGGCTGCGCGCCTGCGATTTCTGAAATCCGGCGACCGGCGTTTTCGCCGGGGCGCTCGCGATGAGCGCCGCGGTGCGCGCGGCGTGCAGGATGCGGTCGGCGGAAAGATCGTCGGTGTAGGCGTAGCCGGTGCGTTCGCCGGAGACGACCCGGATGCCGCAGCCGGCAGAGATCCCCTGGCTCGCGGACTTGACCATCGACTCGTCCACCATCAGCGAGGTGGAGGAAAGATATTCGAAGTAGAGGTCGGCGTAGTCGCCGCCGGCGGAAAGCGCGGCCCCGAGATAGCGTTCGAGATCGCGCTCGGTGAGGCCGTAGTGGTCGAAAAAGAAACGGTTTTTGTCGGTAGTCACAGGATTTAGATGCCCGCCAGGCCAGTGCGGACCCGGTGGCACGTTACCCCTTTGTTTCATTATCCCACAGCAATGAGCGCCGAATGGTTACAGAGCGCAAATCAGCCTCAAAATAGAACGTGCGATGAGGGGGTTGTTTTGGCTGACCTTGATCAACTTCCGATGCGGCATCGAGCTCGTCGAGCTTCGCTCGACCGGACAGCCGGGGGCGGCTGTCCCCACATTGTTTCCACCTTGTGCGAACTTCCACAGGGCTGATGGTCATTCGTCACAGACAGGGTGGAAGCAGGTGTGGAGAATCTGGGGCATGACACCGGAGGCATTGACGCGGACGCTTGAGGAATTTCTGGCGGAAGCTTCGGGCGCCGTCGTGCTCGAGGATGGGGCGGTGACGTTTGATCTGGAGCGGGCGAAGTATTCGATCTCGGGCGAGCACAACAAGTGCCTGCTGCATTTGTGGTCGGCGGAGCGGAATGCGGTGCGGCGGGTGCTGGACGCGGAGGTGAAGAACTGGACGCTGCGGCTGGCGGTGCAGCGGCTGGGGCAGGCGCGTTCGACGAAACTGGAGATTTGCCGGGAGCGGGACCGGAGGTCGCCGACGGCGAAGAAAGCGGCGCGGGTGTGTTATGAAGCGAAGCTGCGGCGGGCGCTGGAGCGGCATTTTCCAGAGTTCACGATTGCGCGGCTGACTACCGGCGTGGATCTGGAAAAATCGTTTGGGCCGATCTATGCGCGGGGGGTGGTGCGTCGGGGACAATCGGCTTTCGCCGTGTTGGGGGTGAATGGGTCAGAGGCTCAGGCTTCGGTGGATGCGGCTTTGACGTTTGGGATTTTGTGGATGGATGTGTGCAGGGAAAATCCCCACGTCTCGCAAAGAACGCGAGACATGGGGCACCCGGGTTCGATGCTGGTTGAAGGACTTCTTCTGTTCGTGCCGGCGGGATCGTCGGGGCTGGTGCGGGAGCGGATGGCGAATCTGAATCGGGCGGCGGCTAAGTGGAGATTGTTCGAGTTCGATGAGCGGGATGACGCGGTCGTGGAGATGGATTGCACCGATCGCGGAAATGTGGCGACGCGGCTGGTGCAGGCTCCGAATGGGGCGGCGGCGCTGGAGAGATTCGCGGAGTCCATCGCGAGAGTGAGATCCATTTTGCCGAATTGCGAAGTGGCGGTGCTGTCGGCGGCGGAGATTGGGTTTCGCTGGCGCGGGCTGGAGTTTGCCCGGGCGCGGATGGGAGCGGAGGCGGCGACGTTTCGCAGCAAGCAGGAAATTGTGTTTGGTGTGGGCGCTCATGAGCGCGTGCTGGAGGATGGGAATTGGGCACTGTTTTGCGAATTGCTGGCGGCCTTGCGGGACCGGCGGCATCCCTATGGGCCGAAGCAGGACGCGCTGTTTCGGATGCATCCGGAGCGGTGGCTGGAGTCGCTGGTAGTGAACGACGTGAGCGTGGTGGATGAGCGGCTGGATGCACGGGCGCTGTATTCGCAGGTGCCGGCCTTTTCGGCGGCAGATCGGGCCATGATTGATGTGCTGGCGGTCACGCGCAAGGGTCGGCTGGCAGTGGTGGAGTTGAAGGCCGACGAGGATATTCATTTGCCGCTGCAGGGGCTGGATTACTGGGCGCGGGTGGAGTGGCATCACGGGCGTGGGGAGTTTCCGCGGCATGGATATTTTGCCGAGCGGGAGCTGTCGGGGGAGAGTCCGCTGCTGTTTCTGGTGGCGCCGGCGTTGCACGTGCATCCGGCGACTGACGTGCTGCTGCGGTATCTTGCTCCGGAGATTGAGTGGGAGTTTGTGGGCATTGACGAGCGCTGGCGGGAGGGAGTGAAGGTGGTGTTTCGGAAACGGGCACGGAGTGCGGAGTTTCACCTGCCGGTGGCGAATTGAGGGGTCAGCAGCGAGTGGCCGAAGTCAAAAGCCCGGACCGCAGAGATCGCAGAGAAATGCCGCAAAGATCGCGGAGAGAATCTTCCCTAGTCCTTCCACGCGCCTAATAGGCGACGCACATCCACCAACTGGGCTAGGTGATAGGCGTTGTGGTCGGCCACCAGCAAGGCTTCCCGCAGAATAGTCTGGCCATCGCCCCAGGGAATGCGAGCGAACAAATCGGTTTTCGGATTTTCTACCAGGGCCTGCATGGATTTCAGGTCGCGGCGAAATTGCTGGATGCTTTTGTTCCAGGCAGCGGCATTTGGTGGGGCATCCGTTTTCGGCCAATAGCCACCAGGCCACGCTGGAGAGACGTGCTTCGCGTTGCGGCTGAACTCGAGAATGTCCCGCTGTGCGATACGCAGATGTTCTAGCAGCCGCCAGGGCGAGTGCGGGAAATTCGCGGGCTTGGCGCCGCGCAAGTCCGGCGGCAGGTTTTTGATGACATCGTCGAACTTCGCGTGTGCTCCTCCGCCGCCGAGAACGTAGAGAAGATTCTGGCGCAGGTGCAGGTCGTGGGTTTTAATCGTTGGTCTGGGCACGGAATCCTCCGCTAGGGTGAGCTTCCAGTTTAGACGGTCAGAGGGTATGGAGAAGAGTGCCCACTTCTCGCGCAAAAAGCGCGCGAGAAATGGGGCACCCGTGGTGATGGCCGGGCTGCGCCCGGCGGACAGCCGAGGGCGGCTGTCCCTACATAGTTCATTGAGTTCCGTCTTGTTTACTGGTGTGGCTGGGTGTAGGCGGCTGGGGTTGGGGCTAGCTTTTCGTCGGCAGTGCCGATGGCTTCGCCGGACAAAATCAGCTCGACGCGGCGGTTTTGCTGGCGGCCTTCGGGGGTGTCGTTGGTCGCGATCGGCTCAGTCTTGCCGAAGCCGCGAGCGTCAATCGAATTCCCGGTAATTCCCTGCTGGACAAAATAGTCGCGAACCGATTCGGCACGATGCTCGGAAAGACTCTGGTTGTAGTCGTCGCTGCCGACCGAGTCGGTGTGTCCTTCGACGGCGAGATGCAGGCTCGGATACGCGAGGACGATTCCGGAAACTTTAGCCAGGCGTTCGCGGGCTCCGGGAAGCAGTTCGAAACTGCCGCTGCGGAACAGAACGTCAGACATGTTGGCGATCAATCCGCGGGCGGAGTCGCGGGTGGCGAGAATCGAGTTGAGCTGCTGCAGGAGCCGGGCGCGGAGTTCGGCTTTTTCCTGCTCGGCTTGCTGGCGCAGGTTTTCGGACTGCGCGGCGGCGGCTTTGGCTTTATCGGTTTCAGCGGCGAGCACTTGCTGCTGTGCGATGGCTTCGGCTTTCGCTTTCTCGGCTTCTTCCTTCTGGCGCGCGGCTTCCTGGGCGGCGGCGACGGCTTCCGCCTTGGCCTTTTCAGCCTCAGCTTTGGCTTGCTCGGCCTGCACCCGGGCGGTGTCGGCATCGGCACGGCGCTTGGCTTCGGCGTCCGCATCGGCGCGGGCCTTGGCTTCGCGGGCTGCGGCAGCCGCCTGGGCTTCCTGCTCTGCTTTTTGTTTGACCGCCATCAGGCGGGCTTCTTCGGCGGTCTCGACCGCTTCTTTGGCGGCGGCTTCGACGGCAGGCTTGTTCTGCTTCTGCCGGAAAACGTCTTCGGCATGCATTAACTGCTGGCCGGCTTTCGAAAGGATGGAAGCGGCGTACTTGTCGGCTTCGGCGATGTGGGCGATGCGCAGGGCGTTGCGCGCCTCAAACAGCTCAAGCGGAGTCTTCGAATCTATGCCGAAGATGGCGTCCTGAATGTGCGTGTTGGTAGAGGAATAGGTGCCGCGGGTGACGAGTTCGTACCGGGCGTCAATATTTTCGGTGGCAGCGCCGCTGATCGAGTTGCTCTCCATCACGACCATGTTGCCGGGCTGAGTCACGGCGAAGTACGGCTCGGCAGTGACGATCATGCCGAAGGTCTGAAGATCGGTGAAGGCTTTGACGTGGGCGTTGCCGCTCTTGTCGAGCGTGAGTTCGCCGAGATTGACCGGGCGCCCCTGGGGCGAGACCGCCCACAGGACGTAGGTCAGGTACTCCAGGCCGAACTTGGTGGCGTCTTCGACGCCCTGAAATCTGGCATCAATTTCGAAGTTGGTCTTCTTGCCTTCGACCTTGGCGTCGCCGGCGGCGTTCTGGAGCAGGTCGGTCCCATGGAAATCTATTTTGGTGTTGCCGCCCTGCAGGCGGTAGTGCATCGCCTTGGTGGTGCGCGAAACGGTGGTCGCGGCAGGTTGAGTCTGCGCCGCGACACAGGTGGCGGCAAAAAGAGCTATGGCCAGAGACAGGTTTTTCACGATGTGCTCGATCTGGGGGAGATTGGATCTCTCCAATCTTCTCTATGTTCGGCCATGCGGAGGGGAATGGAAAGGACAGGAAGGCTTGGGCCTTTGGTAATGGGGCAATCTCCACAGGGCGGAGGCGAGGTGTGTGCCGCTGGCTGCATTCTGACGCCGCTTCGCGGCTGGACAGCCGGGGGCGGCTGTCCCCACATTCCTTGGTTCCTCTGCTGTCCTTACGGGATGGTGGCGATTGTACCTTTGGGGCCGACGACTAAGGCTCCGCCGTCGGGATAGGGGCTGAGGGCGTTGAACTTAGCGGCAAGCTTCTTGTTCGAGCTGATGCGGCGTGGGTTCGAGGGCGGCCGGAAGTCGAAGATGAAATCCTGCCCGACAAGAAACAGGCGCTGGGGAGGGGCCGGCGGGAGGCGGGTCTTCTTCTTTCCGGAGTTCTGGATGGATTGTTCGCGAATGGCAAGCGCGTTGACGCGGCCGTCGTAGGCTACGGCGGAGAAATAGGCTTGGGGATGAATGGTCGAAAGGGTCCAGGTCTTGCCGCCGTCTTCGGTGAAGGCAAGGTTGGGGCCGTCGTCGTTGGGATGCTTGTAGTCGCCGCCGGCAATGACGCCGTGGAGCGGGTCGCGGAAGGCCATGGAAAAGATGCCGGCCGAGTCGGGGCCGTGGACGATGGGAGTGTCGAAGACCTGCCAGGTTTGTCCGCGGTCGGGCGAATGGAAGACGCGGGCGGCTTTGCCCCCGGTGGCGAACCAGAGGTTGGGGTCGGTTCCCTCAGGGGCTGAAGCCCGGCCATTTTCGGGCGCGCTGGCGGCACGACTGGAAGTCGTGCCCTTCCCGTTCGTGCCGGGGCTGGAGTCAGGGGCTGAAGCCCCATCATTTTCCGCGGGCTTACGCAGCCCTAAAGGGCCGTTCTTCCACCCTGACTCGCTCTTCCGCTCTGACCCGCTCTTCCGCTCTGACCCGAGGATCGCGAGGCAGGTGTTGGAGGCGGCGAAGGCGCCTTCGCCTTCCATAGCCGCGGGCAGTTGTGCGGGCGGAATGGCGTGCCAGGTTTGGCCGTCGTCGGTGAGCAGGAGTTCGAACTTCAGTTTGCCGGCTGCGTCTTTGGTCGAATCATCGCTCGAATCATCGGGGATGGGGTCGCCCAGCACGACGCCGTGGGTCCGGTCCCAGAACACGATGGCATCGAAGAATCCTTTGGGATGGGTGTTGGTGATCTGCAGTTGCCAGTGCTGGCCGGCGTCGGAGGTGTGGTAGATGCGGGACTGATCGCCCGGTCCGGCGGACATGAGGAAGGCTTCGTCGGCGGAGAAGGCGGTGACGGCGCGGAAATCGAGCGCGGTGGCGTCGGGGACCTGGGCAGGAGTCCAGGTACGGCCGGCGTCGGTAGTTCGAAGATATGTGCCGTGCGTGCCGCTGGCCCAGGCAACTTCACGGGAGACGGCGCTGACTCCGCGGAGGCTTTCGCTGGAGTGCGAGAGTTGAAGGCGCGGGGTTTGAGCGACGGCGATGGTCGCGACGAACCAGAGCATCAGCGAGCGCATGGGGAATTCTCGCAGAAGCGGGTGTGGGAAGGAAAACCGGGAACCGCTGCGGGACTGGGGAGCCACGGCGCTCATTTCTCTTTGCGTTTTGTTTTGGCTGCTAGGACCCGCGGGCGAGGGCGCCCGCGCCACACATCATCGGACGCCGGCGGCGGTCACTTGGCGGTGAAATCGGCGAAGGAGGCGGTTTTGCCGATGTAGATGCGGAGGGTGCAGCGGGCGCCGACGTGGGCGAAAGCTACCTCGAGGGTATCGGTGGCGTCCGAGACTTGCACGGTCTCAACGGCGGCGCGGGCTATGTCCTGCTTTTCGTCGTAGGCGGCGCCGGGTGTGACGTTCTTGTTGACGACGACGGTCCAGTGATCGCGGGCAGGAATCGGATAGAGCGAGTAAGCGCCGATCGGAATCACCGAATTGCCCAAAGAGAGTTGAGCTTCGGAGAACAAAGTCATGGGTTGCCCGCCGGGAGACCAGGGCTTGCCGTTGGCGATCTTTTCGCCTTTTGCCGAAACCGCGATGTAACGGACGTAGACCTGGCGCCCGTCGTCGAGATTGCAGGTGGTAGTCGAGGTATTGGCGGATTGCGCGGCCAGCCAGGGAGAAGACAGTAAGAGTATGAGTACAGCTCTCCAGACGACAGGGGCGGTCATGGTCGGAAAGCCTCCGCGCAGAAGTGTAGCGCCGGAAGGGGTTTAAGGGGAAGTCTTTTGCTAGGAGAGGCCCCGCATCGCCAGCGGATGCAGCCTTTTGCAACCTCATGCCGTTCGTCGTGGGTCTTCGGTGACGTTTTGCCAGGGCAGGGCGGTTGCTACCGTCACTCAGGCGCCGGTCTGCCAGGCGTCAAGCGAGGACGGATATCCATGGGCAAAGCAGGACTGAAGATTCTTTATGGCGAAGGGGAAACCGAGACTTTGAAAGAGCAGTCCCGAAGGTTCGAGAAAGCCGGGCACACGGTGCATCCGGCCGAAGGGCGCAAGGCCGTGGAAGCGGCGTTGAAGCAGGGATCGTATGACCTGCTGGTGCTGGGGCCGACGCTGAGCCGCAACGACCGGCATCATCTGCCATATATGGCGAAAAAAAACATGGCCGGGATCAGCGTGCTGGTGATGCACGCGGATGGAAGCCGGCATCCCTATGTGGATGCGTGCACCGACACCGGAGCCAGCCTGGAGACGGTGCTGGCGCGGATCGAAGGGATGAAGATTGCCGGGACGGTGCGGGCAGCGGGAGCGGCAGCGGGACGGTAGGTCGGGTAGTAGTTACATCGAAGGGCGGCCTCGCGGCCGTTTTTTTTATTGGAGAGCATTTTTCGGAAAGCAGGAATCAGAAGTGACACGAATCAGACTCTATATGTGTGGGAGAAAAGGGCCTGGCCCCGCGATGAAGAGCTGGAAAATGAGTCCATGCTGATGAGAAGTGGAGCTTCGGCCAGGAATTCCTGCTCCCGCGCCTGTGGGGTTTCACGGGCAGGTCAGTTGCGCCGTCCCGGTGCGCCCGCAGGCGCCGCATGGTCCTACAACGTTGCATAGAACCGGCCCGCCAGTAGCCCACACTGTGTATGTGCCGGAGGCTCCGGACGCGCACCGGGCAACGCCACCGGCGCTGACGATGACGTCGGTTGAGGACTGGTTTTGCTGGCAAGCACCCCAGAGCACCGGTTTTGGCAGCGCCGGTGAAGGGGAAGTGTTAAAGGATCCTATGGAAACGAATTGAACCTGGCCGCCGGGGTAGTCCTTCGCGTCCGCCACGGCCGGACACAACAGGATCGCCTGGGGCTCTGACGGGTTCGTTGCCGTTGGGGCCGAGCTGCAGCTCGGAGCGATGTGCGATGTCGGAGAGCCACAGGCAAAGGTGATCGCCGCAGCCAGAAGGAGTAGGGAGAATAAAGGAAGGCCATAGGGTTTCATGAAGAGACTCCTATCGGCTAAGGATGCAAGGGGAAACCGTTGGTTGCCTGACAATCGCCATCTTGCTGTTTCTGCTTCCGCGTGATGCGATCATGGGCAGGTCAGTTGAGCGGTACCGACTGCGCCACCGCACGATCCAGCACACGGGTTGGCGCCGCCCCCGCAGACTCCTTTGAAGCCTGGATCCGGGACGAAAGCAAAGACGGTGTAGTTTCCGGCCGCGGCAGCGGCACACTGGGCCAATCCATTGGTGCTGACCGAAACTCCATCGGTGTTGGCGCCCCGAGAGCACGCGCCCCAGGTTGCCGGCGCAGATTTTACGGCCATGGGCATCGTGTCGTAATACGCCGTGGCGGTGAACTGGACCTGACCTTTGGAGTAGGACTGAGCATCTGCCGTCGCGGGACTCACGCTGACCGATTGCAAGACGTGGGGAGAAGAGCCGCAGGCCAGGGTAACGGCCGCCGCGAGAACGAGCAGGAAGAAGAAGAACTGAGGCCCGTGCATTCTCATGGCAAACCTCCTGCCGAACTAAGAATCCGAAGATCGCAATTGCGGTTGCCTCTGGAGTCATTATATGCGGCGCATGCATATGCGGCACCTGCCGAGTCAGTTACGGAAGCGTGCGGGGGACGGGCTTGGCGGCCGGCTTGTAATCCTTGGGGTAGACCACGAGGCAGCGGCGCATGCCTTCGCCTTCGCTTTCGGTGCGGAGGTCGGCTTCGTTGCGCAGGGCGAGGTGAACGATGCGGCGCTCGCGCGAGGACATCGGGGTGAACTGATAAGGGGTTCCGGTGCGGCGGACCTTTTCTGCGGCTACGTCAGCGGCGGTACGCAGTTCCTGGATGCGCAGGGAGCGGTGGTTCTGACAGTCGAAGCTGATCTTCTCGTGCTCGCCGGAGGGCAGGCGCAGCATTTCGATGGCGAGCAGTTCAAGCGCGCGCAGGAGTTCCGCCCCGCGGTCGAGCAACAGCGCGGAGTCGGGGCCGGCGAACTCCACGAGGATTTCGGGCTTCTCCCAGTCGCGATCCTCGGGCAAGGGCGGGTCCACAACAATGCGGTACTTGAGGTGGAGGCCGCCGTGGGTGACGACGGCCTGGAGGAATTCGTTGATCTTCTTGGCGGCGGCGGGTTTGTCGGGAATGGGCATGAATTCAGCTCTCAGCTATCAGCCGTCAGCTTTCAGTGGGCTGATTAAGATCGCGGGGTACCAAATCTCCCCATTAATTCTTGTACAACACGCAAGAAGATCGCGCTACTTTGCCCAGCTGAGAGCTGATAGCTGACAGCTGACGGCTATTTGTCTTTCTTCCTGGCACGCTTCTCCATCATTTCGCGCATTTCGCGGCCGAGCTTGGTGCGGTTCATGACGGACTGCTGCGCGATTCCGATCAAGTTTACGACGGAATAGTACAAGTTCAGGCCTGCGGCCAGGCGGAAGAAGATGAAGCCCATCATCAGGGGCATCATCACGTTCATCATGCGCTGCTGAGCCGGATCCATGCCGGCCTGCGGCGTCATGCGCTGCGTAATCAGCGTGCTGATCACCATGAGGATTGGCAGCAGGTACAAAGGATCGGCGGCCGATAAGTCGTGAATCCAGAGCCAGTGCGCATGGCGCAGGTCGAGCGCAGTGCTCAGCATGCGGTAGTAGGCGAACAGAAACGGCATCTGGATGAGCAGCGGCAAACAGCCGCCGGCAGGATTCACGCCTTCTTTCTTGTAGAGGGCGCTGATCTCCTCGTTCATGGCCGCCTTGCGCGGATCGCGCAGGCTGTATTTCTTGTATTTTTCCTGGATGGACTTGATCTGGGGCGCGACCCGCTGCATCTTCAGCATGGACTTCATCTGGGTGATGCGCAGCGGAAGGAGCGCCAGAGCAATGACGATGGTCTGTACGATGATGGCCCATCCCCAGTTGGCGACGATGTGATGGAAGGTCCAGCGCAGCCAGACGAACAGCGGCTTGGCGATGATGCCCCACCAGCCGAAATCTACCAGGCCATTGAGGTCGTTGTCGGCGCCGGAGACACCGGGGACGGGAATCTTCTGCAAAACCTCTAATTCTTTTGGGCCGACGAAAATGCGCTCGAGAGTCGGACCATGCAGGTTGCCGACGGCGGCGCCGAGGACGTCCACGTTGAGGACTTCTTTCGAGTCGGCCTTCTGCGGGTCGCGCGGAATGGGCAGGTTGCTGTGCAGCGTCACCATGGTGGCGGCGGCTGGATCGTCGGGAATGAAGACGGCGGCGAAATACTGATCGGTCGGGCCGGCCCAGTGGAAGGGACCGGCAACCGTGGCGCCGCCAACCGCTTGCGCGCACTTCGAGAACAGCGAGAAGCCGCAGCGCGGCGGGATGCGCTCGATGTTTCGGTTGAACTGGTAGTCAATCAGTCCCAGAGCGTAAAACGGCGCCGTGGTCTGGTCGCCGAATCCGGAGGGCCAGGCGGGAAATGCGGCCACAGGACTGCCCTTTTCGGTGACGGAGGTTTCGACGCTCACCACGTAGGTGTGGTCGAAACGGAACGTCTTGCGGACAGCGAGATCCCGGTCGGCGTATTCGAAGCTGATCGTGGCCGGAGAGGTCTGGGCGCCTTCCTGCGAGGCGACGTAGAGTACGGAGCTTAATTTGTTGCGCAGAGTCTCGTCGTAAGTCCAGAGCGAAAGCGGATAGCCGAATTGCGGGGCAGCCGTGGGATTGACGAGATCGAGCGGAGCACTCTGAGTGTCGTTGTTGAATTTCTTGAGGATCCAGGATTTGACCTGCGCGCCCTTGTTGGTAAAAGTGATGCGGTAGAGATCGTTCTCGATGACGGTCTCGGTCTGGCTGGAGGCTTGCTTGGTGACTCCGGGAGCTGGCGCAACAGCTGGGGCGATGGATTCGGTTGGGGCTTGAGGCTTTGGCTGAGTCTGCGCTGCCTGGGTTTGCGGTTGCGCGGCCGGCGGCTGCGGAAAATATTTCTTCAGCAAAGGCTGAAACGCCAACATGACCGTGAAGGTCACGAGAAAGATCAGCAGAAGGCGGCGCTCGCTGCCGGGTTCGTGTTGAGGATTCTGATATTCGGCCAAAGTCTAATTATTCCGTTCCAAATGTTGTGCGGGGCAGCCACCGAGGCTAAAGCCCGGCAAAATTCTGACCGGCTGGCGCGGCGCTGAAGCGCCGCTCTTCCACCTGGTCTCCTTCAGCCCCGTCTCGCACTCGGTTTCGATGGGACGAGTATTCACGACCGGGTCGTAGCCTCCGTGCGCGAATGGGTGACAGCGCAGGAGACGCAGCAGGGCCTTGAAACCTCCGCGCAACACGCCATAGCGCTCGACTGCCTCCATCGCGTATTCCGAACAGCTCGGAACGTAGCGGCAGGAGGGCGGGAACAAGGGCGAGATGGCCCACTTGTAGGCCCGCAACAACTGCAGCACGGCGAGTTTGGCATAGTGGCGCATGTTTTCGGGCTTTCCGGGCTATCAGCTATTGTCGCTGCGCCGCCGGAGCTTCTCCTCTATCACTACGAAGGCGCGGCGGACTTCGTTCACTACGTCCTCGAAGTCGGCGGTCAGCAACGACTTCTTCGGGTTGATGACCACGTCGGCGCTCGGTCCCACAGGCGGCCGGGACATTCGCACGGCCTCACGCAAACGGCGCTTCATGCGGTTGCGGTGAACCGCGTTGCCGAGGGCGCGGCCGACCGTAAATCCGACGCGCAGGTCCGGCACCGCTGCAGTCCCGGCGCGCGAACTTTCTTTCTTTTCCTCTTTTTCTTTCCCTTTCTCTTTCTTGCTGGCTTCGCGCGGCGTTTCTTCCGGTCTCGCCAGGAAGAAGACGGTCATCGAAGCCGAGAAATGCCGCCGTCCTGACTTGTACACACGCTCGAAATCGGCGTGACGCAACAGGCGCATGCTGCGCGGGAAAACGGCCGCGGCTCGCCTTCCCCGCTGGTTCGATGTCTCGGGCACAGTCACCGTGCCTCTTCCAGATCGCTGATATGACATGCGGGTGCGCGGAATCTCCGCGCCACACGGTCTATTCGCGGAAACCTGGCTTCACCGAGACCCGTTTGCGCCCCTTGGCGCGGCGGCGGGAAAGAACCTTCTGGCCGCCCTGGGTCTTCATGCGCGTGCGAAACCCGTGCTTCTTCGATCGCTTGCGCCGGTTGGGTTGGAACGTGCGTTTGGGCATGAAAAGTAGCTGCTCCTGATTAGTCCGACGGTCTTAAGACAAACTCCAAGTATAAATCAGGAGGCGCATTCGTCACAACGAGCGGAGTCCGCGCGGGCGGCGGCGCAATTTGAAACGATTGAAGCGGCGTCATCCCAAGCGCAGCCGTTCTTCAGGCGCAGCGAGGGATATCCTCCCCGACGACTGCTCGGGGAGATCCCTCCCGCGGCTGAACGACGCCGCGGTTCGGGATGACGCACACAAGAGATTCAAACTGAGTCATTACCAGTCCGGGGTGATGGCGTAACTCCGTAAACCGCGAACGAAGAAGGTGCACGACGAAACGATTTCGCGGACCCTGCATGCGAGCGACGCAAACCAGTCCGGCAAACCAGCCGCGCGCGAAAGCAAACTTGCACCGTCCACGCGGCAGTTACCAGTGCGGCACTTGACAGCGTATCGAAAACGGGCGCTGAATATGGCGTTCGCGAAAAATTCCAGCCGAGAATTTCCACACAGCGAAAAAATTTGTGCTAGTATGCCGATCTGATCCTGCTGTGAGAAATTTTCTTGCTTGAACAGCGGAGCTGAACGAAAACAGTTTCATTCCGCAGTAAACTAACGGAAGCTACTTCGTACAACAGCAATCTTAAAAAGAGGCGCTCTCAGACCAGCCGCCGAGCGCCACGGCGAGCATTTCAAAATATGTCAGTTCCAAGCACAAGCCTTTCCCCCAATCCGTGGGCGCGTATTCTGGACGCGTTAGAAAAAAAGATCAACCGGCACTCGTACGACACCTGGCTGAAACCGACCCGCTACAGCCACTCGAGCGGAGGAGTGCTGTTCGTGCGGGTCCCGACGGTCGAGTTCCGGCACGCCGGCGACAAGTACGCCGACCTGATTCAGGAAGCGATTGATAATCTCGGCCTGGGCTACAACGACGTCAAGTTTGTGACCCCGGAGGATGATCCGGCGGCGACGGCGGTGCGGCATGACGGCGGTCTTTCGGCCGCGGCTGGAGTAGCCGGTCCGTCGCAGAGCCGTTTTGACTGGGATGGCGCCGCCCAACTGAATCCGCGTTATACGTTTGACGCGTTTGTCATCGGGAGCGGCAATCAGTTTGCGCACGCCGCGTGCCAGGCGGTGGCCGAGCGTCCGTCGAAAGCCTACAACCCGCTGTTCCTGTATGGCGGCGTCGGCATGGGCAAGACCCACCTGATGCAGGCCATCGGGCACGAGATCAAGCGGCGGATGCCGCATGCCGCCATCTGCTACGTATCGAGCGAGAAGTTCACCAACGACATGATCAACTCGCTGCGCTACGACAAGATGACCACGTTCCGCGACAAGTTCCGCAACGTGGACGTGCTGCTGATTGACGACATCCAGTTTTTGGCGCAGAAGGAGCGGACCCAGGAAGAGTTCTTCCACACCTTCAACGCGCTGCACGAGTCCATGAAGCAGATCGTGATCGCCAGCGACCGTTCGCCGAAGGAACTGGCGGAGATCGAGGACCGGCTGAGGAGCCGGTTTGAGTGGGGCTTGATTGCCGACATTCAGCCGCCAGACCTGGAGACCAAGGTGGCGATTCTCCAGAAGAAGGCGGAGCAGGAGAAGGTCACCCTGCCGACGGATGTGGCGCTGTACATTGCGCAGAACATCCGGTCGAACGTGCGGGAACTGGAGGGAGCGCTGATCCGGTTGGTGGCGCACTCGTCGCTGATCGGGGCGGAAATAACGCTGGCCTACGCGCAGCAGGTCTTGAAGAACTTTATTGATTCGCAGGCGCGGAAGGTCACGATTGAGTCCATTCAGAAGATGGTGGCCGAGCAGTTTGGGCTGCGGGTGGTGGAGATCAAGGCCAAGAACAATTCGCGCGCGATTGTGTACCCGCGGCAGATTGCCATGTATCTGGCCAAGCATCTGACGGAAGCGTCGCTGCCGGAAATCGGACGGCAGTTTGGCGGCAAGCACCATACCACCGTGCTGCACTCGGTCGAGAAGATTGAAGAGGTCCGCAAGAATGACAAGGATTTGAACAGGCTGATCAATAAACTGACCGAGCAATTGGGCGGTTGAATCGCGGGGTTGTTTCAGTTTTCCACTCAGTCCAGCAGTCTTCCTTGGCAGGGGCTGTGAATGGGATGTGGAAGCTGTGCATCGGGAGCAGGGAAGCGGACGGCGAGGCAAGTTTTAGTATGAGGTCCGAACTGAGCGGGACCGATTTCTAACATCAGGGGTTGGCGACCAACCTGATGAGAATAGATGAGTTGCTTTTGTTTTCCACTTCTGCGCAGGGCCTACTGTTACTGCTGGTTTTATAGCTTTTATATTTGATATAAGGTAGGAATCAAAGTCGCAGGAAGTTGTGCAGGGTTTGGGGAGACGTACTTATGCCAGTGGAGGCCGCTGTTGCCGTGGAAACCATCGAGATTACGGTCAGCAAGGTCGAATTGCTGCGTGAACTGACAGCCACGCAGGGCGTGGTTGAGCGCAAGACGACGATTCCAATCCTTTCCAACTATCTTTTTGAAGCGACGGGCGACCGCCTGGCGCTGACCGCTACCGACCTGGATCTGAGCCTGAGAACTTCGTGCAACGCGAAGGTAAAAAAAGAAGGGTCCTGCACCATCCCGGCGCGCAAACTGCATGACTACGTAAAACTGCTTCCCGACGCGGACATCACAATCAAGTTGCTGGAGAACCACTGGGTCAGCATTCGCTGCGGGCGGTCGAATACGAAGATGGTGGGCATGGCGAAATCGAACTTCCCCAGCCTGCCGGTGTTTCCGACATCGGGAGTGGTGATGATTCCGGCGCAGGCGTTGCGAGGCCTGATTGCACGCACTGGGTTTGCCATTTCAAGCGAAGAGTCGCGCTACACGCTCAACGGGGCGCTGATGCTGCTGAAGCCGGAGTCCATCACGATGGTGGCGACGGACGGTCATCGCTTGGCGCACTGCGAGCGGAGCGGGGAAAAATTCGAGGGCATTTCGGGCGAGATGAAGACGCTGGTGCCCAAGAAGGCGATGGATGAACTGAAATCACTGCTCGATTCCACCGACGCCGACACGGTGGAGTTTGCCAAGGATGAGTCCACCCTCTTCTTCCGCATCGGGCCGCGGCTGCTGACTTCGCGGCAACTGACCGGGCAGTTCCCGAATTATGAAGCAGTGCTGCCGAAGGATAACAGCAAGATTGTGCCGCTGAATTCGGACGAGTTGAACGCGGCGATCCAGCGGGTGGCGCAGTTCGCCGATGAGCGCTCGCGGGCAGTGCGGCTGCGGCTGGAAAAAGGCGAGGTGAAGATTTCGGCTTCGTCCACCGAAGCGGGCGAGTCGGAAGATTCGATGGAAGCTCCCTACACCGGCGAGCCGCTGACCATCGGATTCAACGCCGGCTACCTGGTGGAGTTTTTGAAGGCCGCCGGCACCAGCGAGGTGCGGCTGGAGTTGAAAGATTCCCAGTCTGCGGGCCAGCTGCGGCCGGCGGAAGGCGACGATTACAAGTACCGCTACATCGTGATGCCGATGCGGATCTGAGGCTGATTTCCTGCCCTCTTCGAACGATCCCCACCGTGTCGAGTAGACCCTGGAAAACGGGGTATCCCGACCCCGCCTAACCGCATAGTTTTTCTGCTCAAATGCCTTCCGGGGCTTGACCTGCCGCCGTTCCTGGCTTACATTGTCGGGCACTTCTATTTCGACGAGGTGTTTTATGTTAGATGGTTTCAAGAAGTTCATCCTGCGCGGCAACGTGGTGGACATGGCGGTTGGCGTGGTCATCGGCGCGGCGTTCGGGGGCGTCGTGACGGCTCTGACTACGGACTTGATCACTCCGTTGATTGCGGCCCTGGTGGGCAAGCCGGATTTCTCGGCGGTCCAGTTCACCATTGGGACGACCCTGTTCCCGCTCGGGCATTTCATCAACGCGGTCGTGTCGTTTCTGTTGATCGCGGCGGCGATTTATTTCTTTGTGGTCACGCCGGTGAACGCGCTGGTGGCTCGCATGCGGAAGGATCCGGCGCCGGCCGATCCGACTACGAAGAAGTGCACCGAGTGCCTGAGCGAGATTCCCATTGACGCTCGCCGGTGTTCTCACTGCGCCCAGCCCCAGATGGGCAAAGCGGCCTAGTGGGTTTCCATCCTTGCCGCAGACGGTGCGGCAAGGATGGCCCCTTCCAGAGCGCCCGCAGCTTTCTCGATCCATCCGGTAACATAGCGGCATGGTGTCTTCCCGTCGGTTGTGGTTCCCCCTGCGTGTCCGGCTGCTGATCCCAGCGCTATTAATCCCGACTCTGTGTATCCAGGTTCTGTCCGCTCAGGCGGCAACCGCAGGCGCGCAGTCTTCTCCGTCTGGTTCCCACGCCGCGCAAAAGGCGGGAGACGTAGGGCGCGCGAATTCATTACTCGATCCCGGGGCGGTGAGCAATGGCGTCTATCGGAATAAAACTCTAGGACTCGCGTGCACCATCCCCGCGGGCTGGGTGATGCGGACGGAGGAGATGAACGAGAAGGAGGGGAATACCGCGCGAGAAAAGGCTCCTGAAGAAAATCCCCACATCGCCCAAAACCGGGAAGATGTGGGACACCCGACAGATGGGCGGGTGCTGCTGGCGGCGTTTTCGCGGCCTCCGGAGGCGCGCGGGGAAGAAGTGAACGCTTCGATCGTGATTGCGGCCGAGAGTGTAGCCACGTATCCGGGATTGACCGAGGCGGTGCAGTATTTTGGCCCGCTGACCGAAGTGGCCACGGCGCAGGGCTTCGCCACTGATGAGGATCCGTACGAGATCGCGATTGGGCCCAAAACGCTGGTGCGCGAAGACTTTCACAAGAATGTGGGCACGCGGGTCATGCGGCAATCCACGCTGGTGATGCTGGCACGGGGGTACGCGGTGTCCATTACCGTGATCGGCGGGAGCGAGGACGAGGTGGAAGAGTTGGTGGACGCACTTGATTTTCAGGGATCGGCGCGCGTTCCTCCGACGGCTCCCAAGTGAGTTCCATCCCGCGCGGAGATTCTATCGCGTCACGACCTGCTGCTCGATTACGATGGCAATTTTGGACGGATGGAGCAGCGTGTTGTGAATCAGACAATGTTGCACGGCTGCTTCGACCCCTGTGCGATGCTGATCGGTCAGTTCAAGCGGGCATTCAACTTCGATGCAAAAGCTGTCTATGCGGGCTGGGTCTTTGAGCTTGTCTGCCGTGACGCGAACCCGAGTTCCCTTGTTGGCGAGCTTGTGCTTGCGCAGATACTGCGCGGCATAGAAGCCTGCGCAGGAGCCGAGCGAAGCGAGCAGAAGTTCGGGTGGGGTCATGCCTTCGTCGTGGCCGAAGCTTTCGGCCGGCTGATCACTGGTGATGGTATGTTGACGCGCTTTGATTTCAAACTGAACCGCTCCGAGATGTTCGACTGTGACTTCCATAAGTGCCTCCAAAAAAAACTAATGTGACGCCTCGCCCGCGAGTGCCGCGTCGAGATGCGCTCTGACCACTTCTCTTGCGCGGTGCAGGCGAGATTTCATGGCCGCGCGTGAGATTTTCAGGGTGGATGCGACCTCATCGCCCGGCCGGCTCTCGATGTCGCGCAGTTGATAAACCGAACGGTAGCTCACCGGCAGCGAGGCAATCGCATCGTCGAGAAGCTTTTTCATTTGGCGGCGTGCGAACTGCGTTTCAGGACCGGGCTCGCTGCTGGGAATTTCCAGACCTTCATCCTCGAGACTGGACAGTTGCAGCAGAGGAAGCAGCGTTTCGCGCTCCTTCAACTGCCAGCAGACCCGCTTGGCAATCTGCCCCAGCCATGCGCGAAAAGCCAGCGAGTCGCGCAACTGGTCGAGATGACGATAAGCCTTCATCTGTGCTTCGATCAGAACGTCTTCTGCATCTTCGCGATTGCCGCACACGCGAATCATCTGCCGGTAAACGGAATCCTTGTGCTGCCGGGTGAGAGATTCGAAATTCGGGGGCTTGCCATGCATGGATACATTCTGGCACTCTCCGCGTTGCAATGCTTCAACCAAAGCTCCTTAGTGATCATGTGCCGGGTCTAATTTGGGCACGGCATCGCAATGAGGCTTCTGATTCCATGGCATTTTTCCGAGGAGGATGCCCATCGGACAAATGTCGGTCAGACCGGCGAAGGTGAGGCCGAGGCCGACGGTTGCAGAAAGAAGGATCCATGCCGGATTGAATGCGATTGCCAGCAGAAAGCCAGCCAGCACGATAAGCCCTGCAGCGCATCGCGCCTGTCGTTCGAGAGACCAGCGCGTCCTGACGCAGGCGACGAGCGGTCGACCGTTCTTGATCCATGCGTCGGTGCCGCCCTCAAGGACGGCAATTTCTTTGTCGCTGCAGCGATCCGCAAGCAGATCTGCGGTCATCCGCGCGCGTGTGCCAGCCTGACAGACGAGAACCAGCGGGACATCCTTACAAAGGTCGGGGATACGCGATTCGATTTGATCCATCGGAATGTTGACCGCGCCCGGGATGTGGCCGGAGGCAAATTCGGAGGGAGAGCGGACGTCTACAAGCTGCATTTGCAAAGGCGGCTGCTTGCAGAGATCAGCCACCGCGATGGATTGCGTCAAGGAATTCCTCCTACCATGGAGGAGCGTCTGGTGGCGGAAAAGGATTCAGCGCAAAAGGATTTTTTTCGTCGGATCCGTGAGCGCCGATAAGCAGCCCCTATTCAAGGGGTTCGGGATGGAGGCTGAGGTCTTGTTCGCCGGCGGCTCTCTTCTCGGCATATTTCCTCATCCAGGCTTCCCAGCTTCTGCCGGCGGCGGTGTCGCGTCCGGTGAACGCGAGGGCGGCAATGTCGGCGTAGGCGACGGCAATTTTTTCTTCTGAGTTCCTGGGATACAGGCGGACGATGGAATCTTTCAGAGTTGCGGCCGAGCGGCGGTCGAAGAGGTACCCTTCGATTTTCGATCCGTCTTTGCGGGTGATGGTGATGTCGCCGCGATAGTCGAAGGCTTTTTCGAGGGCGAGGCGAAGCTCTTCTTCGCTGGCCAGGGCGGGGATCCAGCCTTCGAGCTGCTCGTGCGCGGTGCCCGGAGCGACTTCGAGCGCGTCGGGGTTCACGCCGGCGTGGGGCGGCTGGGATTGCGGCGAGGCATGATCAATGTGGCCGGCTTCTTTGCCTGTCATAGCTTCTCCAGAGAATCGAACACAAGAGAATCAACCACAGAGTTTCACAGAGGCCATCAGGCGCGGGTTTCCTGCAGCGACTGGGCCGGCTCGGCGTTGGGCATGATCTGGACCAGCGGATTCACCGGCGCCTGGGGTTCTTCCAGCAGGCGCAGGGCTTCTTCGTCGTCGTAGCTCGTGAATAACGTCGCCTTGACCGTGGCAGCAAATCCGGCCAGCGAGCTGAATGTGGCGTTGACCGCCGAAGCTTCGTAGCCGCTGTGCACCATGCAGTTGGCGCACGCCGGGTTGCCCGACTCGGTGCCATAGTTCTGCCACTCGGTGGTGGCCAGCAGTTCGGCGAAAGTGTCAGCGTAGCCATCCTGCAGCAGGTAGCAGGGTTTCTGCCATCCGAAAACGTTGTAGGTGGGCATGCCCCAGGGCGTGCAGGGATAGGTGCGCTTGCCCATCAGGAACTCGAGAAACAGCGGCGACAGGTTGAAGCGCCAGTTCTTTTTGCGGTTCGACAGGATCGCGCGAAACATGCGGCGGGTGCGGGCCCGTCCGAGGAAATGCTTCTGGTCGGGCGCCTTGTCGTAAGAGTAGCCGGGCGAGAGCATCATGCCCTCGAGGCCCAGGTCCATCATTTCGTCGAAGAAGGCGCGAACCGATTTCGGATTGGCGCCGTCGAACAGCGTGGTGTTGGTAGTAACGCGGAAGCCGCGCTTCAATGCCTCTTTGATACCGTCGACGGCAATGTCGTATCCGCCTTCGCGGCAGACCGCGAGGTCGTGCTCTTCGCGCTGGCCATCGAGGTGCACGCTGAAGGTGAGGTACTTGCTCGGCTGGAAGAGATCGATTTTTTCCTTCAGCAGCAGGGCGTTGGTGCAGAGGTAAATGTATTTCCTGCGCGCGACCAGGCCCTCGACGATTTCGGCGATCTGCGGGTGCATCAAAGGCTCGCCGCCGGGAATCGACACCATGGGGGCGCCGCATTCCTCCACCGCGCGGAAGCATTCTTCCGGCGAGAGATCTTTCTTCAGAATGTGGGCCGGGTACTGGATTTTGCCGCATCCGGCGCAGGCCAGATTGCAGCGGAACAGGGGCTCGAGCATGAGCACAAGCGGATACTGCCTGCGGCCTGCGAGCTTCTGGCGCAGGACATAGCTCGTCACCGTCCACATTTGTGAGACTGGAACTGGCATTCTCTAGTCGGTAACCTTACTTTGATTGTATCAGGAGCGGAAGGGGCGATGCGTTGGATGTTCGGCGCCTTGAATTTGAAACCGCCGTCAATTTGCGTCATCCCGAAGACCCGCGTTCTTCCAGCGGGCGGAGGGATCTCCCGGGGCACTCAGCCGCATGGATGTGGGAGATCCTTCGCTCCGCCTGAAAAACGGCTACGCTCAGGATGACCCTCGCGACAAGAATTCCCAACTGAGGCATTATGCTTTGGACCACGACACCGAACCAGGGGAACAGAATGGATCGAAGAACCTTCCTGCATTATGCGAAGCTTGCCGGCTTGGCACTGGGGATGCCCGTGGATGCGGTTTCTTCAGCCACCGTCTCGGAGAAGAGCCCTAAGCACGACGGAAATCCCCCGCTACCGAAAGCTGCATCGCCTGAGACCATCCTCCTCAAGGACTATCGTCCGCAGTCTATCTACAAGATCCCTGTCACCCAGATCCCCAAGGCCAAGTTTCCGGTCATTGACATGCACTCGCATCCCTACGCGAAAACCGCTCAGGAAATTGATAGATGGGTTCGCACCATGGACGAAGTCGGCGTGACCAAGACCATCATTCTCACCAGGGCGACCGGAGCGGAGTTCGACGCCATCCAGAAGAATTACTCGAGGCATCCTGAGCGATTCGAGATGTGGTGTGGATTTGATTTTGCCGGATATGACAAGCCGAATTTCGGCGCAGCCGCGGTGAAGGAACTCGAACGCTGCCGGCAAGCCGGGGCGCGCGGCGGCGGCGAAATTTACGACAAGGGCAAAGGATTGCGATCGGGCAAGTCGAGGGCTCCCGGAATGCATCCCGACGACCCGCGCATGGACGCGCTGTTTGAGAAGTGCGCCGAGCTGGGCATGCCCGTCAGCCTGCACGTAGCCGATCCCATCTGGATGTACCAGAAGATGGATCGCCACAACGACGGCCTGATGAACGCCTACTACTGGCGCCTCGACAATCAGCCCGGGGTCGTCAGCCTCTCAGGCATGGTGGACATTCTTGAGCGCGCGCTCGCACGGCATCGCCAAACCACATTCATCGCCTGCCATTTTGCCAATCTGGATTACGATCTGGCGCGGCTCGGCGCGGTGCTGGATCGCAATCCGAACCTCTATGCCGATATTTCCGCCCGCTACGCGGAGACCGCGCCCATTCCGCGCTTTGCCGCACAGTTCTACGAAAAGCACGCCGGCCGCCTGCTTTACGGCACCGATATGGGATTCAACAAGGCTATGTACCGCACGACATTCCGTATTCTCGAATCGCTGGACGAACATTTCTACGAGATTGAGGAGTTCAAGTATCAGTGGAGCCTCAACGGATTCGGCTTGAGCGACGCCATTCTGCAGCAGCTGTATCACGACAACGCCGCGAAGTTGCTGGCAGGGCGAAAGGGCCGGCAATAGGCAACCCGAAGAATCGCGGAGCCCCGGACGGCGTGGAGCCCCGGACGCCCTCGTCCGGGGAGGGCGCATCACGAACCTGAATCCGCCGTGGCAATTCCTGGGCGGACGGGGGCGTCCGCCCCTCCATGACCTGGCGCTGTCGAATCGACAGATTGAGGAAGCGCAGCCTACAATCCCTTCATGGGAAGCCTGAGCCAGCAGCCTCCTGTCGCAGAAGAGCGCGACTCCAGCCGGCTGATCATCGTGATCGCCGTGGTTGGGGTGATCGCCGTGATGCTGGCAATTGCGTTTCTGCTGCGGGAGCCGCCGAAGGCGGCGAAGGAGGTTTCCCCGTACGCGGCCAACCTGAAATTTTCCAATTTCAAGATGAGCGCGGCCGAGAATTTCATTGGCGCCTCCGTCAGCTACATAGACGGCGCGGTCACCAACTCCGGCGACCAGACGGTGGCCCATTTGATGGTGGAAGTGGTGTTCAAGGATGAGATGGGGCAACTGGCGCAGCGCGAAGAGTTGCCGCTGCGCGTGCTTCGAGATACCGGTCCATACAGTGAAGCGGTGGACCTCAGCGTAATGCCGCTCGCCCCCGGTCAAACGCGGCCTTTCCGGCTGACGTTTGACAGCATCTCGGCGCAGTGGAACCGGCAGTATCCGGAGATACGGGTGACGGATGTTTCCGTCAAGTAAGTGTGCGAACGCCCAGCTCTCGGCGAATTGAACTCTAGCACTCCCCCGCAATTAAGAAGCAAACCTCAGAGGCTAAAGCCCTGAAAATCCATGGCGATTCTGGCGGCACGACTGAAAGTCGTGCCCTTCCCAATTCGTGCCTCCGCTACAATGGCCACGTGGCCGATACAAAACCATTCCGGTTGACCGAGTCGGTGAAAGCGGCGGGTTGAGCGTCCAAGCTGAGTCCGGCGGCGCTGGACAAGGTGCTTGGGAAATTAGCCCGGCAACAGGACCCGAACGTGCTGGTCGGCTTCGATCACGCCGACGACGCCGGAGTGTATCTGATCGCGCCCGACCAGGCGCTGGTGCAGACGGTGGATTTTTTTACGCCGGTGGTGGACGATCCCTACACCTTCGGCCAGATCGCGGCCACCAATTCCTTGAGCGATGTCTATGCCATGGGCGGAAAGCCGCTGACTTCGCTCGCGCTCGTGTGCTTTCCCGATAAAGCCGACCTGGAGATCCTCGAGCGCATTCTCGCCGGCGGCCTGTCGAAGATGATCGAAGCAGGGTGCACGGTAATCGGCGGGCACAGCATCCGCGACGAAGAGACGAAATTCGGATATGCGGTCACGGGGATGGTGCATCCGAATCGCATCTTGGCGAACAAGGGCGCGAAGCCGGGGGACGCGCTGCTGCTCACCAAGGCCCTGGGCACGGGCGTGATTTCGACCGCGATCAAGAACGGCAAAGCCGACCCGCGGTGGATTGACGCGGCGGTGCGTTCGATGACCACGTTGAACCAGCGCGCGGCAGAAGTGATCACAGGCCATGTAGAGACGGGCCATGCAGAGACGAGCCATGTAGGGACGGCCGCCCTCGGCCGTCCAGCGGAGCGAAGCTCCGCAGGGTTTCAGGTCCATGCCATGACCGACATCACCGGCTTCGGCCTGATCGGGCACGCGCGCGAGATGATGCTCGCATCGGAGGTCTCAATCAGCATTTCCGCCGGGCAGGTTCCGCTGCTCGAGGGAGCGCTGGCGTGCGTGCATGCGGGACAAATTCCCGGTGGACTCAAGAACAACCGCGATTTTGCGGAGTGCCTGGTGGAGTATGAAGACGGCGTGTCCCAGGATCTGCGGGCGCTGCTGTTCGATCCGCAGACCGCGGGCGGCCTGCTGATTTCGACCCCGGAAGGGCCGGCGTTGATGCGGGCGCTGGGCGATGCGGGAGTGGCGGCGGCGCAGATCGGCGAGGTCTTATCGGCGCGAACCAAACCTCTGATCCACGTGAAGATGTAAGTTCCCGCACCCGAGACTTCTCACCTGGCTGCATGAATGAGTTCCCAGATCCGGGCCAGATGATGATCGTCGTGTTCGGCAACAAAATAGAGATGATCCACCAGCCGCATCGGCGTCTTCAGCCGCGGGTGCAGCATGGTGCGTCCGAACCAGTCGGGGTCGAGACTCTCGGCGCGCTTCACCAGTTCCTGTCTGGCCCTTCGGAAATCGGCAAGAATCTGACCCAGGGGACGCTCGTTGTGCTTGGCGTTATGGGTCTTCTGATTTCTGAGATCCGCAACTGTGAGTTCCGTGCCGCCGACCGCGAAATCGTTCACCCGCGCCGCCCATAGCGGCTCAAGATCGAGCAGATGTCCGGCGTGCTCCTGGGCGGACCACTTCCCATTTTCTTTTCGGACGAGGATTTCACCAGCAGGTCCGCGCACGATCTCTTCCAGCCGCGCCGGCGCGCCCCGCAAACGGGAGAGCAGGTTCGGATAGAGCTCCACCGGAAAGGAAAACTCAAACTTGCGCTCAAACCATGCAGGTACGCGGCTCATGCGTTTCTCGTTTCTCCCAGGGACGCCGTCCGGACTGCGAAACAAAAGCCCCGGGGCACCCAGGATTTCTGACGAAGTTCGCGACCAACGAAATCTTGTCAATAGGCAGGAATTACACGATTGCACCTAAGTCCATGAAAACCTTCGCAAAATAACGCTCGACATCATGTTACGTTGCCCCCCTGCAATTTGATATTCTAAAAGTATAGACACAATTCATGGTCAAGAAGGCGCGGCCACAGGTCGCGCCTTTTGCTTTTCCGAGGGATTTCACCGTCTGGAGTGGCCTCCAGGGGCTGCTCGTAAGGCCGGTTTGAAAACGCCGGCTTGAAAGGGCGCGGCTTCAGCCGCGCCGTTCCGGGCTCTCGGGGGCGGACTTACCCTTTCGGCAATTCCCAAAACGGGGTTGCCCCACCCTTCCCGCGCTTTTTGCGGGAGGGTGGGCCTTGCGCGAACTACAATCCCGGCGAATGTACGTCAAACCTGTCCGATACCAGAACCAGCGCAGCTTGCACTTCATCACCTTTAGTTGCTACCACCGCATGAAGCTGCTCGATAGTGTGGCCGCGCGCGATGCTTTCGAACTGCAACTTGAGAGCGTCCGCCGCTGGTATGGCTGTTACGTCACCGGATATGTGGTCATGCCCGAGCACGTGCACCTGCTTCTCAGCGAGCCGGAGCGCGGCAAGCTCTCGCTGGTGATCCAGATGCTGAAGCAAATCACGTCACGGAAGCTGAGGCCGCTCGATCAGCCGCGATTCTGGGGCTACTATGATTTTCCCGGGTGGAGCGAAGAGAAACGCATCGAGAAGCTGCGTTACATCCATCGCAACCCTGTGAGCCGCGGACTAGTGCTGCGGCCGGAGGAATGGAAGTGGAGCAGCTTCGCACACTACGCGACAGGAATTGAGGGCACAGTGGAGATTGAATCGCAGTGGACTGCACGCCGGCGGGAACAGCTCGGAGTTGTGGCAATCGCGTCGATTGCCCACCCTCCCGCAAAGAGCGCGGGAAGGGTGGGGCAACCTCCCCGTTAGGACTCACGGATGGAAAAAATGGGCCAGCCCCGGATTTTTCGCCAATCACCCGCCACAAGCCCATTGACGATTTTCAAGCTCACCTCTTGTCAAACTGGAGAAACTCGACTGGGGCTCCATTCTCGACAATAAAAGCGACGGTCACGCCCGGTGAGGGTGAGTTGGG
>Ga0209415_10001698_pt1 | contig 41864 bp, 40 predicted proteins | sample PeaSoiSIISIP2007_FD_187696 | JGI IMG/M metagenome (GOLD analysis project Ga0209415, IMG submission 187696) | Peat soil microbial communities from Weissenstadt, Germany - SII-SIP-2007 (SPAdes) (version 2) | ecosystem: Environmental > Terrestrial > Soil > Wetlands > Peat | place: Germany...
TGGAGCCTTACCGACGTAAGCTTTCGGGCAAGACGGTTCGCGAGCCATATGGGGAGTGGCATGAGTGCCGATGTCTGGTTGCAGGCAAATCCGAAGACCGTGACCTGGTCCCGCACAATGACTCGTTCGAGCTGGTCCTCCGTCATCGTCCGCTCATCGACATCTCGCCGAACTCCGTCGGGGAACTCCTTGATGCTCGTTATAATGCTGCAGGTCTTGGAATTGAACGCCTGTTGATCATAACCGACCATATCGATGACCTGACGGGCGATGTTCGCGAAGTCGGCCCTGACCGGCGAAGAAAATCGCGCCGCGATAAATACGATGGCCGTTGCAACCGCGCATTCGGCTATTATATTCGCAAACGGGTCCTGCTGAAGGAAATGGTCCACGACAGCATCGCTGATAATGTCGCACAGCTTGTCAGGATGGCCTTCCGTCACTGATTCCGAGGTAAACATGAAATCTTTTTTCATCTGACCCTCTCCATGCACTGTGCCTGCTCAGGTAGCTGCGGCGATTTGCTTGCCGTTCATTACAGGAATCGGAACCGTTGCACTGCCATTCAGCATTAATGGTGGAGCAGCTATCTTTTTGGTCGCTTCGTTGATGAGCAGGGGAGCAACAGCGGTCCCGATTGAAATTGCCAAGTCGAAGGGATTAAGCGTGCTCATTCCCAGGAAGCTCCCGAGGCCCGGGACGAGTAAGGTAAGCGATTGCACCCCTAGTGAGCCTGTCAGGGCGATTGTGAGATATTTGTTTGGTGCGAGCCGCTCGGCGTCAAAGATGCTGTGGGTCTCGGAACGGTGGCTGATGGCGTGCAGGAGCCCTGCTGTAACAAAGTTTGTGAAGGCCATTGTACTGGCCTGAGGCCCTTGTCCGTAGCGCAGGACACCGTAACCGTACGCCGCCAGCGTCCCCGCCGAGATGGTGGAAGCCTCGAAGAGGAGCCTTTTGAAGTCTGCCGTCTTGATCAGCGGTTCCTCGGGATCGCGGGGAGGCCGCAGGAGTACATCTGGCTCGGGCGGTTCCTGGGCAAGGGCAAGGCCTGGGAAGATGTCCTGGATCATGTTGATCCAGAGAAGCTGCATGACGTTGAACGGCTGTCCCATGCCAGCGGCAAGAGCGGTGAACATGATCATGATCTCGCTCGCGTTCTTCGAAAGCATGTATCGGACCGATTTTCGTAAATTGTTGTAGATCGTCCGCCCCTGGCTGATGGCCACGACCATGGTCTCGAGGTTGTCATCCTCCAAGACCACATCCGCTACCTCCCGCGCCACGTCGGTTCCCGTGTGTCCCAGGGCAATCCCGATATCGGCCGCCTTGAGCGCCGGCCCGTCGTTGATTCCGTCGCCGGTCATGCCAACAACCTTGCCTGCTGCTTGGAGCGCCTGAACGATCTGGAGCTTGTTGGCCGGGCTCACCCGGGCGTAAACATGGACCCGCCCGGCAAGTGCTGTCATGACCTTGGGTTCAAGCTGGGAGAGGTGGGTGGAGTCCAGGATCTCCAGTTTCTCGCCCTTGCTCAGGTTGAGTTCCTTGCCGATAGCATAAGCTGTGGGGCTCTGGTCACCGGTGATCATTACGGTATCTATCCCGGCAAGGTGGAACGTGCTAATGAGCTCCTTGACGCCGCTCCTGACCACATCCGCCATGCCGATGAGGCCAACCCAGACGAGTCCTTGCAGGAGAATATCATCGCCACGCATGGTTTCTACGTTGGTCACAGCGTACGATATAGCCAGCACGCGGAGCGCTTCACCGGCCATACGTCCATTTTCCGCTTCGAAGACCGCGCGGGCATCGTCGTCCAACTCCAGTTGCTGGCCGTCTTTGACGTACCATTTGCAATGTGATAACACCTCGGACGGGCTGCCCTTGAGAGCCATAAGCCGCAGCAGGTCGTTCGAACGGTGTACGGTGCTTATATAATGCCGATCTTCCGATCGGTGGTTCAGCTGCACGATGGGGTGCTGGGCCCGAAGCGAGTTGACATCCACACCGGCGCTGAGCGCAAGGTTCACGAGCGCGTTTTCCGTCGAAGACCCTTCTACGACGTAGTCACCTTCCTGTCCTGATACCATCGATTCGTTACAGAGCACCGATAGATGGAGCATACGGAGAAGGTCCTCGCTCGTATACGGATTTATGCTTTTTCCGTCCGCCATGATCCTGCCATCGACAACATCGATACGGCGCATGCCGGCATGTATCTGGACCACCGACATCTTGTTCATGGTGATGGTGCCGGTCTTGTCAAGACAGAGGGTCTCGACCGAGCCGAGGGTTTCGACAGCGTCAAGGTGACGGATGAGCACTTTTAGATCTCGCATGCGCCTGATGCCGAGCGCGAGGGTCGTCGTTGTAACGGTCGGAAGCCCCTCGGGCACAGCAGCTACGGCAAGTGCAATGGAGCTTTTCAGCATCTGGAGAAAACCGTAACCGCGCAGGAGGCCTACGATGAACACGATGCCGCATGTGATGCAGGTGATATAAACCAACTGGACCCCCAGGTGGTCCATTTGCCGTTCCAACGGTGTATCGGGCGGTCGCGCTTCTCCCACCATGGTCTGGATCTTCCCGACTTCGGTGAAGCCCGCAGTGGCTACCGCGATGGCGAAGCCCTGTCCCCCCGTGACCAGGGTGCCCATATAGACCATGTTGGTACGGTCGGCAAGGGGGATGTCCGGCTCATACAGTTCATCAATGGTTTTTCTAACCGGCATGCTCTCGCCCGTTAACGCAGATTCATCGATACTCAGATATTTAGCCTCTATGAGACGGGCGTCCGCTGCGACATAGCTTCCCGGTCTCAGCATGATCAGATCGCCGGGAACGACTTCCTTGGCATCGACGGTCTTCATGACTCCGCTGCGGACCACGGTTGACGAAGGCTGCACGAGGTTCTTCAACCCGTGGATGGTCTTCTCCGTCTGTCTCTCCGTTGTATAGCCGATCGATGCGTTGATGACGACGACGCCGAGGATCACCACTGCATCCGCAAGACCACCCGTAGCAACGGAAATGCCGGCCGCGACGCCAAGGAGAGCAACGGGGAGGCTTTTGAACTGATCGAAGAAAATGCTCCAGCCCGACCGAGGTACCGATTCGGGAAGGATATTGGGACCATACTGCTTAAAACGCTGTTGAAATAATTCTTCGGATAGTCCGGCTGAAGCGGACGTTCCCCACTGGTCCAGTACGTCCTTCCGCTTCATGCAATGCCACGCCAGTTCCGGCTGATCTTCAGCGTGAACAACTTGCGAGCGGATTTTGCGCAAGCTCGGAGTTTTTTCGGTTGTTCGATTTTGTTGCGTCGTCCTCGAGACGTCCGTAAATTCTGCACTGTTGCTCTGTCCGCGAACAGGAACTCCGTCTAAACCGGCTGTTCCTACCAGTGTCGGCGGTTTTCTTTTGGAGACCGATAGCTGATGTGCAGCAATTGTTTGCTCAAGGATGGAGGTCAGCGATGAAGCATGGTAGCCATTTAAGTCATCGAAGACGATCAGTACCGTCCCCGTCAGCGTATTGATGGAAATACGGATAATCCCGTCACGCCGGGTAAGACTTTGTTCAATGGCATGCTTCAGGGATTCCGAGCGATAGAGACCTTCAACCTTGTAACGTACCCTTCCTTTAACGGCAGTATGAATGGCCTGGACCACGTCGTACCATCCCCCCTCTTCTCAAAACCGGCTAAGCGGTTACGGATTAGCTGTTTTTGCTTTCGGCAGGGCAGAGTTGGCGATCTCCTTCACGCCGGCAACAGTGCCGATCAGCATGTCCTTCACTGCCTTGACCGCCGTGTTGCCGATCGAACCTGCAGCATCGATAGCTCCGTTGACGGCTACCTTCGCCATTTCCTCTGCGTTCCCTCCGATCTCTTTTGTGGCCTCGATGACGCCATCGACGGCCCGACGGGCTACTATGGCCACATCCGCCCCGACATCAGCTGCACCCTTGACGGCGCTCTTTACGGTCTGACTCGCGGCAGAAATCACATCACCGCCCACATCATTGACTCCCATCACAACTCCTTTTGCCACGCTTTTGGTGCTCAGGATGAGCCCCGTTCCGACCTCTTCTGTAGCCTGGATGGCGCCTTTTACAACATCCTTCGTGACGGTGATCGCTTCGCCGGCGACCGAGCCTGTTTCTCGAAGCGTATTGGATACTGTATTCCGGACAAGGCTGACAATCTCAGCTTCGATCTCATTGATCCCCTTGAGACTGCTGATGACACCCTCTTTCACCGCAGACCCCGTTTTCCCGATGCTTTGCGTTGTTTCCGTTCCGCTTGTGGCTTCTGTGGCTGACATAATGATCCCCCTTTTCTCGATGTGATGACTTGGTTTGTGGTCGACGTATTGCTTTCTCTATTCTCTAAATCCTAACGATGATTAAATAATCTTCTCTATCTCTACTGCATTTAATAAGAGTTCCGCTACAACCGGGGTCTTTTCGGCTATATTCAACTTTACAAAAAATGCTGCAACGTAGTTCCCTGCCCAAAGTGCTATAAAACTCAACACTGAAGACAAAAATCCTGCCCAAAATGAGTTCAGTCCATGCTCCCAGGGCTCGCTCCTCTTCCACATTTCTCGTTTCCCTGGAAACTCTCTTCGGTCATTGCATGGGTCTTTTTAGTTCGGAAGCACAGTCACTCCCTAACAGCATACTCATCTTCTCAGGCCGTGGAAAACTGCCTGAATAATTTATGAGCTGTGCGATAGTAGCTAGCTCGGTTGCTCAACATAAATTTATGGAATTCCTCGACAACTTCTTGTTCCAAATATAACAGATGTCGAACGGAATTAGAGCATAGCAATAGGCAAGTAATGAAAAATTACAAACCTTGAGGTAGTAAGTATTACATACTTTCAGGCTGTGTCCAAGATCGGACAGCATGACACCGTGTTACTGCTGATTTATCGCAAAGACGGCTCTATTTATTTCAAGATAAGGCAACAATCCGTTTAGCAGTGTAATCCGAATCGCCTCGGAGCTTCGAGCGTGGTATACTAATAAAAAAGAGAGACTGTGCCTAGCTCTCGAAGAAAAGTAGATTTCATTTCCCAGAATGTGTTTTCTGGGAACAAAACAAAAAAAGCTCGGGAAAGCGGCCGTGAAACGGCTACTACACAAAAAGATGACCGAGGTAGATACCCTCTGAAGGGAGGGAGGAATGAATATGGTGAAAAAACATAAAGCCGACACAACAGAAACAATTGACGACCCGGTGCCGGTGGAGGAAATCGGCAAAGCAGGGACAACAGTGATGGAAGGCGTTATCAGCAGTCTCAAGGGGATCAATGAGATCCAGGCGGAGATCGTGAGTTTGGTGCGGAACACCGTGTCAAACACGCTTCGCGCAACGAACGTTGTCGCTATCGAAACAATCGGGGTTACCAAGGATGTGATTAAAGGTGCCATTCAGGCCTCGGAAGAGGTTGGCACAGGGCTAATCCTGAGCACCAAGAGCGTGGCGAAAGGTGTAATTATGGGCGTGAGTGACGTGGGCGGCGATGTAGTCTCCATCGCAGGGTCCATCGTCAAGGGCGCAGTGAAAGGGGCCGCGGCAGTCGGAGAAGATGTGGCGATGGTAGCAAAGCGGACCGTTGATGGCGTTATCGAGGCAACAAGGGAGGTCGGCGGGAACGTCGAAGAGGTGGCCAAAGTCGCTGTAACAGCTGCCATTGATGCCGCATCAACGATTGGCAACACGGCGGTCAAGGCGGTCAAGGATATACTGATCGGGGTGGTAGAAGGCGTAAAGGAGGTAGCGAGCGCCGCTGTTCCGAATTCAAGACTGGCTGCCTAGACGCCTGATCGAGCAACAGATCGACTTTGTTTAGGAGCGGGCAAAGCTCGGTTCCGGTCGTCTAATTGATACTATGGGGGGATTAAAAGAGCCTGTCGGGTTCGGATCCCCCTAGAGCCGTCGATTTTGTAATAGCATCCGAGACTACGCACACATAGCATTGATACAACAAGAGTATTAGGAGGGCTTAGAGGTAACTCAAAGTTGGTGGTAAATCTGCCCTCCGCTACCAACCATAGAAGGGGATTACAGCATCTGCTGTGATCCCTTTGTTGTGTTAATAGGCTGGTTTTCTAAGATGCTGTCTCCGCTACCGAAAAATGGGGGGCGACTACAGAAAACCGTACTGCCGCCGGTCAAGCGCAGCGTTGTTTGATCAGCGAAAATTTTCCCAACACCACGCATCAAAGTCCCCCGGGTTGTGTCCTGTGACCTGTTCCACTTATTTGGTTACATATTCATACTCGTCTTTCCGGGAGCTCGGATCAACTGAATAGGCGCATTCGCGAGGAGCCTTGATAGGCTTGGTCTGCGTGGCCAGATTTCACCAATACACGGAGATACTGGAATCAAGCGTTCCCCGTCGAACGCTCCTACCCAACTATGCCTGCCTGATTCATAGTCGGTCTAGCATTTCATGGAAACGTCATTTTCTTTTCATGATTCTGTAATAATCGTCCTGTATTATTTATGCAAGCATAACAGGATTCCCCTACCTTTCTAAGAAAACGAAAAAAATAGCTGCCCGTTTTTAAAGGGTCCTTTGCTGACCGCAAGATTAATGAGTTACATTGAACGTCTGTTGCGCACCACATAGGCAAATCGGGAAGAAAGCCATTCTTCTATATAACATATGGCTTAGTTCAGTATTGTCTATGGATACATGGCTGACTTGGAAAGGGGACAGTAAACCCAAATTGAGAGGTTATTTTACCTGGAAAGGGCTTTTTGGATAAGACGATAGGCGTTAAACAAAAAGGGGAGGTGATAGGAAAAGCAGAGTGTTTCGGTCAAATGGTCTAGAATGACACCTGTGCCGGCATGCAGCTTCCAGAACAAGACCAATACAAGGGTAACCGTGAGACGTAAAACCATGGGTCCGTGAAAGCGGGCATCAGGCCGCCTAGGGAGAGATTGAAAGCGATTGAAGTAAACTAATGAGAAGATCCATTCATTTCTTTACCAACGAAGAAAGAAAAGGAAATCACCTATTCCAAAAGGAGATGCAACATGAAACGATTTGCTAAATCTTTTATGGCCACGTTCGTGACAGTCTCGCTTTTGCTGTCGCCTGTCATCCCGGCAGTGTTCGCCGAGTCGTTGATTAAGCCTCCTATCATCATTGCCCAGCCCGACGTCGAGTCGGACGTCGCCCCCTACGTCAATGATTGGGCCACGGAACCCAAGCTGCCGAAGGAAATGCTCGTGAAGCTGCTGCGGGACAGAATCAAATATGTTTTTGTGATCTTCAATGAGAACCACTCGTTCGACAACGAATACGGCACGTTCCCTGGCGTTAACGGCCTCTACTCGGACGGCCAGAAGCCTCGTTCCGCCGAAGAGACGCCGGGCTTCACCCAGACCTACACGGACGTCAACGGTCTGACCGTTACGGTTCAACCGTTCCGGATCGGGCCCGAGCAGAACTCTACCGTCTGGGACAGCGTCGATCACTCGCACACCGGTCTCGCAACCAAGATCGACGTCGTTGACGGCGTGGCAAAGATGGACGGGTTCGCCTACGATGAGTATCACCGTTTCGCGAAAAATGGCGGTGCGGCCAATGTTGCTGAAGGCACACAGTTCGCACGCCTTGTGATGTCGCACATCGACTGTGACACCATTCCCTTCTTCTGGCACTGGGCCAGCCGCTTCACAATCTTCGACAACATCTATGCGACCGAGGACACGCCCTCCAGTCCGAACGCAATAGCAATGATAGCGGGACAGTCAGGTGAAACGCAGTGGGTCGAGCACGGCGCGGACAACGGCCCAACCCTCACTGTGGGTACGCACCATGGCATGCTGCAGGGACCACCGATAGTCAATGATAATCAGCCCTTCTACGGTTCACAGTACGATACAACCACGGTCGACAAGCAACCCGCTGGTGCGAAAGAGAGTTACGCCGCCAGCAACATCGCCGTGAACCTGACCTTCGCCACCTTGCCGCTCACCTTCCAGGGCCGGAACATCACGGAGGTGATGGCGCAGAACCTGAACCCCTCTTTTGACACGCCCGACATTCAGCGGGACATCCCGTACATCCAGAACCGAAAGATTGAGCCCGTCAACTGGCGCTGGTACCAAGAGGGCTATGACCTCGAGTCAACCGATACGGGAACAGCTTCTCACGACTCCTATGTAAGCCACCATCAGGGGCCGCAGTACTTCGGCTATCTTGCCAACACGCCACCGCTCCGCCCGAACTTTCGTGGCATGACCGATTTTTTCACTGACATCGCAAACAAGGCACTGCCCCATGGTGGCGTGTTCTACATCCGGGGCGGATACACGAACCAGATGGGGCTTATGCCGCCTATCACAAATCCTAGCACGACGACACCGGAGATTACTGCGATTAATGCGGCGAAGGCCGGCGACGATGACCACCCGAGCTACAGCGACCGGCAGATCAGCGAGGCGATGGCGGCCCGCGTAATCAATGCGGTCGCGGCGAATCCGGAGATTTGGGAACACAGTGCGATTATTTTAACCTACGATGAGTCGGACGGCCTCTACGACCACGTCCCGCCGCGCATCCTCTCCTATGGCCCCGACGGTCTGCCACTCTCCCGCGGCGTCCGCATACCCCTTATCTTAATCTCGCCCTATGCGCGGACGCACGTCGTTTCTCATGTTGAGGGCGACCACAACGCGGTGATCGAGACGATCAACGATATTTTCGGTCTGCCCCCGCTCGCAAGCCTGCCCGATGAGGCACAGGCACTCGCGGCCGGTAACTCACCGGCATTCAACCAGTTCGGTCCGTCTGGATTCGAGCAAAAGTATCTCGGGCCGCGCGATATCAACTCGCCGATTACCGACAGCCTGCTGTCGGGCTTCGATCCGCAACGCCTGATGGGCATGTCGCCCCCGCTTCCGGCCTCGTTCGCGATGATTCCGGACAGCGTCGTAAACACGCTGCCGCACTATGACGGGCACGGATGTCAGTCGATCGGGATCACGCCGGAGGATATCCGGCAGGGAATAGTAAACAATATTCCCGCGGGCTTCAACCCGCTCCCGAGCACCTATCCAGCAGCCAACTGAAGACGGAGAAGGACGGATGGGGTGCGCCCCCGTCGCACCCCATCCGGCTTTGTTTCACGACAATATCAGATATTCGCCCAGGAGGATCTATGCGTTTCCTGTCAGTCTTGTTAGCCCTGCTCTCAGTCTGCTGTTCGATCTCTGTGGCTAGAGCGGGCTCTGTCATCGATCGCGTGAAAACTCACGGCGTCGTCCGCTGCGGCAGCGTTGAACGGCCGGGCCTCGCAAGCGTCGTCGGCAAAGAACTTTGGGCCGGACTTAATGTCGACGTCTGCCACGCGATCGCCGCCGCGGTGCTTGGCTCCCCCGATCGCATCGAATACCATGTGTATGAGACGCCGAAGCAGTTTGACGCTGTACGCAATCAGGAGGACGACGTCTACTTCCTCACGGGCTCGGAGATCGACGAGCAGAAGCTGGCAGGCAAGGTAGTGCCCGGTCCCACCGTCTTTGTGGAATCCCATACGGTAATGGTACCGTCCAACTCGGCTGCGCACAATGTCGGCGACCTTGCTGGAAACACCATCTGTTTCATGATCGGTAGTTCAACGGAGAGAAGCATCAATGATTACTTCGATGCGTTGCACAAGAACTGGCTGCGTATGCCCTATTCCGAGGATGGGGAGATGAACGATGCTTATAACGTGCATCGCTGCAATGCAATCGCCGGCGAGATGACCACCCTCGCCGCTACACGCCTCAACGTGGGCGTGAATCGGTTGTCCAGCCGTTTCCTCCCTGAACCGATCTCGGCCTTCCCGGTCGTGGTCGCGACAGGAACCAACGACGCGCAGTGGTCTGCAATCGTCGCATGGACTGTGGACACGCTGATCAGCGCGGAGAGGCCAGAAACCCATTGGTATGCAGGAGGCGCGGGGGCGATGCCTGTCGAAGCGCCGGAGTTGGGTCTCGACAAGGGATGGCAGCGCCGAGTTCTCGCGGCTGTCGGCAACTATGGCGATATCTTCGAACGACATCTCGGCAAAGGCTCCCAGCTCAAACTCGACCGTGGCCTCAACGCCAACCAGTTTAGTGTAGGGTTGCTCCTGAGTCCATTCCTTGAATGACACCGGGAACGGCGGACTGAAAGACGGCGTGCTTCCGGAATGACGTAAGGATGATCTTGTTCAGCATCTTGCCGAGGGGAAGGTTCTTTGATCTTGGCTGGGAACAGATGCTGAACGGAGCTTTCGTGCCAGGAGCACTTGTAAGAGAATATTCGCATGCCGACAGAGCCACCTGTAACGTACCTATCTACTTTGTAATATTAGGCAAGCCCCAAAAATACCCTATCTGTAACCTAATCTTAGCTTGAACTATGCTGCGATATTTTTTTAGACTACATCGCCGTCCACACGCATAATTACGTCTTTCACCACTCTCTATTTTTGATATATCACGCCGGCACTCCGTGACGATTCGGATAATGCCATTCTATGTAGATTACCATTCGCAATCGATGGCATATTCGCTATGTTGTACTCGTGATTTCGCTCACAAATTTACTACACTTCTGATAAACTATTTAAAGTAAGTAATCTTGTTGTTAATTCGCACGCAGTGCCATTCCGGAATCATGTGAATGGAAGGCGACTATGAAGGAATTTGTTCGCAGCTATCTCCACACTTTTTTGACCCAACGAGCTTCGATCTGCCGTATTTGTCTGTACACCCTTTGTGATCACCGTGCTTGTTTTTATGGAAGTTCTTATAACCTTCTTACGTGAAATCTTTATTGCAGTCAAAGCATTGCGGATTGCGATTGGGCAAGACGCTAAAGAAAGGTGTATCATCACTTTTTGGCGAAGGTGCAAAAAAGCGAGAAGTGGGGAGGATGGGGTATTATCTCCCCGATAAATGTAAAAGATTTAGGGCTCCACTCGACGTTGGTCTTTGGGCCCTATTATTTTCAGGGTGAAGCGAAAAATTTAGTTGAAATACCCGGCACGGATACCTTCGTGTTATCTTTGGGGAGGGCATGCTATGATCGATCTCTTACGCACTCGTAGAAGCATTCGTAAATACACCTCGAAACCTATTGATAGCAAAATGATGGATGTGCTTATAGAAGCATTGCTCCGTTCACCTACCTCACGAAACAATAAATCATGGGAATTTATTATTGTAGATGATCGGAATCTCTTGTCTAAACTTTCGAAAGCAAGAGAGCAGGGATCGCATCACCTGCAGGACGCAACATTGGGGATCGTAGTGTGTGCTGACAGCAGAAGATCCGACGTATGGGTTGAAGATTGTTCTATTGCCGCAATACTTGTTCAGGTGACTGCTCACGATTTAGGTCTAGGCAGTTGCTGGATACAAATTAGGAATCGTGATCATACACAGATGATGTCAGCAGAGCAATACATTCAAGATCTGCTTGGACTGCCCCAGCACATCAAAGTTGAATGTATGGTGAGCGTTGGCTATCCAAACGAAACAAAAAAACCAATTGCAAATAGCGAATTGGAATATCACAAGGTTAAACACAATTTTTACTCCAGTAATTACGTGGCAAAGAGAGAAGCATGATAAGCCAAATTGAAGTACCGCCACATTCGGCTACTAATGACACCACCAGTCATGAGCATTGTGCTATTAATATTTCGCAATTTGACTGTTTGACAAAGACCTTCCCACGGCTATAAACTGTAGTAAGATAGTGCGCTGTAGGTTCCTCTCCTCGGCTCTGTACTTTTGACATCATCGGATCACTCGACGGTTACGCTTTTGGCCAAATTCCTCGGCTGGTCGACATCACAGCCTTTGATCGCTGCGACATGATAGGCAAGGAGCTGCAGCGGAATAACGGTGATAAAGGGAACGAGTGCGGGATGTGTCGACGGTACCACGATCATGTCATCCGCCTTGTCGCGGAAGGCCGCGGGTGAATCCGTAACCACAATGATCCTTCCTCCCCGTGCTTTCACCTCCTCGATGTTCGATAGCATCTTTTCGTGAAGACTCTCGATCGTTGCCAGGAATACAACGGGAACTCCGTCCTCGATCAGCGCGATGGGGCCATGTTTCATTTCTCCAGCTGGATATCCTTCAGCGTGAATGTAGGAGAGCTCCTTCATCTTGAGTGCACCTTCAAGCGCGATGGGATAGTTTATTCCCCGGCCAAGGTACAGCATGCTCTTCGCGCCTACCAGGGTCTTCGCGATCTCCTTGACCGCTCCATCGGTTTGGAGCGCTTGTCGAATGAGCCTCGGCAGATCGAGCAAGAAAGGTTTAAGTGTCTGAATCTCGAGGTCGTTGAGCTTGCCTTTCATGGTACCCAGAGCAACACCCAGGAGGCTAAGGGCTGCAAGCTGAGCGGTAAAGGCCTTGGTGGATGCCACGCCGATTTCCAGCCCCGCACGCGTGTAGAGGACCGAATCGGCCTCGCGCGTGGTCGTGCTGCCGACGGCATTGCAGATCGTTAACGTTCTTGCTCCTTTTTCCTTCGCTTCGCGTTGTGCTGCGAGGGTGTCGGCTGTTTCTCCCGACTGCGTAATCGTGATGAGTACTGTCCCTTTCGGGATGATCGGGCACATGTACCGGAACTCCGAGGCGGTGTCCACGGTGACGGGGATGCGAACGAACTTCTCGATCATATACCGGCCAACGAGACCAGCGTGGTACGACGTACCGCAGGCTGCGATATGGAGCCGCCTGAGATCCTTGATGGTACTCGCGATGCCCATCTCCTCCAGGAGCCTGTTCGTGTCGTCAATCCACTCCCGAAGGGTATCCATGACTCCCTGGGGTTGTTCGTATATCTCCTTGAGCATGAAATGATCGTATCCCTGTTTCTCAGCCATTTCAGGCGTCCAGTTAACCGTTACGATTTTCCCTTCAAGCTGCAGAGTCTCCGGAGATTCGATATGTTTCAGATCTACCCCGCTACTCCTGAGTACAGCCATGTGCCGATCTTCGAGATAAATGAAGTTTTTTGTATAAGGGAGGAGCGCGGAAACATCGGATGCGATGTACTGAGCATCCGTACCTATTCCAATGACGAGCGGGCTGCCGTTGCGGATCGCGAACAGCGTGTCTGGTGTGCCTTCGTGCAGGATCCCCAGAGCATAAGCCCCGCGAAGGTGCGCGATCGCTCGTCGGATTGACTCCTCGATCGGAAGACCGAGGTCAAGGTAACGAGCGATGAGCTGAGGCACCACTTCCGTGTCTGTTTGGGATGTGAAAACATGTCCTGTAGAAGCCAATTCGTCTCTTAACTCGCGGTAATTTTCAATAATACCGTTGTGTACCACAGAGACACCTTTCACGGTGTGCGGATGGGCATTGGCTGCCGACGGTGCCCCATGGGTGGCCCATCGCGTGTGGCCGATGCCGATCGTAATGGCTGGGAATGGGTTCGGCAGTATCTTCTGGAGGTCTTTCAGCTTGCCTGGACTCTTGTAAACCTCGATTCCCGATCCGTTCTTAAACGCAATTCCTGACGAATCGTAACCACGGTACTCCAAACGGGTAAGACCATCAAAGAGAAGCTGCAAAGAATCCTTTTTCCCAACATATCCGACGATTCCGCACATAATTTCTCCTTTGAATTGTCAGTTCTCGTAATGTCGACAACGGTATTGCTATCCTGGTTATGATATATATTTGAATCTAGCAAGAAGGGTGCCTAATTAATGGCGGATACGGCAAAAGGGGAATAACATTCCTCCATTTTTTTATTTCTTATTTTTTAATAGGTTATTAGCTTGTCATCATTATCATTTGAATATGATAAGAGAGAACAAATACATTTTTTGGCGTCTAATTCATTATTTCTCGGAGAAATGGTACTTTGATAATGACTAAGTTTTTCAATTAGTGAATCCAAAGTAAACAACATAAATCATAATTTTATTTGATTTTTAAATAAAATGTTGTGGTGTATCTATATGATACAATCTATTGTTATTATTTTTCACTTATTGTCTGCAAAGTGTGTCAAATATATACAGTAAATAAAAAAAATAATATTTTTGCTTAAAAAAATTTACTGCAATAATAATGTGTATGTTTTTGGCACCGGCTACCAAAATAATCAAGAATGGCATAGCAATGGCTGTAGCCCCCTTTTCTTTTTGACGATCTGTTTGAGTACAGAAAAAAACGCACTTGTGTGTGGTAAGCCATTGAATTGATTGTAAAGGGAGAGGGGAGATATTGAACCCACTCGTGGTGACGATCAAAGATCATTTGGAGACCATATGCGCAAGTCACTTATTACAATTCATAAACTATCAAGTCAAATGCTAAGGCGTTATACTCACAACATACCCATTACTATTCTTGACACACCGCAGAAGGGTGATAGAATTAAAAAATATTTATTATTAATAATAAAGCAATCCCGATAATCCCGTCTAAAGCGTTATTCTGTGCATATGGCAGGAATCGGTGCTTTTGCCCTTAGTGCAAAGCGTAAATAAATAGGAAGGAGGTAAATGATGGAAACCCAGGACCTGAAAAAGTACCTGGCGGGGTTCAGTATTGCCGGATTGCTTGCTGGTGCAGGACTCGCGGTTGGAACCGGGACGAGCTATGCCGCGGACAACTCCACCGGCGGGAATGGTGGTACAGGCGTTACCACTGAACAGACTGCACCAACGAGTGGTTGTAGCGGATCAAAAGCTAATCCGACTTCAGAACCAACCCCGACAGGCGGTTGAAGCGGCTCAAAAGCCGAGCCGGCTCAGCCTGCGCCATCTGACGGCGGAAGCGGCAGCAAATAGTGCAGTTTGCACTATCAATGTTCCAGAAAAGTGCCGGCATGCATGATCTTCCGGCCAACCCTGATTCGTTCAGAACAAACATGGAGTTGAGCATTCCCGGGGGTGACGACAGAATACGCTATTCACTCCCGGGATATTGTTTTAAGACCCATGAACCCTTTGACAAACAATAGAGCTGATGGCCGCTATTCAGCATGCCGGTCAGTGCTCGGCGATGCAGCTTGGGCTCATCTCTCCGCACAGTGTGCCAAAGCGCTTGTTGAACATTCATTATCGGCCGCGCTTTTGGAGACCGGCAAGAATAGGCTTCCTGAATTCCTATCCGAGCTAGCCCACCTCGAGGAGATCGCCAGCGTCGTCGAAGGGGGAAAGTCATCCCGCCCAAAGGAGATAAGCCGGCCGTTGGTCAATCCAACGATTCGAATCATCGAATTGTCGTGGAAGAACCTGGCTTCATGCCTCGATCCTGATCAGAATATTTCCGCTGTACATCCTATTCAAGCAGTTGAACGCGTTCTCCTTTGGTACAACCCGCTCACTCATCGCGTTTCAGCACGGCCAGTGTGTGACGAAGATCTCTTGGTGCTCAAGATGGTCGTGGAGGGGATATCGTCCGAGGCCGTGGCAGCACAGGGGGGTCTACTGGTAGGAGCTGTTGATGCCGCAATGTTTCGTGCTGTAGCGGGTGGTCTCGTACTCACTCCGCCCTCTCGCATCCGGCGAGATCCCGATCTCTTTCCTCGGAATAATGGCACTCCCGAACAATACCTGTCGTCGCCGTCGTTTACGCTCCAGTGGCATATCACCCAAACCTGCGACCTGCACTGCAAGCATTGCTATGACCGCAGCAACCGTTCTCAAACGACCCTTGATCAGGCATTGCAGATCCTTGAGGACCTGCGCACATTCTGCAAGAGCAAAGACGTCGCCGGAGCGGTCTCCTTCACAGGAGGCAATCCTCTTCTCCATCCGGCTTTTACGGAGATATACCGTTTAGCAGCAGAGCGCGGCTTTTCCACGGCTATCCTTGGTAATCCTGCTCCAGAGGAGCGAATCACGGAACTGATCACGATTCAGATGCCGGCATTCTACCAAGTTAGTCTGGAGGGCCTCAGGGAGCACGATGATGCCATCCGCGGAACAGGACATTTCGACCGTGCCCTGGCGTTCCTGAAGGTCTTGAAAGAACTCGATGTATCGTCCATGGTCATGCTTACACTCACCAGCATGAACATTGAACAGGTGCTCCCCCTTGCAGAAATCCTGCGTGGGAAGGCTGATGTCTTTCACTTCAACCGTCTCTCCATGGTCGGTGAAGGCGCGCAACTAAAGCTGCCTGACACCCGGCATTACCGATCATTTCTTGAATCATATCTCAATGCTGCCCGCACGAATCCGGTCATGGGCATCAAGGACAATCTTATCAATATCATCCGTCAGGACAAGGGTGTTTCACCCTTTGGCGGTTGTACAGGCAATGGCTGTGGTGCTGGCTTTAATTTCGTAAGTCTCTTGGCCGATGGTGAGGTCCACGCCTGCCGTAAATTCCCTTCGCTCATTGGCAACATCTATCACCAGAGTCTGGCCGAGATATATGATTCGGATCAAGCGCATCGCTATCGTTCTGGCAGCGCAGCCTGCCGGTCCTGCACCCTTCACCCGGTCTGTGGTGGCTGTTTCGCCAGCGCTTATAGCCACGATCTCAATGTTTTTAAGGACAAAGACCCTTTCTGCTTCATGCGCGACTAAAAATGAAGATGTATCTATAATCATCAATCACACTATTGCATATTGATGAAATAAATGTAGCTACATCATCGAACTTGGGGATAGCATAATGCGACCACCATTTGTCTTTCTTGTGGCATTTGGTGGTTGTTGCATTCCCATCGTGGCTTTCGGCTCCCCATGTTGTGATTAATGGCGTAATAATGGAAGCTCTACTCATTTTTAATCTAAATGATTTGGAAAACAGGCCGATGTGATTTTGACCTGTGTAACATTCGTGGCCAGGACAATATTCACCATAAACAACCTGGCGATTTTGGGCTGGCCGAAGACTTCAGAATTTCTGGCTTTTGCTGAACAGTCCGGAGGCGCCGCTGGGAGCGGGCGGCATCGCTTCAACGATCTGTGGGGTGTTGCTCCCGTCATAACAGCGCACCGTGAAGGTGTGCTTGCCCGGCTCGAACGGCCAGTCATAGCGCCAGATTACCCATGTCATTTGCGACAAGGGGGTTCTAATCTCAGCCGTCTGCCAGGGGCCGTCATCAACCCGCAATTCGACCTTCGAGATTCCGCGGGCGCCCGCATGGGCGATGCCGCCGATGGGCACCAGTTTCCGCTGGTCAGCGCTGATGATGGTCATATCGACGGCGATGGTATCGATCACGGATGTTGCCTTCATCTTTGCGACCTTGTCCCAGCCGCGGACCACCCAGTAGCCCGGTTCCCAATGGTCCATTGCCTCTATAGACTCGATCCATTTGGGCTGCTTCATCCCGTGTACGTCCGGAATGTAGACACGCAGCGGAAAGCCGTGATCTTCAAGCAGCGGCACTCCGTCCCAGGCATATGCTAGCATTACCCGCTCGTCTGCCATGATCGTGTCCAGGGGCAGGGTTTCCCAGAATCCGTCTGCTGAACTGATTTTTAGGTGTGTGGCGCTTGATTTCAGGCCGAGGTCGGGCAGGAGGCTTTTCAGGCTGACGCCAGTCCAGCGGGTCGTTCCTATAAGATCGCCGCCCACCGGGTTGGAGATGCAGGACAGAGTCACGAACTGGTGCAAGGGATCATAGCGCCGGATATCGTCCAGGGTCATGGACAGAGGCTTTTCGACAAGTCCTCCTATTTTAAGCCGCCACATCATGCCGTCGATCTTCGGCGGGGTCGTGTTGATGTCAATGCGGTAGTGCCGCTCCAGCGGGGTGTATTCGGGCCGTGTGCCGAGCGCAGGCTTGACAGCGGCGCCGGCATTCGGCAGGACGTGCGTTGCAGACCAAGGCATCAGGCTCGCCAGTTTCATCCGGCTGTGACGCTCTGACAGAAGCCCCACCATTGCCCCGCTCACCGTGATGGTCGCCGTGAACCCCGCAAGCCGTATCAGGAATTTACGCCGGCTGACCCGCTGAACGGATGGTTGAAGTCCCGAATCCCTATCGACGGACACGCTGAGGTCGGACAGCCGCAGATAAGCCACCCCGAACGACATCCCCCAGGAGACAAAGACGAACAGGATCCAGACCGCGCTAACCAACGGCGGAGTGACGGCTATCTTGCCAAGAAAGGAACTGATGAGCACGGCGGGAATGGCCGCGAGCAATCCGAGGAAAAAACCAGACACGTAAGCATATCGGCCGCGCAGCGCGCGCAGCACGCCGAAGACAACGGCGCCGGCAACGACGCCTGTGATAAACAGGCCGACAATCCCCATAGCCTGCTCAATAAACTTGGCGACTACCGATGTGGGGCCGAGGTGCAACCCGCGGATGATAGCCACCATGGCGCTGATAGCAAATTCGATTAGCGTTCCCGGTAGTATGCGGGTCGTCCAGTCAAACACGTCAAAGGGGACGAAGGGCAGGTCCGCCAGCCGCCATCCCGCGTAAAAGACGGCGATCAGTGCCGCGGTCAACAATGCCCCAACCATTGATCCCATGAAAACTCCCGGAGTGCCCCGTATCTTCATGGTATTTTCCTCTCTTCTTCATCGAATGGAGTCGATAAAATAGAAAATGCCAAAACGTTTTTCTACGTTGTCTCGGTTATCGCAAAAAAACAACGAATTATTGACCGCAAGAAAAATACACGAACACATTATAATTAAATATAACGTTACAGATTACGAAAAAAAACTTCTTCTATCGATCATGCGGCAAAAGCGAGTGAATATAAGCAATAAGTACTATTTTTTTGCTAATGATAGCCACAAAAAGCCAATGTGATAAATGACAGGATCGTAAGACAGTAAGAATGCAGTAATAATTTTTTTAAGCGTAAAATGACCATTTGACATCCAAATGAGTATCAACGAGTATTAAACTTCTCCTGCCAAGGATCGATTTCATCAGCTTCTAATTTGATCATTATTGCTTTGTTTTTGCACGAGTTTATCAACATGTGCCGTAAACCCTCGTTATATATGGGTAGAGCATGAGATTATATTTCCCCATTAAAGCATGGGGAAAATTATTTTCAAGACTACCCAAAATAGAAACCTCCTGTTAAAAATTAGTTTATAATGGAACTAAATTCAAGAACAGTTCAAGAACAGGAGTCTACTATGTACTACGTTGATGATATCAGACTTGAGTAGTGCCTTCAACTGAAGAAAGAGATTCGCGGTTCGGATAAGTATCTGATTGTCGTATTGATACGGCGAAAGAGAAGCACAATACGTTCTGCGGAACAGCGGGGCAACCGTCGGTTAAGAGTCTGGTTTTTGACAACACGCTTTGTCGCAATGGCATGATTGTTCAGAAATCAGTAGAAGGGGAGACAAAGGACAGAAAGTCGTCAAATCAGAAATTTATCGTGTTTGCGCCTAAGATATGATATTATGATATACTGTGAACTGTTACGGGTTGCCGTTAAGGAGCGCTATTTCCACAAACGAGAATTGAAGATTAAGGGGGTATACCATGTTTGAAGGACTGTTCCGGCCGATGCACTTGCTCCTGATACTCTTTATCGTCTTAATTATTTTTGGACCGGGAAGACTGCCGGAGATCGGGGCAGGTCTGGGTAAGAGCATACGGTCATTCAAAAAAGCGATGTCTGAAAAAGATGACCAGATGACGACAGACACGAAATCGATCGACCAAAAGGATGAAACCAAGGGATAAGTCGGGATATCCTTATTCGATTCGCCGTCAGTCGTAACACGCTGTGAGCACACCCGGAGTCCCGTCGCACGGTATCGGGAAGATGAGGTGAAGCACGCCCCCCATCGTGCTGATGTTCTCTTCTCACCCAATTGTGTCATTATGTCAGCCGCCCTGGAGCATCACGCTAAAAACCACGCACCCTGAAGGCAATTTCATAGCCTCTGTCGTCGTATCGGCTGATTCCTCGGCATTTCTTGCGATGTCCGTAATCGTCTGGGTCATCTCCTCCGCCGCTCTCAAAATGAGGTGGGCTTGACCCGTCTGGTTGTCACAGGTAAGGAAGAACGGCGTTCCTCAGAATTCGCTGATATACTTACGGGAGGAGGAATATTATGTATATGCGCTTCGTTCTCGCGTGTTTCCTGGTGGCAGTTCTGCTCATGTCTGCGGGTTGTGCGTCAGCGCCGCCTGCGGAAGCGCGATTCTCCTGGACATTCTACAGTTCCCCTACAATCTCACATGAAACGTTCTCCGGACAGAGTGTTGCAATTCTACCGATTGCAACCATTCAATATGACCCCACTCAGGAGATATATCGCGAAACCCTTGCGGGCATCCTCTATACGGCGCTAATCAAATACTCTGACGGACCACGCTTTTTATCGCTCGATACCATACAGAGCGGCATCAACAAAAAAGAAATCTGGAACGATTTCAGGCTCATGTACAACGAATATCACGAAACGGCAGTGTTGCGAATAGACCTTCTATCGAAGATTGGCTCCGCAGTTGGCGCACGCTTCGTCATTATGCCGCGGCTTCTCAGGTTCCAGTCGGAGACCTTTGACCGCGCCACCATCGTTGGGATCGCTTTTCTGCGGACCCGCCAGTCGAGCGTCGACATCCACGCACAAATATGGGACACGGTTACGGGCGAAGTGGTTTGGGAAGGCGCCAGCGAAGGAACTATTGCATCGGAGGTCGTCCGTGGCCGGCCGGCAAGTTTCATGGCTGTGGCGGAAAACGCCTGCGAGAGCCTGGCCTCGAAAATGCCGTGGGTGAAGACCGAGAAGAAGTAGTGGTGCGGGCGGAGAAGATCGAGAAAGCGGCAGCAACAGGTATCTTCCTGAAATTGTAGACTTCACATTGAATTTGTTGATCGAAAACTTCATATTGCGACCTATAGTCGCAAAGCAAGACAAAGTTACACAGGATTCCTGTTTTTCCCTTACCAAGGCATATGTTGAAGCTGGAAGGCTTCACCGCTTCAATATTGGGCACCCCAGGATCAACTGCATGATGAACTCGACGTATTCGCCTTCCGTGATCACCCCGATTGAAACATGCTGTGATAATTTCTAATCAGAAATTATCACAATTGAGGGCAAAACCCGCTGGTCAAATAGACTAATCTATTTCCATCAAAACATCTACAGACACAAAATCTTGACAAATTAGTCGACAAAGTTTAGACTAAATTACATAATGAAAGGGGCTTCATGCTCTGGAACAAGCGCATTACTGTTTTTTTCATTCTGCTTTATCTGGTTTCCGCGTTCGTGGTAGTATCGCACCACCATGAAAATACGAAGGACGACCACGACTGCCCCATCTGCATTGCAAGTAATCATCTGTCCGCAACCAGTCAGTGGACGGTTGCTTTTGATAGCGTTCCCTTTTTCACGGAAACAACAATTGTCGCTCCATCACCTTTTTTCACCGCTACTCTCTCTTCCTATTCCCTGAAAAATCGCGCCCCCCCTGTTTAAAAACCAGCAAATATGCGTCGCACAATCTAATGGTAAGATCGGGACTAACCTGTCGATCTTTGCTTGGTCGGGAAGGGAAACTGCCTTCTTAATGCTTCCGTAATAGTGTACCTCTTTCGGGGAAATTACGTCCGAGCGAAAAAAGGGGACCGCTCGATCCATTTACGTGCATAATCAATTATTCCGGAGGGCCTTATGAAGCGAGTATTGTGCATTGTCTGCCTTCTTGCTTTCTGCTCGTTCAGTCCTGCGGTTTTTGCCGACGATACGGCGGAGCGGCTCAAGAATCTCGAAGACACAGTGCAAAACCAGTCAAAGACAATTGAAGAACAACAAAACACCATAGATACATTGAAGGAAAATTTCTCAAAGGAAAAGAACCAGGTTTCCCCGGAGAAGGGCCAGGTCCCGCAGCAAACAGACCAGGAACTCCAGCAAAAGATCGAAGAGTTAAACGAAAAAGTTAATCAAGTGGTCGAAACGCAGAAGAAGGAAATTCCAAGTGTCTTCAACCCGGCCATCGGGTTCGTTGGTGAAACAATCTTCTCCTATAGCAGCGAAGGGTCTGCGGAGACGGGCAGCGACCGGCCCGGCGGGTTTGATGTGTTTCAACGTTCGGTGGAACTGAATGCAGCCGGGTCGGTGGATCCCTTCGCTAAAGCCTACGTGGTAATTAACGCGTCAGACGACCCGGTTACCGGTGAATCGACTTTGGACGTCGAGGAAGCTGCACTCCAGACGACGTCACTACCGGGGAACTTGGAGGTGAAGGCAGGACGGTTCTTCGGCGAATTCGGTCGCTTGGCCTACATTCACGATCATGAACTGCCCTTTGTGAATAGACCGCTCGTACTCGAGCAATACATCGGCGGCGAATCTAGAACGGACGGGTTGCAGATTAATTGGTTGGTTCCGTCTGAGCACTATATCAGCCTGACGCTCGGTGCGGGTGATCAGTTTGGTGGAGATAACCCGCCAAACTATGTCGGCGATACCCGCAACGGCACTGGCTTGAACTATTGGGGCCGTTTGTCCACATATTTTGACCTGACACCCAATATCTCACTCGAACCGGGTATTTCAGGCCTGTGGAATCCGAAAACAGTTGCGCAGTGGGCACCCAACCCTGCTAATCCATCGTATCCAACTGTAGATGGCGACACCTTTATCGAACGCGAGCGGCGCCTCGCAGGAGTGGACCTTGTGCTGAGCTGGAAGCCTCTTCGCAACAATCAGTTTGAGACTATCACATGGGGCACGGAAGTACTTTACAGCGACAACCGTTATGACGTGATGGATGCATCGGGCAGCGCCCTGCCCAGCCGCACCGTCAGTTCCCATGGCGTGTACTCATATCTCACATACAAGTTTGATCGACAGTGGGTAGCCGGGATCCAATACGAATGGCTGGAGAACATGCTGAACAACCAGGCCAAAACCTCAGCGGAATCCGCGAACATAACATGGGCCTTGAGCCACTGGAACCAGCTACGCCTTCAATACACGCATACCGACAACAACGCCGCGACCGGCCTGCGCCCTTATGATGCCGTTTATCTGCAATGGGCGTGGATCATCGGCTCACACGCGCATGGGTGGCAACAACGCTGACTTTGGTAAGGAGAAATATGCTATGAAATCCAAATTATTCAGTGTCCTATGGATATTAACGCTCACCGGGGCATTGTGCGGGTGGGCGACGCCCGCTCATGCTGCCAAAATCAGGATTGTTACGACGCTTACTGACCTCGCTGATTTTGCGCGCGCAGTGGGGGGGGACAACGTCGAGGTCCACAGCTTGGCGACGGGTGTCGAAGACACGCATGGGGTCCCGATGAAACCGAGCTTTGTGCCGATGATGAACCGTGCGGACCTGCTGATCCTTATCGGGTTCGATTGCGAGCACGCATTCCTGCCTGCGCTCTTGGAGGCGAGTAAGAATCCCCGCATCCAGAAGGGCACCTCCGGCTATGTGGACTGCTCCAAGGGGATCATTCCGCTCGATGTGCCTAAATCGACCGACCACTATCAGGGCGACGTTCATCCCTATGGCAACCCGCATTACACGCTCGACCCGGTGTTGGCAAAGACCGCCATCGAAAACATCTACAACGCGCTCGTAGACTTCGACCCGCAGGACCAGGCGGAATTCAAGCATAACCGCGATGCTTATTTCACCAAGCTCGATGCCAAGATTACCGAGTGGAAGATGGAAGCCAAACAGCTCAAAGGTGTGAAGTTCGTTTCCTATCACGAGCACTGGCCATACTTTGCGAAGCGTTTTGGCTTGGATTATTTCGGCACGATCGAACTGAAGCCTGGCATCGACCCGACCCCGCGTCACATTGAGGAACTAACGAGAGCGATGAAGGCCGAACATGTTTCTATCGTCGTGCGGGAGCCGCAGTTTCCGGAAAAGGTACCGAAAAACATCGCCGAACAGACCGGTGCAACTATGGTAACGCTGCCTATCATGCCTGGCGGCGTGCCCAATACAGAGACGTATATTAAAATGATGGACTATATTGTTCACACGATGGTAGATGCCGAGCAAACAAGGAAATAAAGATAGGGAGAATATTTCCACCCGAGTTTTTGGGCGGATACTCACATAACAGACGATGAATGAATCGCTAATCAAACTGGAAAACTTGAGTATAGGCTACAATGGCCAGCCGGTGCTGTCCGGACTTACACTCTCCATTTCCCGAGCAAGCTTCACTGCTATCCTCGGCGCTAATGGCTCGGGCAAATCGACTTTGCTCAAAACGCTGCTTGGACTGCTGCCGCCGGTCGCGGGCCGCATCGATACTGCATCGGTTGGGGCACCGCTCACGTTCGGCTATGTCCCGCAATCCAATCAGTTCGACCCGGTGTATCTGCTCACGGGGTTCGATGTTGCACTTATGGGCGTCTATGGTCGCGTTTGCTCGGGGCGTCTTATCCCCCCGGTTGAACGCGCATTCACGCGCGAATGTCTGCATGCAGTGGGTGCGGATGATTTTTCCCACAAGCGTTTTGCCGAACTCTCCGGCGGTCAGAAACAACGCGTGCTCATCGCTCGCGCCTTGACTACACGTCCCGATGTCCTCGTGCTTGACGAACCCACGGCGGGGGTAGACCGTGAGGCAACGACCGCTGTGCTGGAGTTCATCTCGCAGATCTGCAAGGAAAGGAAAATCACGGTCCTGCTCGTTACACACGACTTTTCTGCCGTACGTCATTACGCTGAGAAAGTTATCTGGCTTCACGAGGGTAAGGTTTTCCACGGAGCAACTGACGAACTGCTCACAGCCGAACGGATGGCGGAAATACTTGAAATAGGGATGGGCTAACATGGAAATACTTCAACAGATTCTCTCTTTTGATTTTCTTCTCCGTAACTCGCTTTACACCAGTGTGCTCGTCGGCTTCGCTTGCCCGCTTGTCGGTGTGTTTCTCGTGATGCGTCGGTTGGTGTTTATGGGTGTAGCGCTGCCCCAGGTTTCCTCGACCGGTGTTGCTATTGCTCTCTCGCTGCCTCTGTGGCTTGGATTCAAACTGACTGAGTATGGCCCACACAGCGCGCACGCGCTTGCCTTTGTCGGCTCAATAACATTCTCACTGACTGCGATCCTGGTGCTGGCATTCCTGGAACGGCGCGGGCGCGGACAACCTGAAGGCCGGCTCGGTACTGCTTATGTCGTGGCCGCCGCATTGAGCATCTTGCTGCTGTCAAAAAACCCTTACGGAGAAATCGGCTGGCTCGATATGCTGAAAGGGGAGGTCATTGCCATCTCCAATTTTGATCTCGTGCTCACGGCGGCAGCGCTTACGCTCGTCCTCGCAGCACTAGGACTATTCCATAAGGAGTTGCTCCTCGTCTCATTCGACCGCGAAATGGCAATTATTCTTCGCAAAAAAGTCGTCTTCTGGGACATTTTGCTTTATTTGTTGATTGGATTAACTGTCTCGATGGCCGTGCTCAGCGTCGGTCCGCTCATCGCATTCGGATTTTTGCTGATTCCCGCCCTAATTGCACATCAGTACGCTCGCAACATGCGCCAATTCACATTTCAGGCCTCTTTGATCGGCGGTGCGACCGCGTTTTTTGGTTTCTGGATTGCATATCGATGGGATTTACCTGTCGGCCCGACGGATGTTGTCCTCCTCGGCGCACTCTACGCGACAGGCTGGTTAGTCGCCAGGCTTCTCCGAGGAAATTTACGACATGCTCACAAAACATAAACCGCACAGTCGGTATATGGAATAATGGGATCGGAATGAAAAATTCTGCCGCACCGGTTATGGTTGTCTCGTTGAGTATCATCTTTTTCGTTTACCACGGCGTGTAGGGCTGGAACCTATGTATCAGCAAAATAATGGAAAAGATTGGTCGAGGATAATTCCGGAGACACTCTTCCGTTTCCAAGGACGGTGTCAGATTTTACCTCTGTAAAGAACAAATCAGGATAATTCAGGGTAATGATGAACAGCAGACATTTTTTATCACATACAAAGGAGAAAGCGGCATGACGCACATACATATTCCTGATGGTATTCTTCCTGTTTGGCTTTGGGTTTCGGGGTTTTTGCTTATGTCGCTGTTTCTCTCACTGAGCCTGTTCCGCTTGAGGACAGCGGATAAGAAGAAGAAGGTCCCGTTGTTGGGGGCAATTGCTGCCGCGATGCTCGTTGCCATGAGCCTGGAGATTTTGCCTATCGCTTATCACCTCAATATGTCGGTCGCTGCCGGCATACTCCTGGGGCCATCCCTGGGGTTTGTAGCGGCGTTTATCGTAAATCTAATGCTCGCCTTCGTCGGCCACGGCGGTATTACCGTCGTCGGTCTTAATACGCTTCTCCTTGGTGCCGAGGCATTTCTGGGCCACACCCTGTTTTATCTGTTCAGAAGGGGATTGCCCGTATTCTGGAGCGCTGCATTGTCTACGGTTTTATCACTCTTTGTCGCGTCACTGCTCCTGATAGGTATCGTTGGTGTCTCACATGTAGATGCGGAGTCGTTTGCACACCATCATGAACATGAGGGCGGCGTGGCCGAGCAAACCCATGAACAACACCAACAGTCGGAGAAATCATCCCTTCGGACATTTGCGGCGATTGTGCTCTCGCTCGGTAGCATCGGCTGGATCATTGAGGGCGCTATTACGGGTGCGGTAATCAAGTTCATTTCGAGGGTAATGCCTGACCTTCTTGCCCATGGTCTCCATAAAGAAAAACAATGAACAGACATTTAAGGATCGTGATTATCAGTCGAAATCACTCTTGTGAACTGCAGGGACGGCCAAAGAAATAGTGAGGATGAGCAAAAGCGCAAGAACGGATGTCCTTCGCCAGGTTCAAGTTCTGACCATTGTCTCTAATAAAGTCAATAGTTGCAAATCCCTGAAATTGACAGCTCTTCATATCTGTGATTGAATCTAAATAATTCTCGATAAAGCTAAATTCTTCGCGAGAAGGGAAGGAAAGCCACGGGTCATACAAAACCAAGACACCGGTCTGGCGAAGGATGACCCTTAGGATGCCGCGTTCCGTTCTCTTGGTGATGCAAGAACCGGCCGTGTTTGGTGCAGAATTACGAGTCCATCAAATAGGTCGGAAAAGAATGATTAAGCGAAGCTTACCTAAAATCGGGCAGTGTCCCTGCATAACGGCATGAGAAGGAGGTAGTCCCATGAAAAGCAAAGGCATCGTTCTCGCGGCTTTGCTCTGCTTCATGCTGCCGCTCGGCGCGGCAGCGCAGGTTTTAGTCGGTGGAGGCACGATACGATATGAGCCCAAGGGTGCGGCGCCGGTCGTCTTCAGCCATGAGAAACACGTTGCAGCGAACGGCCGCAAATGCTCGGGATGTCACTTTGGGGTCTTCCAGATGGAAAAGGGATCTCACAAGATGAACATGAGCATGATGACCAAAGGCCATTTTTGCGGGACTTGTCACAACGGCAAGACCGCCTTCGATGTGGAAGATCGCGCACAGTGCAAACGCTGCCATCATCAGTGAAGTGTGTGAATTTAGACGCGACGGATGATGGTTCTACCGTATAATGCAATAGATGTAATTTATTGCTTCAACATACTGTTCAGAAATGATAGTCAAAGAGATAATAGCAAAAGGTATCCTGTCGAAGTCTCAAATTTATGATTATGCCCTGAATGCGTATGTGGGATGTCAGCATAAATGCATCTACTGCTATGCCAAGTTCATGAAGAGATTCACAGGACACCGCGAGCCATGGGGAGATTTTGTCGATATAAAGATAAATGCCCTTGAACTGTTAGCCAAAGAAGTTAAGAAAAAGAAAATAGGGAGGGTCTGGATTAGCGGGGTTTGCGACGCTTATCAGCCTTTGGAAAGGAAATACCAGCTCACCAGAGGATGCATTGAAATGCTCGTGGACAATGGCTGGCCTTTTACGATTCAAACCAAATCACCATTGGTTGTTCGGGACATCGAGATACTGAAGAAATCTGCCGATTGCGAAGTTGGGTTCACGATAACCACTGCGGATGAAAAAGTGAGGAATATCTTTGAGCCAAATGCACCGCCAATTGCCAAAAGGGTTGAGGCATTGGATATTCTCCATTCAGCGGGGATAAGAACCTTTGTCATGATAGCTCCCATGCTTCCCGGTGTTGAAGGGCTGGTTGGTACACTGAAGGGTAATGTTGACCATGTTTTGATTGATAGGTTGAATTATCATTACGCAGACTGGGCTTTTAAAAAACACGGGATGCAATGGGCAATGGACGATGAGTTCTTCAATCAAAAGGGTGAAGAGCTGAGAGCGGGACTTGAAAAGGCGGGGGTTGCTTGTCAAAAGCTGTTCTGAATATAGCATCGAGCTAAGCTCAACGTAAGCTGGTATTTGGGATTAAACCACTCTTCAGAGGGATATCATGCAAACTATTTTAGGGGCAGGAGGTATTATCGGAAAAGAATTGGCAAAGAGCCTTCCCAAATACACAGACAGAATCAGGCTGGTGAGCCGTAACCCCAAGAAAACAAATCTAACCGAAAAAGCAGTTTCCGCTAAACGTGTAGATGTCGAGAAAATTTGAAAGCGGTTCAGGGTTCTGAAGTTGTTTACCTTGCGGCCGGTTTCCCGTATAACATCAAAACGCGGCAAAGCCAAATGCCCATAATCATGAAAAACGTCATTGATTCACCAATAATACCCATTCGAAATTATTGACAATCCTTACAAGCCTAGCCAAACTTCTTGCAATTATTATTTCCATATTGTACTCTCTACAAGGCAAAGATCTTTCATAAACGGGGGATCCCGTCACTCCGCCGGTTACTCGAGGTTTAAATCAATGGCTATGTTAAAGATTCTCATTCTCGCTATCGTCCAGGGGGCTGCTGAATTGCTGCCAATCTCAAGTTCTGCTCATGTTATCGTAGCAGAAAAATTGATGGGACTCGACCCAACCAGTCCAGAGATGACACTTCTTCTGGTGATGCTTCACACGGGCACCATGTTTGCGGTCATCTTCTTTTATTGGAAATCATGGAAAGCGACCTTTTTTTCGTCAAGAAAAGTTATTTCGGATTCAGTAAAACTAATTGCAGCAGCTACATTTTTGACGGGTGTTATAGGGTTATTGCTGAAATATTTTATTGAGAAATTTATATTGGGTGATGTCCCCCATGCGGAGATTGAACTTATCTTTGGCAACATGGCTTTGATCTCAGCAGCCCTTGCAGCTGTAGGGCTTCTAATCATCTTCGCAGGGTTGAAAAGTCGTCGTTCCGGCGAGAAAGTCACTTTGGGCTTCAATGAATCTTGCTGGATCGGGGCTGTACAGGGGATCTGTTTACCATTTCGGGGATTTTCGCGTTCCGGGGCAACGATATCCACCGGACTTCTTTTGAGGATAACAAAACAAAGAGTCGAGGAGTTTAGTTTCGCTCTTGCCGTTGTTCTTACACCACCGGTAATTGCCCGGGAAGTTCTAAGATTACTGAAGGCACACCATGCACCTTCAACTGCTGTGACAAGCATGGCCGGTCTCTTTTATCCCAGCCTGTTGGGGATGGCATTAAGTTTTGTTTCTGGAATATTTGCCCTTAAATGGCTTTCCAGCTGGCTGGAGCGTGGGCGCTGGCATCTATTCGGAATATATTGTCTAGGTGCTTCTGTTGCCGTATTTCTGCTATATAGAAGTGGTTTATGATTCCCTGAATATTAAAAATAGCATAATATATTCGAGGAGACTCCGAAGTTGTAGCGAATACATCCTGAATCCGCGGCTGTTGCATATTTTATAAACTAGAACGTTCCTTTTGAAATTATTAACGAGAACCTTCGTGATAAGGGTGTGGAAGTGGCATAAAACGGGAAACATCTTAGTGGCGTCCCTCCCTAAGTATAGACGTAAAAACGATCAGTTACTTGAGCTCAATAGACATCTTGAAATTGTTGCAATCATGAGAAGGCCTGTCAGATGGGCCATCGATTATCAGGCACAAGCTACGGGTTAGCCAGGCTGTTCGGTAGTGAATTGTCTGATCGGCTGAGTTCTGAAGATTTTCGATTGAAATCTTGCTTTGTTTGTACCATAATAAAAAGCGACTACTTCCTGATCCTTACTTCTACACCCAGCGCGGTTATGGCAGGAGTAAAACTCGCAATCAGGATTATATACTTCGTGCGTAGAAACATCCATAAGCCCAACTTTCTGGGTGGCGCAGTTTTTTGGGGAAGGTCATCCTCCCTACTCGAAATTCTCCAGTAGGGGAGATTTAATGATCGCAGGATGTATTCCTTTTAATCATTGGCGTAGCTTACTTGTCCTGTGGAACAGAGCGATAGGTGATCTAACACAGGATCAAATCATGAACAGGTGAACAACATGGATGGATCATTCGTATGTTACAACAGAGCGGGTCTTGAAGCGATCCTGCCCCACCGCGGGGTTGCACTCAATAAGATCGATGGTGTTTATTATAGCTCCAATTGTTCCAGAATAATTACCGGCCTTAAAGAGGTCAAGGAAAACGATCCCGATCTGAGAGGTCATTTCCCCGGAGCTCCTACGTATCCTGGATATGCACAGGACGAATTCGTCTGTCTCGCTGCTGCAGCGCTCATATCGATCGAGTATAGTGGATTGAAAAAAGATCCTCATGTCGTCCAAAAAAGCGTCAGGTATAGAAGGAGTGTTGTGCCTGGTGACACGTTAATCGCCGAGGTCAGGCTCCGCGAAATGCGGAGCAGGTTCTATATTTTTTCTGCTGAAATCAGGAACCAGAGGAACGAAATGGTCGCCGAGTACGAAAAGATCGTGGGCGCCGTGTGATATGTCCTCGGACTCTTTTGCAAGTAATGGCAACTTGGGTGGTCAGTCATGATTAGCATGTGAATACTTGCTTCTACTGACGGGATATGCGGATGGAACTTTTCCATCAAGAAGGATCGAGTAAATTCTGCAGCTGATTAGTCATTACCTGCCCTCAATGTTTTCGGTCTGAGGGGGTGCATCCATTTTATTTTCTGAATCTCCTTCAGGGCTATTATTCAATCCATTTTTTTTCAATATGTTCTCCTAATGAGTGCGCCTCCAAAACAAAACAGCTTTACGATTATGAACCTTGATGCTACAATATATCAAGCAATATTAGAAATCTATCAACAGCCTGAAAAGACGTGAGATGTGCTCGACCTCCCGTGCGCCATTGACTCTCGATAGGGGGAGCGAGCTATGTTTGAATTAATCAGATACTGCCCTCGTGAATCCACGACTATCATGAATGAGAGATCCATACTGGTCCTCAAAAACCTTACGTATACATTAGGTATAGCAGGCACCGTAATGGTATTCATACCGTGCGAACTCTTATCCCGTAATTCTACCGTAATGCCGTCATCTTGCCGGATGCCGCAAATCCTCTCCTTTGCATTAATATCACTGGGGATAGGGGTCTATATGCGATGTCTCTGGGACTTCGCCCACAGTGGCCGCGGCACGCCCTCTCCCTTTGAACCACCGCAAATCCTCGTGGTTCGAGGGCTTTACAGGAATGTCAGGAATCCACTGTACCTTGGCATGCTTGCGGTGCTCTTGGGCGAATCTGCTTTTTTTGAATCATGGTCTCTGATTCGTTATACGGCTGGTTATTTTTTAACTGTGCATTTGTTTGTTGTTTTTTATGAGGAACCTCACCTGGGCCACCGTTTCGGCAAAGCTTATGATGACTATCGGGAGTGCGTAAGAAGATGGATTCCGGTGAAAAAGGTTCATAACGGATGTTGACCGCAAGGCCCAAGGGGACCCGATCAATGGCGGGGAAGAAGTTGATATCCAAGCTGCTGATATCCAATCAGCGAGACGTAGTCGTTTCCCACGATCATCATCTGGAAGGAATCAATCGGCATTGTCAGGTAGCTATCCTTCGGTCTCTGCAAAAATTAAGGCGTGGAGAAAATCACGAGAGGATAAATAATAAGACGAGAGGGTTGCGACAAGAAACTGCTGCAACTCCTAGCTTTGCATTGAATGTATGATACTCATAAAATTATAATGTCAAGGCGTCTTCCCGAACACATTATTAAGAAAGAAAACTTAACATTGGTCGTCATATGAGGAGTCCTAATAATGGACGTAGTAGTCCAAGCAGTCGGTTTCGTGCGGGCAGCTCGACCACGCGCGGAGGACGACTTCTGGGGCGGAGAAGAAGCGTGCATAACCCTTACGGAGCAATTTTCTGCGGAAGCGCTGCAGGGCTTGTCCGACTTCTCGCACGCCGAGATCCTGTTCCTCTTTCACAAAGTCGATCCTTCGAAGATCGTGGCCGGTGCACGCCATCCCCGGAATAACAAGGGATGGCCAGCCGTCGGCATTTTTGCCCAGCGAGGCAAGAACCGTCCCAATCGAATCGGTAGCACCATTTGCCGCATTGTACGCGTCGAAGGTATCAGGCTCTTCGTCGCCGAACTCGATGCCATCGACGGAACACCGGTGCTCGACATCAAGCCAGTTATGGCAGAGTTCCTGCCACGCCAGGAGGTTCGCCAGCCGGCCTGGTCACATGATCTCATGCGCAACTATTGGTTACGCAAAGACTAGCTCGTCCATGATGTCCGTAGGTGAGAATCGGGAAGTGATAGGAAAGGCACTCAAAAGATCCCCGCCAATTAACCCAGATATGCCGCAATGACTCGCTCTTCTTTTCGGAGCTCATCGGGCTTACCTTGGACTACGACCCTGCCGTGCTCCATGACGTAGACGTAATCCGCCACCTCCAATGCCTTGTTGGCCATCTGCTCCACGAGCAGCAGAGGGATCCCGCTTTCCTTCAGACGCTGGATCGTGGCAAAGACCTCCTCCACGATCACCGGCGCAAGCCCCATTGACGGTTCATCCATTAAGATGACCTTGGGATCGGCCATGAGTGCGCGACCGATGGCAAGCATCTGCTGCTCCCCACCCGACAGCGTGCCTGCAGCCTGCAGCTTGCGTTCCCTAAGCCGGGGAAATAGCACGTACACCCGCTCCAAGTCAGCGGTTGCCCTCTTGTGGAATCCAAAGAGCTTGGGTAGCCGACGATAGGCACCCAAGAGTAGATTGTCCTCAACGGACATCGGCCCGAACACACGCCTACCCTCGGGCACATGGGCAAGGCCGAGCCTGGCGATGTGGGACGCATCCAAGCCTTGTACCGGTTTCTTGTCGAGCAGCACACGGCCTTTCGTCGGTTTCATGATCCCAGAGATCGCGCGCATGGTGGTGGTTTTGCCCGCTCCATTCGGGCCGATCAGGGCGACGAGCGTCCCCGTCTTCACCTCGAGTGAGGTGCCAACCAGCACTTCACTGGTGCCGTATCCGGCATATATATTGTCGACAATGAGCATAAGGTACTTTTCCTACCCAGTAAAACCGAAAACAAAAGATGGCCTCTCGCAGAGGCGAAGGGGAAACGAAAGTGTTTAGCAGATGCCGATGCTCATGCTTCCCTTCCTAACATCCTATTTCGCAGCCTTCTATCTTGAACTTCGCGCAGTCGTCCCGAGGTATGCCGCGATCACCTTGGGATGCCGCTTCACGTCCTCGGGCTTCCCTTCTGCGATCACGAGACCGCCGTCCAGCACCGTCACGACATCGCATAGCTCGCTCACGACTTCCATATGATGCTCGATCAAGATGGTAGTGATGCCGATGTGGTGAATGTTCCGGATGATCTCCACCAGTTTTTTGACGTCGGGATGGGCCAGACCTGCAGCAGGCTCGTCCAGGATGAGAAGGTCAGGATTGCGGGCCAGTGCCCGAGCGATTTCGAGGAACCGCTGCGCGCCGTAGGGCAAGTCCTTGGCAGGAGTCCTGGCCTCATCGCAGAGCCCGACCAATTCCAGCAAAGCCAGGGCCCTGGACTGGGCGTATCGTTCCTCACGGCGCCCGAGACCGAGCAGCACCAGGGGGAGACCCTTGTGGTAAGTGTCTTTCATAGCCACCATGACGTTATCGAGCGCACTCAGTTCCGAAAAGATCTGCAGGTTCTGGAAGGTCCGCGAGATCCCCTTCTGCGCTGCGCGGTAGAGGCTTCCCGTCGGCAGCTGCGCTTTTTTGAGCAGGATAGTCCCGCCGCTCGGCGCATACAGGCCGGAGATGACATTCACGAGCGTGCTCTTCCCCGATCCGTTTGGTCCAATCAGGCCGTGGATCTGTCCGCAACGAACCATCATCGAGACACCATCCACTGCCCGGACGCCGCCGAAATTCCTCTTCAGCTCCCGCAATTCAAGCAGCGTGCTTCCGTCGGACTCTCTCTTCGCCAGCACGCTGGCCAGCGGAACGGCCTCGGCGAGGGAAGCAGGAGCAACCCGGAAGAGTTTTGACAGGAACCGTGCGGCAAAGCCCATGAGCCCCTCGGGAAGCCCCACGACCACGGAAAAAAGCATCAGGGCGAAGATGGCCCTGCGGAGGTCTTCTATGTTTTGGACAAAGATAGCGACCAGGACAAGAAGACCCATTGCGACGATCGGTGCTAGGGCCTGGAAGGGCCTTGTCGTTTTCCGAAGATAGGCACGGCCCCCTGCCATCACTGCGATGGCGAGGCCGGTAAAGGAGAAGACCTGGAACAGGAGGCGGTTCGACAGGAGATTGGGGAGCAGGACGATGAGCATGGCACCAAGAAAGGCTCCCCAGAGGTTCTTCCTGCCGCCGAGGACGACGCCGAGCAGCAGGATGACCATCAATTCATAGACAAAGCTTTGAGGCTGAAGATATTGAAAGTTGAACGCGTAGAGTCCGCCGGCAAGTCCGCCCAGCGCGGAGCCGAAGGCAAAGGCCGCGGCCTTGTGTCGGTACGTGCCGATACCCATGGCATCGGTGGCGATGGGGCTGTCACGCAGCGCTTCGAGAGCCCGCCCCCATTGTGAGGTAAGCAAGTTTTGCATGGCCATCCAGACAAGGGCCAACACGATTAGGCAGAGCCAGTAGAAACCCTGTGCAGAGAGCGTGACGCCGAACACCGGGGGCCGCATGAGACTCAGTCCCTGGGCGCCATGGGTGACCGATTCCCATTCGTTCAGACCGGTTGCGACGAGCGCGGAAAAGCTAAGCGTTGCCAATGCGAACTGTGGACCTTCCAGCCGGAGAGCGGGGAACGCAAGCAGTCCTCCAAATACGAGGCCGATCACAAAACTCGCGGCAAGGGCGATAAACATGCCGACATGGAAGTAAGTGACCCCCAGACCTGCCGTGTACGCGCCAAGCCCGAGAAAGGCCGCCTGAGCCAGGTTTATCTGCCCCAGGTATCCCACGGTCACATCGAGGCCGATCAGCAGAATACCGTAGATCGCAAGGAGCGTGAGCAAGCCCAGGGCAAAAGGATTTTTCACGAGCAGCGGGACTGCAGCGAGCAGGAACAGAGCCAGGACCTCGGCCCCGTGGATAAGCAGCATACGTTTCACCATCGATGCGTCACACTTTCCGGATTACGGTCTTGCCGAATAAGCCTGTGGGCCGTACGGCAAGAGCCAGGATAAGGAGCACTAGGCCAGGCGCTTCGCGCCAGCCGCTCCCGACGTAGAAGCTCGTGAGGCTTTCGAGGGAACCCAGAAACAAACCGACGAGGACCACCCCGAAGCCGGAATCGAGTCCGGCGACAACCGCCACCGAGAAGGCTTTCAGCACCAGGACCGACGCCATGGTTGGACCAACCGTCGTTATGGGGGAGACGAGGATGCCAGCGACCGCCGCGGACAAACCCGACAGGCCGTACGACAACATGACCGTGTGCGTGGCGGAGATGCCCATTAGTTCCGCGGCGTCGCGGTCTACCGAGACCGCTTCGAAGGCCCTGCCGAGCAAGGTCTTGCGCTTGAACAGCTCGATCACCCCCATAATGGCGAAGACGCCCACAGCCACGGAGATTTCGAGGGGAGTGATGCTGATGCCGAACACGTGCAATGCTTCTGAAGGGATGGGCGTCGGGAAGGGCCGGTCGTCGCGGCCCCATATGTTCTCCGCCGCCGAGAAGAAGAACAGGCCCAGGATGATGGTCAGCAGGATCCACCCCTCGCTTTTCTGCTCTAGAGCAAGGCGAACCGCGGCTCGCTCCACGAACAGGCCGAGGAGCACGCCAAAGAACAGACCCCCGGGGACCATGAGCCAGTAGGGCAGTCCCAAGTTGGTCAAGGTAAGACTGAAAAAAGCGCAGACCATCACCATTTCGCCCTGGCCGAAATTAATACTCTTGCTCGTGGCATAGGTGAGCTGGAAACCGTAGGCTATCAAGGCATAGACGAGGCCCATCAGCGCCCCGCTCACGACCATCTGCCCAACGATGGCAGCGTTCATGAACGGTTCTCCACGGAGGATGAAGGGAACGGCATCTTACTTGCCTTTCTGGACCGTGGCATTCTTGATCAAACGCTGCCGGTCGGCGTCGTTGCCGAATACCACCCGGCCGTCCTTCACCATGCCCATCACAACCTGTGCGCGGCGGAAGGCCTCATGCGTGTCCTCGTTCGCAGGGTCCCACTTGCTAAAGGGCTTCTGCCAGGTGGCGATGACGCCATGGACTGGTTCTTTTAAGTCTTCCAGGGCTTCCTTGATCTTGTGCGTGTCTGTGCTCTTCGCCTGCTTCACGGCAGCGGCAAAGATATAGACAGCATCATATCCCTGGGCAGCAGAAACCGGGGAAGGGATCCTCGTGACGTTGTATGCCTTGTAGTACGCTTCGATAAACTTTTTTGCCTGCGGCGTGATCGGCTCCTCGATAAAGGTCTGCGGCATCAGGGTACCATTGCCGTTTTTGCCTGCGTTGTCGATATAGTTGGACATGGAGAGCGTCCAGCCGCCGATCAGCGGTTCTTTCATGCCCAGCTTCGCCATGTCATTTGAAACCGCTGCTAGCTCCGGACCGATGCCCCAGATCAGGATCGCCTGGGCGCCGCCCGATTTGGCCTTCTCGAGCTGCGCGGTCATATCCTTGTCGCCGATGTTGAACTTATCGACCGCAACAACCTCAAGCTTGTTTCCCTGGATCTTGATCTGGTTCAGCAGGTCGTCCCGCCCCGACACGCCGTAGTTCGTGGAGTCGTGCAGGATCGCTACTTTCGTGAACTTCCGGTTGATCGCCTCTTCTACCACCATAGCCGACTGGATCCCGTCATGAGCGGCGAACCGAAAGATCGAAAGGTCCTTCACACCCGCCTTGCTCCACTGCGTCATGGACGATGATCCGGCAGCAGGGGTGATGATCTTGGTAATCCCTTGCTCCTGGAGGTGCCGGTCCCCGGCCATGACCACGCCAGTGTTCACCGAGCCGATAACCCCGGACAAGTCGCTCATGGATGCCAGCTCCTGGGCAATTAGTGCGCCCCGTTCGTTCTTGGCCTCGTCGTCACGCTCGATAACCTCGAACTGCATCTTCTTGTCGCCAACCAGCACACCGCCGGCCGCATTGATCTCGGCGATGGCTAGCTTTGCGCCGTCCCGCATGGATGCGCCCATGGGCGCTGATCCCCCTGTGAAAGGGCCGGTGATCGCTATCTTGATCGTATCTGCCGCCATCGCCTGAGTTACCATCAAACCGCTTAGAAGTAGAGCAACCGCAACCTTTTTCATAGTCTTACCTCCCGATAAATTGTAGTTCAATACCTTGTTAACTTTATCAGAAATATCACAACAATTCAATGATATTTGCGGACAACGGGAAAAAGGTTTTCCGCTTGCGTGTGCCCCGGCGAAGGGCCGCACACACTTGCGGGTGCATATCCCAGTCATGACTACTGATTTTACAAAATACTATATCCCGCTTCAATTCGGAAAATCATAATGTATCGAAGCGCTTATGGTAATCCTAAAGGCTCTTGACAATCAGGAAGAGCAGTTCTAGACTTTACATAATTAGGAATGATTCCGAATATGGAACATCTTGCAGAAGCCGAAGAAGTCAAAAGAAGGCTGATAAATGATCTTAAAGAGAAAGGGTATAAGTTGACCCCGCAGCGACTTGAGATTATTGATCTTTTATCGAAAGATACGACCCATGCAAGCGCTATGGATATTTTTAAAAAAGTCCGGAAAAGGGCGCCACAGCTCAGCATGTCGACGGTGTATTATACTCTGGCCATTCTAAAAAAAGAAAAATTGATACACGAACTTGAATTTTACGACAGAGACAACCGCTATGATATCAATGTGTCAAATCATCTCAATCTTATCTGCACGAAGTGTGGAAAGATAGAAGACTTTATGCAAGAATTGCCTGTCTCGAAAACAGCGGTAGAGAAGAAAACAGGCTTTCAGCCTTTTCAAATGCGTTTTGAATATTACGGCTACTGCAAAGAGTGCAGACGCAAAAAGCAGCGGTAGTCTTTTTCCATTGATACTTAGGATCGGTTCCGAATTAAGCGAGAGCGATGGACTAGTATCCCTGCATGAATGAGTCCAGTTCTTTTTCCCCTGATTCTCGGTAAACGCACAGATAAGGAATTCGTTATGACAACGGACAAAAACATCTTTACGGACAATTTTGGAATACCGGTTGATGATGATCAGAATTCCATCTCTGCTGGTGACTCTGGTCCTGTCCTGATGCAGGACGTCCACCTGGTCGTCACCGGCAAAGCTACGCGCCAGAAATATACTCACCCCAATGACGACTTCGTACAAGCAGGTTATCTGTACCGTAAGGCAATGACGGATAAGGACAGAGAGCACCTGATTGGTAATATCGTTGGCCATTTAGGGGGCGCGCAAAAGCGCATTCAACTTCGCCAGACAACCCTCTTTTACAAGGCAGACCCGGATTACGGTCGGCGGGTTGCTAACGGCCTCATGCTTGATATGAAGGAAGTGGATCGTCTTGCAAATTTGTCCCATGAGGAGCGGGCAAAGGTTGCTGCTTAGACAACATTTTAGAAGAAGTAATGACATACAGCTATGCGGCGCAGACTGGTATTCTTACCAGCTGCACCGCGTGGTACCGTCAGAGAGATTGTTCGTCTAAACACCGATGGGAGTGTACAATATTTTTCTTTGGGCTTGTTAAAAAGGAAATTCATTTAACATTGGCATACAAGGAGGATCATTATGGTACAGAAGGCGAGTCCGAAACTGACGGAGATGATGAATCAGGCAATAGGAGGTGAACTCCAGGCAATCGTCCAGTATATGTGGCACCATATCATGGTGAAAGGATTGAACTCATCTTCTCTCATGGATGTGTTCGAGGATGTCTCCGTGGAGGAGATGAAACACGCAGAGAAGATCGCGGAGCGGCTCTTCTATTTTGACGTGAACCCCACTACCAAGCCCAACCCGATTGCTGTCGGCGGCACACCAGAGCAGATGCTCAAGGCCGACGTGAAGGCCGAGGAAGAGGCTATAACGCTCTATAAGGACATCATCAAGCAGGCATCGTCTGAAGGCGATGATACCACTCAGCATCTATTCGCAGAGATCCTTGCCGCTGAAGAGCGTCATCACGATACTTTCACGACGTTGCTAGGTCAATAAGTTTTATCGAAAGACAGAAAGAAGGAAGGCGACATGGATTCCCGATCTTTGTATACCAAGCATGGAGCGTTGCGCATGTACCACTTTGAAAGGGGGAAAATATGACGAAAAAGCTATTCGTAGCAGAGGTAATCGGAATAGTGCTAGTGCTGGCAATAGGGTCTGTATATGCTGAAGACATGGTCGTACAGATGAATTTGCTGAACGATCAGGGCACAGGCAAGAGTATTGGTACCGTAACCATCAAAGATACTCAGTATGGTCTTTTACTGGTCCCGCAACTCACCGATCTGACGCCGGGGCTGCATGGTTTTCATGTGCATCAGAATCCTGATTGCGCGGCAGTCATGAAGGACAACAAACCTATGGTAGGTATGGCTGCGGGCGGTCATTATGACCCTGCAGGAACCGGCAAGCATGAGGGGCCCTATGGTGAGGGGCATCTTGGCGATCTGCCTGCGTTATACGTCGGTACTGACGGCAAGGCAACACTGCCGATTCTAGCTCCACGGCTTAAGACTGTAAATCTAAAAGGTCGCTCGCTTATGATCCATGCAGGTGGAGATAACTATTCTGATGTGCCTGCAGCACTGGGAGGAGGCGGTGCAAGGATGGCCTGTGGCGTTGTCAAGTAGAACAAGGATATGCGCAGTATCGCAGTAAAACCTCATCCTCCGCTCCAGCGGAGTTTTTTATCAATCCGGTAAGCCATTGCAATAAAAAAGGCCAATTTCCAAAGGAATTGGCCTTTTTTATTGCACCAATCACTCTGTCCCGGTTTCAAAGAATTGTTTGCCAGACATGTACATGCGGATTTCATGCCGCAACATGCATCGGAGGGATCGCTCCATCTCCACACTCAAAAAAGATTGAGACAGTTCAGATTCAACTAATCCATCAACTATTCAAAATGATACCCATTCACATTAACCCAGTCAGATTGACCAACCAAGCATCAAAAACATCTTTTTTATTGCAGCAAATTAGTCAAAACACATTTTTTTTCGGCAACTTATAATCAGCAATTCTCTATGGCATACAATTTGCTTCTTAAAAGATAATACTTTATTCCGCCGATAGCAAGAGCTGTCATTCTGCTCTTCAACGAATTGCATGATGACCATGATGCGAGTGATGTTTACGACCGGCTTCTATTTTACATTAGCGCAGCCGTCCACACATAAAGAGCTTATTCGGGCGGTGGCCGCCGGTGTTAGCCACGCTGTGCTTGCCGATGCTTCCCGGCCGGCCATCGTTGCGGCACCAGGAGAGGGGAGGTAGGAACACGTGGAAGATTACCTCAACAGCATGCATGTGCTCAGCGGATCGCCAGCACACGGTCAGCAGCAGACAATCCTCCTTGTCGATGACGATGATGCACACCTAAAACACATGTCTGAGGTTCTGCGGATGAGCGGCTTCGGCGTCGCATCCTTTCACGATGCGCCTTCAGCCCTTTTGTCGATCCGCAGCGCCGTCGGGATCGATCTCGTGATAACCGACTTTCGCATGCCGGGTATGAATGGACTGGAATTTGTTGAAGCTCTGAGGCGTCTGCTCCCGGATGTGCCAGTGATCATGCTTACCGCTCAGGGCGATATCGACTCCTATTTCAAGGCTTTAAAATTAGGCATCTTCGAATACATCAGTAAGCCAGTGAACAATGGCGAACTCCTCAGGATTGTAAAAGTCGCACTGAGCAGGGGCATGCCAGGACTAGTTCCTGCCGGTTGGGGTGCCGAACAGCCCATTACGTCCGATAAAGAAGAATAACGCCACACGGTTTTTTTCAGATATAGAAGAGCATATAATGCCAAATTTTTACCAATGGGATTGACTGCATGGAATGGAATGAAGATATAAACGAGGATAACGTAATGATAGACTATGTGACTGCGACCAAGGACGATGTAATCTGCTGTATCACACCCCAGGACATTCAAGCTCCTACTGAAAGCGATCATCTTCGTGATTGTGTAATCCATAAAAGGTTGTCATTCCATACAGATAATAAATTACGCATATGCTCGTGGGAGGAGGAAATCGAAAGATATTCAGCAAAGCCGTCTTCACAGGCAATCGGGAATAAATACTACGATATACTGCCTAGAATTATCGTGGACGATAAAGACGCCATTGCTGAGGCAGTTAAAAAAAATAAGGCGATATCATGCAAGGGATATTCATTCAATTGCCTGCTGGGAAGCATGAAAGCCGATATCCAGATTACGCCTATAAAACACGACGGTCGTAATCAAGTTGAGCTGATAAAAGTTCTGATCCAGCCCTACTCAGCGTGCGCGGCGGAGAAAAAACTGCATCAATCGCAAAAACTGATTGATATCGGCAAAATAGCATCCACGCTGGCTCACGGTGTACGAAACCCGCTGAATGCGATCAAGGGCGCTGTTGTTTACCTGCGGGAGAAATATCATTCCGAGGAGCCGCTTACTGAATTCACCAAGATCATGGA